>ERZ791902.132-NODE-132-length-62622-cov-11.192769_pt1 | contig 62622 bp, 60 predicted proteins | sample MGYA00510149_ERZ791902 | MGnify/ENA primary metagenome ERZ791902 (study PRJEB30046, sample SAMN00792060) | human gut metagenome | study: EMG produced TPA metagenomics assembly of the A metagenome-wide association study of gut microbiota in type 2...
AGCGATTTTGGCTTTTGTTTTGTTGCCGTATCGCGTCGACTTGTATATAATACCATGTGACCTGCATTATGTCAACACCTTTTTTGTTACTTTTTTAACATTTTTTCGTGAAACACTAGGATTCGTGGAAAAACAACTATGCTTGATTATCGCCTTTTTCGGCATCAAAATTTCTTGAAAAAAGTTCAAAAAAAGTTAGATTTTCTACCGAAAAACGGCAAATTTTGTGTAAAAAATCACTTTCTCCCAAAAATTTTCGAGATTTTTTTCTTTCTCAGCAGCAAATTTCCTGCTTGTTTTTTCCGGCATTTTTCACTATTATCGACGAAAACGTAAAAATGCGCTCTGCTTTCGCAGAGCGCACGAGAAACTATCTGTTATTTTTCGTAAGTGAAGTTATTAATATGCGGCCGCAGGTCCTCGCCTTCCTGTGCTTCGGCAGACAGAACAGCCTGAACAATGATAGCATTCTCCAGACGTTTCTTTTGCAGACTGCATCCATACTCATAAGGCTTGGTAATATCGCCGTTAATCAAATCAGCATTGGCATGGCAGCCGCCGCTGCAGAAGAAGCGTGCCCAGCATTTGCTGCACTCCGGCTTAGTAAGAACATGGGTATGACGGAACTTCTGCACCATCTCAGGTGTAACGATACCGGTATCCAGGGTGCCCATCTTATATTGTTCGCGGCCTACAAACTGATGGCACGGGTAAATATCGCCATCAGCAGTAATGCAATAGTATTCATGACCGGCGCCGCAACCTGCCAAGCGCTTAGCAACGCACGGACCGTTATCAAGTGCTACATTAAAATGGAAGAAGTCAAAGGGATTACCTTCACGACGACGCTCCAGGTATGCACGTGCCAGCTTATCATATTCATCGAAAATTACCGGCAGATCTTCTTCGGTCAATACCCAAGGCTCATCAATACCTACTACAGGCTCTACGGAAATCTCCTTGCCAACCTTAGTCATATCCAGCACATCCTCACAGAAGTGGGTGCTGAAATGGGTATAGGTTCCGCGCAGATAGTAGTTTTTACCCTCGCGGCTGTCGATTACCTTCTTGAAGCCACGCACTGCTGCATCATAGCTGCCGGCTTTATTCGGGAACGGACGCATAGCGTCATGAGTTTCCTTCTTGCCATCCAGGCTCAGTACCAGCATAACACGGTTATCGTTGAGGAATTTGATATTATCATCATTCAAAAGAGTACCGTTGGTTGTCAAAGTCAGTTTAATATTCTTGCCGGTTTCTTTTTCGCGACGGCGTACATATTCGGTAATATGTACAACAACCGGCCAGTTCATCAGCGGTTCACCGCCGAACATATCCAGCTCCAGGTTATGGCGCTTCTTGCTGCCTTCAATAGCAAACTCGATAGCCTTTTCCGCAGTTTCCTTGCTCATGAGCTGACGGCAGCCACCAAAAGAACCGGTGTCAGCAAAACAGTAACCACAACGCAGATTACAGTCATGCGTTACGAGCAGGCACAGGGATTTTACAATCGGCTTTTCTGCAAAAGTCGGCGGCACGTCAAATGAAGGGCTGAAAAGCAGACCTTCATCCTGCAGGCCGTGCATTTCTTCCAATGCATCGCGCAAATCCTCTTCGCTGTATTTATCCTTCAAAGCAGCCATAGCCTCAGCATCGTTGCTGCCATCATAATAATCGAGTAAATCGTAAATAACATCGTCTACAAGATGAACGGCACCGCTGTTGATATCCAGCACAGCCATATTATCATCAAGACGCATTTTATGTATCAGCATGTATTCCAACCTTTCTTTTTGCATAGATAGTAAAACAGCCCCCTGCACCAGACAGGGAGCTGCATTAAGCTCAGATATTATTTGCAGTGTTCGCAAACCTGGTTGCCAACGGTGCAGGAAGTTTTGCAAGCGGATTGGCAGGAAGCCGGGCACTCGCCGCAGCCACCGGTACGCAGAGTTTTGTTCAGCATTGCTTTATTAACAGTTTTGATGTGTTTACGCATAACGATTACCTCCAAAAAAATATATTATTACTTGTTTTATTTTACCTTGTTTTTGCCTATTTTGCAAGGATTTTTTTAAATTGCTCATTTACAAATACTATTTTGCGACCTATATTCTTCCATTGCATTAGCTGTTTTATCATAGCCTGTTCATACGCTTTTATCCATACAATACCAGTCAGAAAATCATTCAACACATGGATAAAAATAATTTAATATTATTTTCTGCTATTTACTACCCAACCTCAATAATGTATAGTCATGCATTCATAGTAAAATTTCATCGTATATGCTAGAATATTCTTAGTGATTATATAGGAGGTCTGCTATGAAAACAATACGTATTTTAATCCTTCTGAGCGCTGCCGCCATGCTGACGTATGGTATCTGCAACAGAGAATATCTTGCCGTCTGGCGTAAGGCAGCGACAATATGTCTGGAGTGTATCGGCATTGGTTAAACGTAAGCTTGTACAAATTTGCACCGCCCTCCTATATAACGGCAATTTTGCAGGCTTTACCACCGGCAATATCTGGAAAGGCAGCAGCAAAAATATCTGCCTGCCGGGGTTAAACTGCTATTCCTGCCCCGGAGCCTTGGGCGCCTGCCCGCTTGGTTCGCTGCAAAGCTCGCTCAGCGGTGTATTTTTGCGCATTCCCTTCTATGTGCTGGGCTTCATTCTGCTCTTTGCATTAATCTTTGCGCGTCTTATCTGCGGCTGGGGTTGTCCCTTCGGCCTCGTGCAGGAATTGCTCTACAAAATTCCTACGCCTAAGCTGCAGCGCAACCGCTTTACCTATCTGCTCAGCTATCTGAAATATTTTATCGCGCTGATTTTTCTTATTATTTTGCCCTTAGCCTTTTATCATTTCACCGGCAGCGGCGTACCAGCCTTCTGTAAATTTATCTGCCCCGCAGGTACTTTGGAGGCTGCTCTGCCCCTGGCATTTTTCAAGCCGCAGATTCGTGAGCTTTTGGGCCAGCTGTTTATCTGGAAGTTGACACTGCTGTGTCTTACCGTATTGGCAGCCATCTTCATCTATCGCCCCTTCTGCCGCTTCATCTGCCCTTTAGGCGCTATTTACGGATTTTTTAATAAAATCTCCCTCTTTGGCATGAAGGTTAATACCGTAAAGTGCATCAACTGCGACCGTTGTATGGCGCATTGCAAAATGGATTGCCGTCATGTAGGCGACAGTGAATGTATCGCCTGCGGTGAATGCCGCAAGGTCTGCCCGGTAAAGGCAATTTCTCTCGGCAAAAAGTTTTAATTTATACACACCATTTTCTCTTATTCTTCTAAGGAGGTCAACATGAAAAAAATTCTGCTAACCTTATCAATGACTGCACTACTATTATTTACTGCAGGCTGCAGCTGTCCCTTCTCCGATAAAACTGCCGACAGCAAACCTCAGATGAGCACTGCTGCTGCTTCGACTGCCGAAATCGCACCTGATTTCAGCTTCAAGGATTTAGGAAGCGGCAAGACCATGCGCCTTAGCGATTTAAAAGGCAAACCTGTCTTTATTAATTTTTGGGCGACCTGGTGCCCTCCCTGTGTAGGCGAGCTGCCGCATATTGAAAAGAAATACAGCGAATACAAAGACAGAATGCATTTTGTTATCCTCAGCGTAGATGATAATGAACAGGAACCGGCACGCTTTATTAAAAGCAAGGGCTACACCTTCCCTGCCGCTTATGGTGACCACCAGGCACTCGGACGAGCTTACGGTATTGACGCTATTCCGGCATCCTACATCATCAGCACCGACGGCCGCATAGTTGCAAGCACGGTCGGCAGCATGAACGAGTCTTCCCTCGACGCTTTCCTGCAGAAGGCCTTCTAAACGCATTTTTAAAGCGAAAAGCAGTCCCGCAATCTTTTTAAAAGATTGCCAGGACTGCCTTTTTTATGCCTTCAGCCAGATACCGGCCTTATACCCGCGTACACCCAGCATCGCCGCACCAATGCAGAGCACAACATCAGGAATAACCTGCAGAATACCGCAGTACCAGATAACTGCCCATACGGAAATCGGTGCATTGATTATATAATTGGATACTACATAGAACCACACGAGTCCAAACAGATAAACAATAACCATACCGGCAAGATTTGCTTCCATCAGACTGCGGAAATTGATTTGCTTAGCCTTGCGCGCCCAAGCACCGTTTACCCAAGCCTGCACGATAAAGCCCAGCAGATAACCGAACGTCGGCTGTGCAATATAACCGGGGCCGCCGCCTGATGCAAAAACAGGAATGCCCACCAGGCCCATGACAACATAAGTACCGACAGCAATCGCTCCCAGACGCGGTCCGAGCAGCAAGCCTGCCAGCAACGTAAACAAAAATTGCAATGTATAGACATCAGTGCCTACCGGAATTTTAATAAACGTTCCCACAGTAATAAGCGCAATAAACAATGCGCATAAAATCAGTTCCTTCGTACTCAAATGCATAATTCACGCCTCCAAAGCTTCTTTAACTTCTGTTACAGTTCATAGTTTATAGGATACGCTAATTTTTATTTATTGTCAACCTATTTTATTTTACGGTTAACATTACTTGCAAAAAAAAGGGAGGCTACTGCCTCCCCCATTTTCTCTAATGCACAAATATGTCGCGCACAATATTGATATCAATGCCCTTGGTCTGTAAAAAGCCGAAGAAATATGCCTGCTCCAAGCGTTTCTTGAAGCCTTCAAGTCCGTTACCGTCATCAGCAACGGTTACGCGATACATTTCGAAAGGTGCCTTTTGATACGTAGCCGCCGTATTAACACCTACATGACCAGTCAGCGCCCTGTAAAAACCGTATTTTTTCGCTGCATCAATAACCCTATCGTTATAGCTGCCGTTAGGATAAGCCAAAGTACGTACGATATAGCCGTCAAATTTTTTCTTCAGCCAATAACGTGACGTATCCGTTTCCCACACCAAATATTTTTCATCGATAGCAGCCAACGGATTATGGCTGTAGGTATGCGAGCCAAGCTCCATACCGGCAGCAATAAGCTCCTTGATTTCCTGCTCATTCATATGCAGCTCATCGCCGATGTCCCTATTGATGACAAAGAAAGAACCTTTGGCATCATATTTCTGCAATAACGGCAGCACTACACTGTGATTATTCTTATAGCCATCATCAAAGCTCAAGGCAACATACTTATCTACACTTTTTCCCTGCTGCAGACGCTCTGCCAGCTCTGCTACCGTCACAATCGTGTAGCCCTGCTCCTTCAGATACTGCAAATGCGCTTCAAACAGCTCCGGCTTCATAATCAGCGTTTTAGGCCAGTCTGCGCCTTCTTCCGAACCGACAGCGTGATACATCAGTACCGGCGCACCGGTTTTCCTGAAGGCCGCATATTCCTCCTGCCAACGCTCGCCATTAAGCTTCCATGCAACACCTGCTGCCGCCAAAAGCACGACAACCAGTGCCAGGAATACTAAGCATACTTTCTTAATCATTTATCTGCTTTCTCCAATTCCATACCTAAACCGACTGCTATATCCTGCAGCTTCTTCAAACGATGATTGATGCCGGATTTACCCAAACCACCGGAGTATTCCACCAAATCATTTAACGATACATCAGGATACTGCAGACGCAAGCGCGCCGTATCCTGCAAGCCCTGAGGCAGCTCGCTCAGCCCCATATGCTCATCAATATAATGGATACAGCTTACCTGACGCACGGCAGCCTTAACCACCTTGTTCAGGTTCGCAGTTTCACAATTTACCGCTCTATTGACATTGTTGCGCATTTCTTTGACAATGCGGACATTTTCCAGCTCCATCATCGCATTATGCGCACCGATAACGCTCAAAAAGCTGATAATGCTTTCGCCATCCTTCAGATAAACAATATACTCGTTTTTTCTGTCGGTCAGCTTAGCCTTCAAGGAAAAGCTCTGCATAACCTTAATAATCGTCTGCGCAAAATCCTCGTTGCCGGTAACCATCTCCAAATGATAATCACTTGCCGGACGGCTGATACTGCCACCGCCCAAAAAAGCTCCGCGCAAAAAGGTACGCTTGCCTTCATGATGCGAGAGCAACGGATTTTTTAAATCGCCCTCTACACTCAGCAGCTGCAGCTCGTTCAGCGCCTTGCTTACCTGAGGTGCAGGCACTACATGAACCTGATAACGGTTATTCTTCTTCAAACGGCGCGAACGGGTAATAACAACCTCCGTCTGCACCTGATAATTGCTCTTCAGCAGCTGCAGTACACGTCTGGCCAAAGCAGCATTTTCTGTTGAAAAGTGGATACCTATATTCATACCGCGGATAACAATTGCACCGCTCATACGCAAAAGACCGAGCAGCTCTGCTTTGTCACCGGTCGCATCGTTAGTTTCTATACGAGATAATTCATTTTTTACATCATTGGAAAAAGACAAGCAGACTCCTCCCTTCTCAGCCGACAAGGCTGCAGCGTCTGTTTTTATTTCTGTTTATACAGCTTCTTCATGCCCGCACGCATAAAGAAATAATCGAAAAACTGCATACCGCGCCCAAAAAGACGCAGACGATAAATCAAAGCAATAAGTACACGCGCTAATTTACGCGGATCATGGCGCACCAAATCATCCTTGCTTATCAGACGCGCCGGTACAACCGTAATTCCCAAGCTGCGGATTTTATCAATATCCGGCGTAATAGGACGCGAGCCTTCAGCATCATACTGACGCAGCTGCTCCGAAGTAACATCCTGGGAATTGACAATAGCGTAATCCAAAAACTGTGTACCGACATGGTCAACCAACGCCTGCACATGGTCATAAGCACCGTAGCCGTCGGTTTCGCCGGGCTGTGTCATAACATTACAGATGTAAATTTTGATTGCCTTCGAGCGTACAACAGCATCACGGATTCCCTCAACCAACAGGTTGGGAATAACACTGGTATACAGGCTGCCCGGTCCGAAAATAAGCACATCGGCGTTTAAAATTGCATCGATAGCTCCGTTTGCCGCCTGTGCATCCGCCGGCAGCATCATCATCTTCTTAATATGCTTGCGCACCTTGGGAATCTCGGATTCGCCTGTCACAATGCTGCCGTCAGTCATCCGCGCCTGCAGACGGATATCCTCCAGCGTAGACGGAATAACCCTGCCGCGCACCTTAAGAATCTGGCTCGTAGCATTGAGTCCGGCCTCCATGCCGCCCTCGGCCTGTGCCATCGCCGCAATAAACAAATTGCCGAAGCAATGGCCTGCAAGCGGGGAATCGCCCTGAAAGCGATACTGCATCAAACGTTCCATCAGCGGCTCACGGTCAGCAAGAGCCGTCAGGCAGTTACGCAAATCACCGGGAGGAATAATACCCAGCTCCTTGCGCAGACGTCCGGAAGAACCGCCGTCATCAGCAGTTGTTACTACGGCCGTACAGTTATTAGTGATATACTTCATGCCGCGCAGCAGCGTCGACAAACCGGTACCTCCGCCGACAACGGTGATAGCAGGTCCGCGTGTCAGCTTGCGCTGCATAAAAATCGTTTCCATCAATGAACCGTTTTTGTCGGGCACTACAACAGATACTACCGAACTGATTAAGCGGCGTGTTCCGTACACCATAATAGCAAAGCCTACAATAAGAAAGCCCACGCCCATCGTCATAATCAGGCCGTTTGAATAGCGTCCTGTTGTCAGATAGGTCATCTGGAAGAGCAGTTCTTCTGCCTTGCCCATCAGCTGATAATTAAAAAACAAAGCCAGTCCCAAAGCACATAAAAGTACACCTACCGCAAAAAGCAGCAGCCAGCGCTTCAAATTAATGCCGGGACAAAGCCAACTAATCCAACCCATTAGGCTCCTCCCTTACTTTCTGTGAGGAATATCACGATGCGTCACATCAACGCTGTAACCCTTTTCACGCAGATATTCGTACAATTTATTGGCAATAAAAACGCTGCGGTGCTGTCCGCCTGTGCAGCCTACGCTGATAACAAGCTGTGCCTTGCCTTCGTTAATATATTGCGGTACAAGAAAATCAAGCAGCTGCTCCTCCAGCTTAAGATACTGGAAGGTCTGCGGATAGCGGCAGATAAAATCCGCTACCGGGCGGTCGTTGCCAGTCATATTGCGCAACTCCTCCACATAAAACGGATTCGGCAAAAAACGCACATCCAGAACCAGATCGCTGTCCAGCGGCAGACCATGCTTGAAGCCGAACGAACGCACAACAATGCCCATACGCTCTTTAGAAGAGCCCTCGCCAAACATTTCCGTTACCTTAGCCTTCAGCTGTGCCGTTGTCAGCGTCGAGGTATCAATAATATGCGTAGCCTTTTCGCGCAGCGGATCAAGCAATTCACGCTCACAGGTAATATTCTTCAGCAAGGTATTGCGCTCACCCAATGGATGACGACGACGCGTTTCCTTGTAACGGCGCACCAGTGTCGCATCGGAAGCATCCAAAAACAGCAGCTCATATTTTTGGCCGCTGGCCTCCATCTCATCCAAAACCTGCAGCAGCTTATCAAAAAAGCGTCCGCCACGGATATCAACAACAAGAGCTACTTTTTCTTCCGAGGTCTGACGGCACAGCTCCGCAAACTTAGGAATCAAGGTTGCCGGCAAATTGTCAATGCAAAAGAAATTTAAATCCTCCAGGGTACGCACAACCTGCGTTTTGCCTGCACCGGACATACCGGTAATAATAAGAAAGTGTGACTGCATTTTGCTTCACCTCTTGAAAGTCATTAGTAAATTATATTATATCATAAAATTTGCCGTAGAGGGCAGTGCGTAAGCAAATAAATGATGGATTGATGATATTGATTGGTGATGCGGAAGACGGTGCGTTATCACGCACGCATAAAAAAATAAGCAGACTGGTCGCAACTCCAGTCTGCTTATCTTTTTGAGATTTTAAGGTGTAAGATTGTATTAAAAATTCATGGAAAACTAATTAATCAAGATTCGGCATGCTGCGCGGACGATCAAGATCCTTGAGCATCTGCATATCTCGGTCAGTACCGCGGCCGACAGTAGTCAGATAACCGCCGATCATAATGCCGCTTGCACCGCCATTGAGTGCCAGTGCCTGCAGGTCACGCAGGTTTACTTCGCGGCCGCCTGCGGTACGGATTTGTGCCTTCGGCAGAACAAAACGGAAAACAGCGAACGCACGCAGGATTTCCAGCGGCGGCAGCGGTTTGTTGTTTTCAAACGGAGTGCCCGGAATCGGAGTCAGCATATTCAGAGGTACACTGTCAATACCAAGCTCCTTCAGAGTGAAGGCCCATTCTACACGCTGCTCACGTGTTTCGCCAAGTCCTAAAATGCCACCGCTACAAACGCGCAGGCCGGCAGCCTGTGCATTTTTGATGGTAACAAATTTATCAGCATAGGTATGAGTGCTGCAGATATTCGGGAAATTGCTGCCTGCGGTTTCCAGATTGGAATGATAGCGGGTTACACCGGCTTTGCGCAGCTCTTTTGCCTGCTCTACAGTCAAAATGCCCAAAGAAGCGCAAACTTCAATATGCAGTTCTTCTTTAATACGTTTCAGTGTACGGCAGATATTTTCAAAGTCATCGGCCTTGCTCTGTCCGCGACCGCTGGTAACGATGGAGAAGCGTACAGCGCCTGCTTCCTTAGCTTTTTTAGCTGCATTGAAGATTTCCTCTTCGCTCAGCAGACCATATTCCTTAACACCGGTATGATAATGTGCGGATTGTGCGCAGAACTTGCAGTTCTCGCTGCATTTACCGCTGCGGCCGTTGATGATTGCACAGCAGTCAACAGCATCGCCGGCATATTTTTGGCGAATCTTGTCAGCCATAGCTAAAAGCAGCATGGTGTCGTCATCGCTCACGTTAATCAAAAATTCAGCTTCTTCTTTAGTAATATCCTGACCGTTCAAAACCTTCTCGGCCAGTGCAATAATCTTTTGCATTGTAATTCACATCCCTAACCTTAGTAGTTAACCGACGCTATTCGTTGGTTAACTGTATCTATTATATAGCAGAATTCCGCTTGCGTCAACCGTTAATTTGCAGAAGTTAACTTCAATATAACAAAAAGCACGCCATGCCGCGAGCCAAAGCTCACAGCGCAGCGCGCTATTACAGTAAATATCAGCGAATACCCGCGATACCCAAAATCAAGCCCAAAACACCGCTCATGCACAGTGTACGGATAACACTCATCTTATGACGGATACACCACAGAGAAATCGGCAGCACGATACAGCCAAGTAAATCCACCTTGGTAAAATCCTTCGGCAGTGTTTCAGTATTCCACAGCGCCAGCATTACAAAGCTCAGTCCGGCAGAGCAGATGAGTGCCACAACCGCAGGACGCAGGCCGTTCAGAATACCGCGAATCGGACCGATATCGCCATATTTAAAGAATAATTTTGCGAGTGCCAGTACAATGAACACCGACGGAAAAACAAAACCCACAGTTGCAGCAATAGCACCGGGCAAGCCTGCAACCTTTGTACCGACGAACGTCGCTGCATTGATACCGATAGGACCCGGTGTCATCTGCGAAATAGTAAAAATATCAATAAACTGCGGCATAGTCATCCATGCATGATTTTCAATAACCTCCGCCTGAATCAACGGCATAGAAGCATAACCGCCGCCGACGCAAAAGGCACCAACCTTGACAAAGCTCCAGAAAAGCTCCCAATAAATATACATCTCGCTACCTCCTTACGCGTACTTTTTGTCACGCAGCAGGAAGAAGCCGATAACAGCATCCACAATTACTGCATACATCAGATTTACATTAAAGAAATAATTGGCAATGAAGGTACCGACAATAATCAAAAGCGGCAGTGCCAATTTTTTCTTCAGCTCCTTTTTGAGCAGGTCAATCGCTACATTGATGATAATAGCCGTCGCGCCGCACTGCATGCCCTTCAAAACCAGCTGAATATATTGGTTATGCGCAAAGGCATCATAAGCGTAGGAAATAGCGCTTAAGGTAATCAGCGGCGGCAGAATAGTTGCCAGCAAAGCAGTCAGCGTACCGCGGATACCGCCAAGCTTGTAGCCCATGCTGATTGCCGCATTGGCTGCCACAACACCCGGCGCGGACTGCGCAATCGCCACAAGGTTCAATGCTTCCTTATCATCCATCCATTTATACTCATCAACAAATTTTGCCTTCAGCAACGGAATGATTACAAAACCACCGCCGATAGTAAAGGCACTAATTATAAAGGTTGATTTGAACAGTTTCCAGTAAAAATCTTTTTCAGCTGCAGCTTCACCCATTATCAACAGCTCCTTCTGTCTATAGAATGAAATTATTATAGCATATTTGCCAGCAAAAAAACATAATTAGACTACACTAATACCTAGAAAATTTTTCACATCAGCTTTTTTGTAAAAAAAGCACACCCTGCTACCAAATCAGTAACAGAGTGTGCAATCTATAGCCTACTCAAGCTATATTATACAATTTTGACATCCGGTCTGCAGCTTACATCATACCGGGCATGCCGCCGCCCATCGGAGGCATTGCCGGCATAGCAGCGCCTTCCTTAGCAGGTTTGTCAGCTACGATGGATTCAGTGGTCAGAACCATAGAAGCGATGCTTGCAGCATTTTGCAGTGCACTTCTGGTAACCTTAGTCGGGTCAACGATACCTGCTTCGATCATGTCAACATACTCTTCGGTCAGAGCGTTGAAGCCATAGCCCTTGCGGCTGCGTTTAATGGTATCAACGATAACAGCGCCTTCCAGACCAGCGTTGTAAGCGATTTGACGAACAGGCTCTTCAATAGCGCGTTTAACGATTTCTACACCGGTTTTTTCGTCGCCGGTAGCTTTGATTTTTGCCAGAGCAGGCTGTACTTGCAGCAGAGCAGTACCGCCGCCGGCAACAATGCCTTCAGCAACAGCAGCGCGGGTAGCGTTCAGAGCATCTTCAATGCGCAGTTTTTTATCTTTCAGCTCAACTTCGGTAGCAGCGCCAACTTTGATAACAGCTACGCCACCAGCCAGTTTAGCCAGACGTTCTTGCAGTTTTTCTTTATCAAAATCAGAAGTGGTTTCCGGAATTTGTGCACGGATTTGAGCAACACGTGCAGCAATAGCGTCTTTATCACCCAGACCATCAACGATAGTGGTCAATTCTTTGGTTACACGAACCTGACCTGCGCGGCCAAGGTCTGCCATGCTTGCGCTGTCCAGCTTACGGCCAACTTCTTCACTGATAACGGTTGCACCGGTCAGAGTAGCGATATCCTGCAGCATTGCTTTACGACGGTCGCCAAAGCCAGGAGCTTTAACAGCAACAGCCTTGAAGGTGCCACGCAGTTTGTTAACAACCAGGGTTGCCAGTGCTTCGCCTTCAACATCTTCAGCGATGATTAAGAGTTCGCCGCCGTTTTTAACAACTTTTTCCAGAACCGGCATAATGTCGGCAATCATGGTGATTTTTCTATCAGTAATGAATACGTACGGATTGCTCAGTACAGCTTCCATTTTATCAGCATCGGTTGCCATATACGGGGAAATGTAACCACGGTCGAACTGCATGCCTTCAACAGTTTCCAGATGAGTTTCCATGGTCTTGGATTCTTCAACAGTAATAACACCGTCGTCGCCAACTTTTTCCATAGCGTCGGCAATCAGGTTACCAATTTCATCGTCAGCTGCGGAGATAGAAGCAACTTGTGCTTTTGCAGCCTTGGTTTCAACTTTTTGGGAAACATTTTTCAGTTCGTCAACCAGTACGTCAACTGCTTTTTTGATACCTTTTTTCAGAACCATCGGGTTAGCGCCGGCAGCAACGTTGCGCATGCCTTCGTTAATCATAGCCTGTGCCAGAACGGTAGCAGTGGTGGTGCCGTCACCGGCAACATCGTTGGTTTTGATGGATACTTCTTTAACCAGCTGTGCGCCCATGTTTTCAAACGGATCTTCCAGTTCGATGTCGCGGGCAATGGTTACACCGTCATTGGTGATGGTCGGTGCGCCGAATTTCTTTTCCAGTACAACGTTACGGCCTTTAGGACCGAGGGTTACTTTTACAGCGTCAGCCAGAGCATTTACGCCACGCTCCAGGCTACGACGAGCTTCTTCATTAAACAGAATTTGTTTAGCCATTTTATATCGCTCCTTTGAAAATTCAATTACAAATTAATTACAGTTTTTATGTTACTTCTCAATTGTAGCTAAGATATCGCGTTCGCTGAGAATCAGGTAATCCTTACCTTGATGTTTAACAGGAGTACCGCTGTATTTTGCGAAGATAACTTCATCGCCAACTTTTACTTCAGGTTTAATCAGAGTGCCGTTGTCGCTGTATTTGCCTCTGCCTACAGCCAGAACCTTTCCCTGTTGCGGTTTTTCTTTTACTGCAGTATCCGGCAGGAAAATGCCGCTAGCAGTTTTTTCTTCTACTTCTACAACCTCTACAATTACGTGATCAGCTAATGGTTTTAACATTTTTATAACCCCTTTCGAGTATTCTTACTTACGTGAGAGTAATTTGCTTCTTGGTTATTAGCACTCATTTACTCTGAGTGCTAACCACAATTCTTATTATATCCATATTAGGAAAAATTGCAAGTACTTTTTCACTGTTTTTTACAAATTTGTCGCATTTTCTGCTTCACGCCCTCAAAAATCGGCTTCAGCACTCTATTTTTTTGCTTCGCAGACCCAAATTTTTGCTTGAGCACAAAAAAAGAGCAGTTTACACTGCCCTTTCAGCTTATTGTTATCTTTTGGCCGCAGCTGCAATAATGCTTTCCGCCAGCTCCTTTAAGCTGATGCGTTTAGCCATACTGAACTGCTGCATCTTACGGTATGCTTCCTGCTCAGTCATTCCGTGCGCTGCCATCAGGATACCCTTAGCCCGATCCAGCAGCTTACGGTTCTCCAGGCTTTCCTTCAGCTTATCAAGCTCCAAATTAAGCTTATGCATTTCCTGAAAGCGTTTGACCGCAATCTCCATCGCCGGGAAAAGCTGTTCCTCACGTACAGGCTTAACCAGATAAGCGATAACGCCTGCATCCGATGCCTGCTCAACAATATCCTGCTGACTGTAAGCTGTCAGCAGCAATACCGGCGCAATATTATCGGCAGCAATAATTTTTGCCGCCGTAATGCCGTCCATAATCGGCATTTTAACATCCATAATAATAAAATCAGGCTTCAATTCCGCAGCAAGCTTTACTGCCTCCTGTCCGTTGCCTGCCTCGCCTACTATTTCATGACCGGCATCCGCCAGCATTTCGCGCAAATCAAGACGCAAAATAGCTTCGTCATCTGCCAATAAGATTCTCAGTTTATTTAACATCTTCCAGTCCCCCCCTTTGGAATTGTTACTAAAGCAAGTGTACCGCCATCATCACGATTCGCTAAGCTAAAGCTTCCCTGCAGGTCTGCTTCCGCCATAGTCTTGATAATTTTCAATCCTAAGCTTTGACGGCTGCTGTTTAAAGAAAATCCTTCCGGAAGACCTACACCGTCATCGACAATCGATAAAACATAACGCTTGCTTTCTTCCGCAAAGCGCACCTTAAGGCTGCCGCTCATCCGCCCTTCGTAAGCATGTTCTATAGTATTCTGCAATAATTCGTTGAGAATCAAAGCGATGCTTGTTGCCTTATCAGACGGCAGCTGTACAGGATCTGCTTTGAAATCGGCATGCAGGATAAATTCCGGATGCAGCATACTGCTGATAATTGCCTGATAAATTCCCTTGGCCACCTTACCGACATCAATCAGACCGGTATCCTGCTGCGAAAGATACTCATGTACAATAGCGATACTGTTGACTCTGTTGACGCAGTCACGCAAAACTATTTTGGTTTCGTCACACTGCGCGCGACGCTCCTGCAGACGCAGCAGACTGGCGATGGTCTGCAAATTGTTCTTTACACGATGATGAATCTCTTTAATTACCACAGATTTTATCAGCAGCTCCTCATCCTTTTTGCGCAGCTCGGTGATATCCTGCAAAATGACAATAGCACAACCGGCCTTAGGCCTGGGAATTACCGGCAGAATACGTATGGAAAGCAAAATGCCATGCATCGTAAATTCCTTGCTTTCCGCCGTGCCTGTTTCCATAACCATCCCGACCAACGGCCAGTTGATAGCAACATCATTGGTACGGCAGCCGACAAGATGAGAAATATCCATAACATCAAACATATGACGCGCACGATTGTTGGCAGCAACAATCACTCTGTTGGCATCTACTACCATAATGCCGTCAGAAGGCAGCAGTCGCCGATAATTGCTGTTATTGCTGACATCCTGCCGCAGATTACACAAAAGCTCCAACGACTGAGCAATAATAATATCATCGGGAGCAGCGCTTTCAAAGCTGACGGCACCGTAGCAATGTCCGCGGCTGTCACGCAGCGGAAAAACCTTCAGACTGTTGAACATGCCCAAAGCCCATTCACGCTTGCCGTTAACAGGCACATTTTTCTGCAGCACACGCGCAACGAGCGGCTCTTCAACCGTACGTACACGTCGGCCAGTCATATCCGGGCGCACATTTCCGACCTGTGTCATCGGCTGCTCCTGCTTATAAACATTAAAAAACTTTTTATTCTCTCCCGGCAGATAAATCGTCACAGCAGCATGCGCTATATCTGCTGCCAAGCCGAGCACCTGTGGCATAGCTTGTAAACTGTTTCTTTGTTCTGCTGTTAAATTGCTCAGCATGTTTCCCCTCTTCTTCCTGCTGTTGTCCTTTCCACAGCTTTTTCTGATTAATCCACTATTTTATCCACTATATCCACAAGCTTTTCCACAATATTAATGCGCTTATATGTGGATATTGCCCGTTTATCCACAATATCCACAGGCTTATGCACTATAAAAGACACTTGTTTAGCCTAATTTCAATGATGGATTAGCGTTCAAGTCCAATGGACTGAAGCTACCGGCCTGATACATAAAATAACCGCGGCAGGCAATCATTACAGCATTATCGGTACACAAAATCGGTGTCGGATGCACCAGCTGGGCACCAATCTCCTCCATAGCCTTTGCCAGTGTGTTTTGCAAAGTTTTATTGGCAGAAACGCCGCCGGCCAGCACAATTTTATTATAGCCCGTATGCTGCATAGCATGTACCGCTTCCTTAACAAGCGCATCAACAACCGCACGCTGGAAGGAGGCCGCAACATCGCTGCGGTTCACCTCACGGCCTGCCTGCTGCTGGTTATGCAGATAATTGATTACGGCAGATTTCAGACCGCTGAAGCTGAATTCATAAGGCTTATCCAGACGTGCTACCGGAAAATCAATAGCATGGTCATTGCCGCCCAATGCCAGACGCTCGATTTCCGGACCGCCGGGATAAGGCAGCCCCATAACGCGGGCAATCTTATCGAAGGCTTCACCTGCTGCGTCATCACGAGTCTGCCCCAAAAGCTCAAAGCTGTTATAGCCGGTAACCTTCAGCAATGCCGTGTGTCCGCCGCTGACAACCACCGCCATGAACGGCGGCTTCAGTTCGCTGTCTGCCAAAAAGTTGGCAAATACATGGCCTTCAAGATGGTTGACACCTATCAACGGTTTATCCGTTGCCCAGGCCAGCGCCTTGGCAGCCGAAAGGCCGACAAGCAGCGCGCCGACCAGACCAGGTCCGTAGGTAACGGCAACAGCATCTATCTGCTCAATGCCGACGCCAGCCTGAGATAAAGCCTCGTCAATAACAGGCATAATATTCTCGATATGCTTACGCGAAGCAATTTCCGGCACAACGCCGCCGAATTTGCGGTGAATAACGATTTGGGAGGAGATAATGTTGCTCAGTACCTCACGCCCGTTCTTTACTACGGCAGCCGCAGTTTCATCACAGCTGCTTTCAATACCTAAAATATATACATCCTTCTGCTCTTTATTCATGGCCTGCTCCTTCTTTATACAGCCACATTATAACTGCATTTTCATGATTGTCTTCGTAATAATTCGGACGAATGCCTTCGCTGGCAAAGCCACAGGTCAGATAAACCTTCTGCGCGGCAATATTTCCCTCGCGCACCTCCAGCGTCATAGCCGTAGCGCCAAGCTCCCAAGCCTTGTTGACCAAGGCTGCCGTCAGGCGCGTACCATAGCCCTGGCCGCGTTCTTCATCGGCAACAGCCACACGGGTAATCTGCGCTTCGCCTGCCACCAGCCAGAAGCCTGCATAACCGACAAGTTTGCCGGCACATTCCATTACAAGATAGGTAGTCAGCTCGTTGGCTATTTCATTACGCAGCATATTTTCATTCCAGGCATCATAAAAGGATTGTGCCTCTATGCCAACCAAAGCCGGAATATCCGCTTCCGTCATTGCTCTGAAGCTTATTGTTGCTTGTGCTTCTTCTCCCACAATTCCTCAGCCTCCGATCTTCTGATATAGTATGGCTCCAGGCCAAAAATTTTCTTATCGTTTTCTGCATCAAATTCTGCCAAGGCAGCCAAAGCAACAGAGCTGCCTTTAGGCATACGCAATGCTTCGGGTGCCACGCTGATAAAATCAGGCAGACCGTTTTTCGCAAGCTTGGTGCACTCGCCCAAAAGCAACGCAGGGGTTCCCTGCAACGCAATTCTTTCTAATGCTTTTTCCGCACTGACAACCTCAACAGGTGCAAGCTCTACAAGCTCACCGTTGCGCCATTCATATAAGGCCTGATAAAAATTGCCCTTTTGCGCATCCAGCACCGGTGACAGCACCCTGCCTTCAAGCTGAATATTATAAGCCATAGCCTTTAAAGTATCAACTCCGTGCAGACAGCACTGCCAGCTGTAGGCCATAGCCTCTGCCGTTGCCAAACCGATACGCAGACCTGTAAAGGAACCCGGTCCCATGCTGACAGCCAAAAGCTCAATATCCTGCTTTTGTACGCCGGTACGCTGCAGCAGCTGGTCTAATTGCGGCAGCAAGCCTTCACTATGTGTCATCCCCATATTTATCGTATATTCAGCTAAAATTTCCTTATCACGGCATAATGCAATCGTGCACACCTTGGTGGCCGTATCAATTGCCAAAGTCAGCATCTTCTTCTACCTCCCGCAGCAGTTTTTCATATCTTTCACCCTGAGCCTGCAGCACGGCACGACGGCCTTCACCATCATGCAGCAAAGTAATCTGCAGATATTCCTCCGGCAGCTCCTCCTTAAACAGCTCAGCCCATTCAATCAGTGTTACACCATCGCCTCCGGCATATTCCTCAAAGCCGATGTCCTCCAGCTCCTCCGGACGGTTGAGGCGATATAAATCAAAATGCCTTATTTCCAGCTCACGCCCCTGATAAACATTCATGATGGCAAAGGTCGGACTGTTAACATCTTCGGCCTCAGCCCCCAAGGCTACGGCAACTCCGCGGCTGAGCAGCGTTTTGCCTGCGCCAAGGTCACCGCTCAGGCAGAAAACGTCACCGCTTGCTGCATGCTTGCCCAAAAGCCTTCCCAAGGCTTCTGTTGCAGCGCTGTCCTGCAAATAAATTTCCATAACCAACTCTCCTCACATTTGGCAAAAACACTTGCCATAGTAATCAATAATTTGAAAAAGCGGCACTAGACTTACCAGTACCGCTTCTTTGTTTTTACAATAAAGTCGTATTACGCGTCAGCGGATCCTCAATATCCATATGACCACTCAAGGTAATAGCCTTTTTACCTTCTATCAGAATCTGTACCCGTTTAATTTCCGGAAACTCTGTCAAGGTATTGGTAATAGCGTAGCAAAGCATCATCTCACCATAGGATCCTTGTCCCTTCTTTGCCAGCTCGCGCGTAAAATCAGCATAGGCAGTGCCGTCCTGCTCAATTTTAAGACTGCGCACCTTAGTACCGATAGGTACAACATCATCCATCTTCGCGTCCTGCGGTTTAGTAGTTACCAAGGCAATCAAAGCATTTTCCGGCAAACTTTTGCCATTATCCTTCATCGTAATTTTTTCCGGCAACAGCTTTTCGCTGCCATCGGAAGCTGCACGATAAACAATAAAGCTGATATCCTTTTTTTCCTGTACCGCAGCTGTTGCCGCATTCTTGGCATCCTCTTTCGGCGGAACATTTTCACTGCAACCGCTTGCTATTACTGCACACAAAAGCAGCATCAATAAAATTAGCTTTCTCATTCTTGCCGCCTCCGTATTATGCAAAATATTTTTCAATGCCTTCAGCAATCAGGCGCGCTGTCTTCTTCTGGAACCATTGTCCCTTCATCAAGGTCAGCTCCTTTTCATTGCTGATAAAGCACATTTCTACTAAAACTGCCGGCATACTGATACGCTTGATAACATAAAAGTTTGCCTGACGTACACCCAAATCATCTACACCGAAATTAGCAGCCAGCTTATTTTGGATATTTTTAGCTAAGCGCAAATCATTATCGGTTTTCGGATAGTAGTATGTAGAAAAACCACCAACATTTTTATTGACCGAAGAATTAATATGCAGGCTGACAAACATATCCGAATTATATTTTTCACCAACATTTACACGTGCCTGCAGTTCCTCTGCATCACTGGCATTAGGTCCGAATACATCAACATCGGTAGTACGCGTCATATAGACCTTAGCACCTTTATCTTCCAAGATTTCCTTAAGCATTTTGGTAATTGGCAGAGTAATATTTTTTTCCTTCGTACCATCACTGCCTATAGCTCCCGGATCACTGCCGCCATGGCCTGCATCTAAGGTAATAATTTTACCGTCAAGACCGCCGCTTGTGCGGAACCTGCCGTTTCCTTTGATTACAGCAAGCTTATCAGTATCAGATTTATTAACCGGTTTATTTACTGTTGTTTCTGTTTTGGCAGCAGCAGTATTTTTCTTATTATCGTTTTTCTTTTTACTGCTGCTCTTCTTTTTGTCCGCTTTCTTATCCGCTGCGGTACTCGTTTTTATAACGGTATTTTTCTTGATACTGCTGTTATTTTTTGTCGGACGGTTGCTTACTACCGGTCTGTTGCTTACAACGGTGGTTGCAGCACTGGAACCGCTGTAGGAAGCCTGGCGCGGCGTAACATCAAGCACTACACGGAAGGGACGGCCTGTTGCAGGATCCTTCTTTAAGACGAAAGCCTTATAGCTTTTTTCCAGCAGGCGCTGTTTCAGCGGTACACGCACCACCGTATAGCTGCCTTTATCAACAATTTTCAAGGAATCAGCCAAAGAGCTTTTTACAGCCTTACTATGCGGCACCTGCGCTCCCTTATCAGCATTCACCGTCAGATTCAGCGTATCGCCTTCCATATCAACAGCATAGCCTGCAGTATCCGTTACATCAACAACAATACGCAGAACGTCTGCTTTATTGACACCCCATTTTACATCTGTTATCTGCGCCGCCTGAGCAACCGCGCCTAAAAGCATACAGCAGGCCAGCAGCGTCAGCAGGAAAATCTTGCGCAATAGTTCCACCTCGCAAACTTACACACTCTTACCGAAGATTTTACTTCAACAATTTATTTTAACACTAATTACAGAAGTCTGTAAACAAAATTACCGGTAAAGCATTAATTACCCTTCAAAACCTCACAGCGAGCCTCCGGCAAAAACTGCGCCAGCTCACCTGCTGCCAGCCCGATATCAATACCGCTGATATCCGCAGCCTTTCCGTGCAGATAAACACCGCACACAGCAGCCTCCTGCAAAGTAATCTCCTGCGCTGCCAGACCGGCAATGATACCTGTCAGCACATCACCGCTGCCACCTGTAGCCAAAGCACTGGAGCCGGTGCTGTTTACATAAACAGTGCCGTCCGGGCAGGCAATAACGGTCGGCGCTCCCTTGAGCACAAGCACAGCATTCCATTCCTGAGCATATTGTGCGGCAATATCGATACGGTCAGCATTAATTTCACTGATTTCCTTGCCGATAAGACGTGCCATCTCACCGGGATGCGGAGTCAGCACCTTTGCTGCCTGCATCTGTGTCAGAATTTCCGTATGTCCCTGTAATGCTGTCAATGCGTCCGCATCAATAACAACAGGTACCTGCACCTGCAGCAGAATATCACGCACCACCTGCTGTGTGCTTTCGCTTGTGCCTAAGCCGGGGCCGATTGCCAGTACATCGGCAGCATTAGCATTTTTTACTACATCGCCTGTTGCGCCGCCGCCAAGGATACCGGGCATACGCTCCAGCAAGCCGTGCACCATAACCTCCGTGAGCTTGCCTGCAAGCACATCACGGCTGCTGAGCGGAGTATAAAGTGCTGTAAGACCTGCACCGGCCTTAACTGCGGCGTAGCTGCTCAAGGCTGCTGCACCGGTGAAGCCGGGGCTGCCGGCACAGATAACAGCACGTCCTGCATCGCCCTTATGCGCATCTGCTTTACGCAGCGGCAGCAGCTCGCGCACAATATCGTCTGTCAGACGATATTTTTTGCTGGCACATTCCTCTACCATTTTTGCAGGCATACCGATATCTGCCAGCTCAATGTCACCGCAATATTCACGGCCGGGATAGAGCAAAAGGCCGGTTTTCAACAAAGCCATCGTCACGGTTTTATCCGCACGTACAGCATTTTCTGCAACAGCACCATTGTCTGCATTTACACCTGTCGGTACATCAACTGCTACAATATATTTTTCACTGTCATTCAGTAATCTGCAGGCACGCAGCAAATCGCCCTCAAGCTCGCCATGAAAGCCAGTTCCTGCTAAAGCATCAACCAAAATATCAGCTTTTGCGGCAGCAAGCTCAGCTACTACCCAGTCATCCTCGCCGGCAATAGCCTCTACCTTAGCATCAGTTTTTTGCAGCATCGCCAGCTCTGCCGCAGCATCACCAGTCACAGCCTCGAGTGCCTTGCCTACGACAAAAACGCGCACTCTTGCACCGTAATTTTGCAGCCAACGGGCAGCACCAAAGCCATCGCCGCCATTATTGCCACCACCGCAAAAAACAACTACGCTCTCACCATCCAGCTCGTCTAAGCTATCATTAACAGCATCGGCAACAGCCTGCGCTGCATTATCCATCAATAAGATTCCCGGTACAGCATATTCCGCTGTCGCCAGTTGATCAAGCTGTTTCATTTCCTGTACGTCTACTAATTTCATTTTCCATCCTCCATTATTACATACGCCGTAGCAAGTTCTCTGCTATGGCTTAAGCTGATTTGTATATTTTTTACTCCAAGCTGTTTTGCCAGCATCGCAAAGTGACCGCTAAGCTGTACTAAAGGCTTGCCCAGCCCATCGTTGTCTACGGCTATTTCCTGCAGCGAGCCTTCGCGCAGACCGGTTCCCAATGCTTTCAGCACTGCTTCTTTAGCAGCAAAGCGTGCTGCAAAGCTTGCTGCCGCTTGCTGTCCTCTTCTTTGACAATAGGCAGCTTCCTCAGCAGTAAACACTCGCCGGATAAAAGATTCGCTCTTTATTGCCCGGGCAATACGTTCTATTTCAATAATATCACAGCCTACGCCTACTATCATTTGCTTTCACTCCTTCACACAGCTTCGTAACTATTATTAATTCTTGCAAGTATATCCAAAATCCTTTTTTTATTTTTGTTTTTCACAAAGATATTGCAAAATGATAAGAAAGAGGTTAAAATTTGAGCTAGGACTTGTCTTTGTTACACTAAGAAAACTTTAAGGTATCTATACTACCCTAACTATAATATAATTTCATGATTTATTCAATGAAGTCCTATACAAATTATTGCTAAAGCAACAGTGCTTCAGATGGAATCTCCATGTCATAATTAATTATACTTTATTATTAAACTTACTAAAAAATAAATTGATTTTAAAAGAAGGTAAAAATGAAGCTATTATTTAGTCTAACATCATTATTTCTTTTGATTTGTTCAACCGCATTAGCTTATGATAATGAACCAGACGGATTCAAAGGATTAAAGTGGGGAACAAGTATAGAGGAATTCAAGAACGTTTATCCTAATGCAACTTTGCAAAAACAACAACCGGGAGAATATAACCCTGCTAACATCATAACATATATTGTTCCAATTAATGAAAGTAAGTTAAGCGGTATTACCATAACTTCCCCTTTTAGGTATTCTTTTTATAATAATAAATTGGAATCAGTTTTAGTTACATTTACAGGTAAAGATAATTACGAAACACTAAATAAGCAAAAAATTTTATTAAACAGAATGTCAATGATATATGGGGAAATTAACGAAAGTAGTGGCAACAATATTGACGAATTTATCCCTGGTCTTTCTACATCATATTATAATTTTAACTACTGTTGGAAAGGTACAACAACAACCATCAACTTAAATGGAAGTTACAAAGAGCCTAATCTCAGTTCTTATTTATCAATTAGTATATCATCTGTAGAAATCCGAAAGCAATGGTTATCAAAAGTCAAACCAATTGATAAGACAGAATGGTCTAAAATTCGGAAAAATATTATTTCCGAATATCGTTCTGATTGGTGAACTGAAAAAAATACATCATTATTAATAATTTAAAGGAGTATATGTAAAAATGTTTTATGGTCTTGCAACAGCATGCTTTGCTTTAGCTATACAATCTATAATAAAAAGTGTATTAAAAAAAATTTTTGGCAGAAGTAGTTTAGATGTTATAGTAAAGTTAATTTACCTAATTACTCTACCTATCATTATGTATAATGTAGTATCAGAAACAATGGCCATTATATCTTTAGGTTATGCAATAAAGCATGTATTTGGATATAATAGCTCATTACCATATACTCATCAAACGTTTTTTGCATTAAAATACGGGAAAATTGCAAATTATATAGCCTACGCAATTATGTTTTTCGGTTTCTTGACAATAATCAATTTTGGACGTATATAATAACAAATCAATAGTTGACATAAAAAGATACACATTGATTATTTGATAATATGTGTATCTTTTTTATTTTATAGTACCTTATTATGTGTTCATTAATATGACAAGACGTTATGATTATTGTTGTAATTCTATCTATGTCAAATATAAATACTGCAAAATATTTATACATAGCATTGCAAAAATCCCCGATATTGCGCAAACACGCAATACCGGGGAAACAGTTTTTTATTAAGCTGCTGTTAAATCAGAAGCAGGCAATCTGTCCGTCTGTACGCTTTTCGGTTGCACCGCACAGTACGCCATCCTCATCGCGGATAATAATCTGACCGCGTCCCATATGATACGGATCGGGCTGAACCACAACATTATGCCCCATACGCTGCAGCTGGCGGATAATGTGATTAGGAGTATCCTGTTCCACTTCTACAGTTTTACCGCCAATCCACTGCCATCTCGGTGCATCCAGTGCCTGCTGCGGATTCAGGCCGAAATCAATCATGTTCATAGCAACCTGAACATGAGCCTGCGGCTGCATAAAGCCACCCATAATACCAAAGGCACTCACAGCCTGACCATCTTTGGTCATGAAGGCAGGAATAATGGTATGGTACGGACGCTTGCCACCCTGCAGTGCATTCGGATGATTTTCATCAAAGGAGAAGTTCTCGGCACGGTCATTAAAGGAAATCGAAGTACCGGGAACAACGATACCGCTGCCGAAGCCACGATAGTTGCTCTGAATCATGCTGACCATATTACCTTCGGCGTCGGCAGTGCAGAAGTAAACAGTGCTGCTGTAGCGCGGGTCACCTACAACCGGCTCCAGTGCTTTATCATTAATCAGAGCACGGCGGTCTGCGGCATAGCGCTCACTCAAAAGCTGCTCGGCAGTAACCTTCATGTAGGAAGGCTCGGCAACATATTCTTTAGTATCAACAAAGCTCAGCTTCATAGCTTCGATTTGCTTGTGCATTGTTTCTACAGTATCGCGTTCGGTAAAGTTATAGCCCTTGAGAATATTCAGCGCCATAAGTACAGTAATACCATGACCGTTAGGAGGCAGCTCCCAGATATCGTAGCCACGATAGTTAACGCTCAACGGTTCAACCCATTCCGGCTTATAGGCTTCAAGGTCGCTCTTGCGCAGGAAGCCGTTATGTTCTTGCATAAAAGCATCAATCTTATCTGCCAGCTCACCTTTATAGAAAGCATCGCCATAGGTTTCGGCAATCAGGCGCAGGCTTTTAGCCATATCGGGATTCTTGAATACTTCGCCCGGCTGCAGCCAATGTCCGTTAGGCTCAAAAGTATCAAACCAGCCTTTGAATTCCGGTCTGTCTTTATATTTGGTATAGAAGCCGTCAGCCTCTTCCCACAGGCGGCTCATGTTCGGAGAAACAGGATAGCCGTTTTCCGCATAGTTGATGGAGGGTTCCATAACAGTTTTGATAGGCAACTTGCCAAACTTTTTGTGAATTTCCATCCACGCACCTACAGCACCCGGAACGTTAATCGGCTCAACACCATAGGGAGGAATTTTATCAAAGCCACGTTCCTTCAAAGCTGCGATAGAAGCAGCCATCGGCGCCGGACCGCTGCCGTTAATGCCATACAACTTACCCTTGTACCAGATAAGTGCAAAGCAGTCACTGCCCAGGCCATTGCCGGTAGGCTCAACTACAGGCTGACAGGTTGCAACGGTAATAGCAGCATCAATTGCGTTACCGCCCTTAAGCAAGGTTTGCAGGCCTGCGGAAGCAGCGGTAGGATTACCTACGCATACCATACCGTTTTTAGCATAAACAACACTACGTTTAGAAGCATACGGATAATTTTGTGCATCAAATTTAAACATTACTATTCTCCTTTACCAACTTACAGGAATTTCTCCAAAATACCGGCAGTAATTACCGAGAAGGTCGTAACTGTAGCAAAACCGCCTACAAGATATTTCGGCATAATAGCATCGTTGACAACCTGCCTTTCCTCTTCCGTTTCACCTGTAGCAATCGCAATTTCGTTTGCTACCAGATAGGTTGCCGGGAAGCCCAAAAGCTGCATTACAGCTACACCCATAGCCAGGTTTCTATTGCCCAGGATTTTCCACAGCGGCAGAATATAGAAGAACAGGAAAAGTACAACAAATACTACGATAAATACCATAATAGTATTAAAGCTCAGTACAAGCAAATCGCTGACTTTAATTTTTGCCAGAGAAGGAATAATTACCGCAAATACACCAACATTAAAGATACCGGAGGATTTTGCATGATCCAGGATTTTCGGCGGAACAAGGCCGGTGCTGCCCATTGCGGCACCTAAAATCAAAGCCCAGATGGTAGCGCTCAGACCGGTATATTTTCCGATAACGAATGCCAGCCAACTGAAGAAGGCTGCGATAGTCAGAGAAGCAAAAGGACCATAGAATTTTTTGTGTTTTTCAAAGAAGGTTTCTTTAGGAGCTGCACCGCCATGCACCTCTTCCTTCGGTGCATAAGGATTAACACCGGTACGACGGAATTCCGCCAATGCTTCCTTAGCAGCACGCAGCCCAAAGTAAGAAGCAACAGGAGTACCAAAGAATTTTTGCACAGCGTACAGCACAGTACCCAAAGCAGCAGCCATAGCAAAGCCTTTATCCATAGCAGCGCTGGTCATAATCTGAGTAGCAACGATACCGCCGTTGATAATAGGAATGCTGACAATAGTTTCCTGATAGCCGATTACGGGAATCAGCACAACACTGCCGACAATCAAAACAATCATGGATAAAACAGCAACTGCAACTGTGCGCCATTCAGCAATCAGCTGCTTAATATTCAGGCTGGTACCCATGCTGAATACCACGAAAATCAAAGACCATTTACCAATGTCGGTAAGACCGGCGAGCTTAATAATATCCGGCGGCAGAACACCTGTCATAAAACCAACAAGGAAAAGCATAAGGCTGACAAATACAGCAGATACCTTTGCTTTTGTTGCAACACCCAACACATCACCAATGCCAAAAAGCAACAGGCAGATGAATAAATAAAAAAACATACTTGTAAACAAAACAATACCCCTTTCAAAACATATATACTATTTCAGTCCGAAAATAGACCGATTTGTTTTAGTATATATGTTTCATAGGTTTTTGACAAGCATAACATACATTTTTGCGCAAAAATAATTACAAGGGTTTCTTTCTGTAAATTTATTTACATTAGAGTAAAGCACAATTCCAAAATATCTGATTAAAGTATTTTGTACAACAACTCATATGCATGAACCGAAAATCTCTTTGTAATACTGTAATTAAAGCATCATAAGCTGTGCTATGCTCACCGGATTTGCTTCTGATAACAAAATAACACATCAAAAGACATTTCCCACATATGGTCAAAATAGCACGGAAAAAACAAAAACTCCGCAACTGCAACAGCTGCGGAGTAATTTGTGCGATTTGTGTTTGTGATTGGTGCTTGACAGTAAACCAAAAATTACAGTTCATCCTATATTTCAAATTAGGCCCTTCTGACACTACACCATTAATGCCAACACACCATAAAATGAAAAAAACAACTATTGAAATTGCGCGTTTCAACAGAATGTGCTATTATTTAATTAATTTAAATAGAAAACTTAGTTGTTATCACAGTTGGCAGTGACAGTATGAGCATGCAATACAAAAAGATCTACTAAACAATCTTTACTATGCCATTGGCACAAGACGTGACAATTATAGTATAATAAATGCTCAATTTTTACTATTAATACATATATAGGAGAAAGATAGATTGTGCTAGGAAGATGCTCGGAACTTTTTTACTTTTATTGCTTTGTATTTGCGTTCGGCTCATGCTTTGGCTCCGGTTATATGGCCGTTGTGCAAGGCGTAATAGCAGTTGCTACAATTAAATTTGTAAGTTATCTATACAGGAATGTAGATAATTTATATTTATTTGTATTATCCTTGATTCCATTTGTAATTATAATTAAAATTATAAGTCCTGTTGCTTACTTTACTGTGTGGAGTATTACTCTTTTCTACGTTCTATTTATCTTACTTGCGATATTCAAAGGAAAGACTTCCGATGATACTAAACATATGACAGTAACGGAAATGTACCTGGCTTTACGTGATGATATTTTCAAACAAAAAAATAATAGCCTACGCTTATACGGTAACTATTATTGCTTTTCCCGAATCAAAATTACCGATAGGAGTACTAGACATGCTACGCGGAAGTCCACAGAGATGAATTAAAAAATATGAAATTACTAAATCGCTGAAAATAAATGATATTATAAGGAGGATTTGATGGTGAAAGAAGTTATAACCAAATATCAAACAAACCTAATTATTGGATTATTGCTTATCGCTATTGTGCAATTCGGAATGATTTTTTCTCTAATGAGTGAAGTAAACAAAGCCAGATATGAAGCCAGCGAAGCTTGTTCTGATATATCTAGTATAAAGCAGAATATATCAGACACAGCAGATATTACCAAGAGATTAGATAGCATAGAAAGCCGCCTTGAAGATATAGAATGTCCAAGCGGACCAAACGAAATAGAAGCTTTGCGTGCTGACTTATTTTTTCTAAAGAAAAAAGTAGACAAATTGGAACTTGATATTCTTTATAGATAAGAGGTTGATAGAATGAAAAAAATAATAATTTTAATATTAACTCTGATTGCACTAATTTTTTCTTCGACAGCTCTTGCTGGTAATAGATTTGTAGATATAGGAGAATTTTATAATCAAAAAATTTTTATTGATACTCAAAGTATTGTTTTAGCAACAGAGAAAGAAACGATTGACTATACAATATGGAAATGGGACAACCAAAATGATAGAGTAATTAGTAACAATATTGAGTATAACGTGTACATGGGAAAATCTAGATGCACTAGGACTGTTGTAAGAAAAATATCAACAAAGGAACTGATGGAAGATACCCTCCGTCCTAACGCTAACTGGCAACCAGTTTATCAGGGCACACCAACCCATATGGGGCTTATGTATATATTAAATGCTCTTGAAAAATATGACCGTGAACGAAACGCTTAATGAATAAACAGCATTCTCGCTTAGATTATAAGTGGGAATGCTGTTTTCAAATACTAGAAAGAAAGTAATACATTAAAACTTATGACATTATTCTAACAAACTGTAACGGTCTTATCCTAACGAATTTATATCAAATTAAGGAGAATGTTGCTAGTCCTAAACTATTATAAATAGCTAAATTTGCAAAACATAGATTTATGTGTAATCTACTATTGCTTTTGCCAAATCATTAAACACTTTTTACTAACATAAAAATCAAGAAAAAGAAAATAAAAATCGTACTTATTTAACGTAAAAAACAAATACAAAGATACTTGTATATTTGCAAAGAATAATTTACGCATACACTGCGCCCTGATTGCTACGCACTACCCTGTATACCTAAAATATACTATTAATAATAACTTCATCATAGTTCATTTATTTCACAGCAACCACAACACAAACCTGATAACAAGTATGTAAATTTAAAAATTTAGAAGCTGATTATTTGACACTACTACTCTGGTATGACATAAAGGATTTACACTCATAAGACATTGGAACAGCTATTAGAAGCTATAAATTCAATATAGTTTGTTGCATATGCGTTACATACTCGCTACATACCTGTTACATACGTACCTTAAATTCCATGCATTAAGGACACTTTAAAAAATTTTCCATATATATTCCAAAGAACACAGACAATACAAAAACTCCGCAACTGCAACAGTTGCGGAGTAATTTATGCGATTTGTGTTTGTGATTGGTGCTTGACAGTAAACCAAAAATTAACGTTTGGAGAACTGGCTAGCTTTACGAGCTTTCTTCAAGCCGTATTTACGACGTTCTTTTTCGCGCGGGTCGCGAGTCAGGAAGCCTGCTTTTTTCAGAGCAGTACGGAATTCAGCGTCAACTTTCAGCAGAGCGCGAGCAATGCCGTGACGGATAGCACCAGCTTGGCCGGAAATGCCGCCGCCGTTTACGTTAACGAGTACGTCATATTTGCCTTTGGTTTCGGTAACTTCGAGCGGTTGGTTAACAATCAGCTCTAAGGTTTTCAGACCAAAGTATTTGTTCAATTCACGGTCGTTGATAACGATGTTGCCTTCACCCGGAACCAGGCGAACGCGAGCAACAGAAGATTTACGACGACCAGTTGCGTTATAAGTAACTACTGCCATTTATTTGTTCCCTCCCGGATATTATCTAACGTTGATTTCCATTACTTCAGGTTTTTGAGCTGCATGCGGATGTTCGCTGCCAGCATATACATGAAGTTTGGAGAAAATTTGAGCGCCGAGGCTGTTGTGCGGAATCATGCCTTTAACAGCGAGCTCTACCATTCTTACAGGGTTTTTCTTCAGCATGTCGCCAGCTTTTACATAGCTGTCGCCGCCGAGATAACCGGAATGACGGAAATAGATTTTGTGAGTCAGTTTTTTGCCGGTCAGAACAACCTTATCTGCATTGATAATGATTACGTGATCACCGGTGTCCATGTGCGGGGTAAAGGTCGGTTTGTGTTTACCGCGCAGGACTTTTGCAACCTCTGCAGCCAGGCGGCCCAGAGTTTTATCAGCTGCGTCAACAACGTACCATTTGTGTTCGATGTTAGACGGATTAGCCATAAAAGATTTCATCGCTTGTGTCCCTCCTAGATATTTTCCAAATATACAGTTCGTTGCGATCTTCTCACCGTATTTCGGGGCTAGTGAAATCAAGCGGAAAATCACGTAGATATATTATACGCAACTTAAGAGTTTAAGTCAAGTATTTTTGTTAAAATTTTAGCATTTTCCCAGAGTTTTTCCCTTAAAGCTGCGGATACTCCCGATACCCGACCTCCGCCAGGTATAACCCCTGTGCCGGAGCAGGCTCGTTCAGGAATTCACAGCGCTGTGCCGTCAGCTCTGCTGCAAAATCCTGCACCGTACGCATGCCCATTCCCACCTGTACCAAGGACCAGACTATGTTGCGTACCATGTGGTACAAAAAGCCGTCACCGCTGATGCGGAAAAGAATCTCTTCTCCCTGCTGCTGCCACTTGGCAGCATAAATTGTTTTTATCGGCGAAGTATCAACACTGCCGCTGCTTCGGAAGGCACTGAAATCATGCGTTCCCAGCAGCAGCTCCGCCGCTTCGTTCATGGCCTTCACATCAAGCTGCTGACGCAGCTGCCAGGCATAACGCACCATAAAGGGATTGACGTGCTCATTGACAAGCAGCTTGTAATGATACGTCTTCCACTGTGCGCTGAAGCGCGCGTGGAAGCCTTCCGGCATCTCCTCGGCGCTCACCACCACGATATCCTCCGGCAGCAGGCTTGCCGCCGCACGCACCAGATTAGCACAGGGAATGCGACCATTCGTAGTAAAGGTCACCGTCTGTGCCAAAGCATGTACCCCGGCATCCGTGCGCCCGCTGCCTGCGGTTACTACTTTTTCGCCACACAGCATAGTCAATGCATCTTCCAGTACATTTTGCACAGTCTGCACGTTTTTCTGCTTCTGAAAACCGTGATAGGCACTGCCGTCATAGGCTACAACCAGCTTTATTGTACGCATACGTTCCCCCAGCGCAATACTGCGAGGCCAACCGCCAGTATAATAATCAAAGCAAAGGACAGATAATCGCGGCCGGCATATACCAGCTCGTGCATGCGTGTACGTCCTTCACCGCCGCGATAGCAGCGTGCTTCCATAGCCACTGCCAGTTCGTCGGCACGGCGGAAGGCACTGATAAACAGCGGTACCAGCAAAGGCAGCATATTTTTCATTCTCTGGAAGATATTACCGCTGGCAAAATCAGCGCCGCGAGAGGTCTGCGCCTTCATAATGCGGTCTGTTTCATCCAATAATGTAGGAATAAAGCGCAAAGCAATGGTCATCATCATAGCCAGCTCATGCGCCGGAACACCCAGCTTTTTGAACGGACGCAGCAGATTTTCAATACCGTCAGTCAATACAATCGGCGATGTCGTAAAGGTCAGCACCGAAGAAAACAGCAACAGCAGAATCAGGCGAACTGCCATCTTTACGCCCATGTCGATACCTTCGGCAGTTACGCTCAAAAACTTCCAGGTAAAGACAATATGCTCGCCGGGAGCAGTAAACATATGAATCAGCATCGTCAGAATAACAATAATCCAGATAGGCTTCAGTGATTTGAAGACCAGCATCCACGGTACTCTCGAAATAAAAATTACCACAGCGGCAAAGGCGGTCAAAATGCCATAAGCCAACGGCGTTCCCGCAAAGAAAATAGCAATGATATAAATCAAGGTAGCCAACAGCTTAGTACGCGGATCCAGCTTATGGATAAAGGAGTTACCGGGAAAATATTGTCCTAAGGTTATATCTGTCAGCATTATTTCCACCCCTTTGCTTGCTTAATCGCCTTAACCAGGCTCATATCATCCTTAATATTCTCTTTCACTGCCAATCCGTTTTTGCGCAACAAATCAGCCAGCTTATACACCTGCGGCACATCTACGCCAACCTTGACAAGCTCGTCTGCATGCTGCTTGAAAATATCTGCGGGAGTACCGTCGAACAACACCTTGCCGGTGTTGATAACCAGCAGACGGTCAGCATATTTTACTGCCTCCTCCATGCTATGCGTTACCAAAACAATGGCAATGCCGCGGCTCTTGTGCAGCGACATGATTTCCTTGAATACTGCATTGCGGCTGCGTGGGTCCAAGCCTGCGGAAGGCTCGTCCAAAACCAGATAATCAGGGTTCATCGCAACTACGCCGGCAATAGCTACACGGCGCATCTGGCCGCCGCTCAGCTGAAAGGGAGAGCGCTGCGCATAGGTATCATAATCCAGGCCGACGAAGGCCATAGCCTCACGCACCTGCTTTTCTACCTCATCCTCGGCAAAGCCTTTATTACGCGGGCCGAAAGCGATATCCTCAAAAACAGTTTCCGCAAACAGCTGATGCTCGGGATACTGGAATACCATGCCTACCTGTTGGCGTGCAGTCTTGGCCTCTGCACCCTTGGCAGTAATATCAATGTCATCAATGCTTGCGCTTCCCTTATCCGGCTTCAGCAAGCCGTTTAAATGCTGTACTAAGGTAGATTTGCCGCTGCCTGTGTGTCCTATAATGGCAACTATTTCGCCCTTGGAAATCTCCAGCGACACATCATTGAGTGCCAGGCGTTCAAACGGCGTACCCTTGGAATATGTATGATATATATTAGAAAGTTTTATTGACATAATGCCTGCGCCAGCTCCTCATCTGTAATAATATCCTGCGGCAGCTTTACACCGCTTTTGCGCAGCTCGCTGGCTACCTTCGCTGCCAGCGGAGCCTCCAATCCCAAGGCCTCCAGCTCATCAACTCTGCTGAAAACCTCACGCGGAGTGCCCATAAATCTGATATGACCTTTTTCCATAACAACTACGCGGTCGGCAGCCAGAGCCTCAACCATGTAATGCGTAATATAAACTATGGTCATCTTTTTTTCTTCATTAAGCTTGCGTACAGTGCCCACAATTTCCTTACGTCCCTGCGGGTCGAGCATCGCTGTAGGCTCGTCCAGCACAATGCATTCCGGCTGCAGCGCCAGAATACCTGCTATAGCCACACGCTGCTTTTGGCCGCCGCTCAAAAGATGCGGTGCATGTTTGGCATATTCCGTCATGCCTACAGCAGCTAATGAATCTGCTACACGCTGCGGTATTTCCGGTCCCGGTACACCGATATTTTCCGGACCAAAGGCCACGTCCTCTTCGACAATCGCAGCAACTATCTGGTTGTCGGGATTTTGGAACACCATGCCCACCTTTTGGCGGATATCCCACATTTTGCTCTCATCTTCAGTGTCCATGCCGTCTACCAGCACAGTGCCGTCAGTCGGCAGCAGCAAAGCGTTTAAATGACGTGCCAGCGTAGATTTGCCGCTGCCGTTAGCGCCGATAACAGCAACAAATTCGCCCTGCTTAATCTCCAGGCTTACGCCGTCCAGTGCCCTTACCTCATTGCCATCAGCATCTGTATAGTAATGCTTCAAATTCTTTATACTAATCACAACAGTGCCTCCATCATAAATTCGTGTACTTACTAATTATATACGTGATAAAAAGATTAGTCAACCTTCTTTTATTGTAAGGTTAACCATAATGCTAAAAAAGTAAACCATAAACGCTAAAGCACGTTTACGGCTTATTATGTCGGTGTAATTATCTTTTTAAAGACGAGAAAACAGCCTGCAGGGGATATTGCAGGCTGTTTCTCTTAGGAAAGCTGTTTATGATGAATTTGATGGGAAGGGTGTAGCAACTTCTTGCTACACTCATAGTATACTATATTGCTGTGACATAGCAAGGGCAAAGTTTTGAAGAAATCGTGAATAAAATTTCTGCATGAACTGCTCTTGCATTAAAAATTAACGCTTATTTATCCGTAATCTGTGCTCCAAACGGCAACAGTGCCAGCTTAGCCAGCTTAAAATGCTGCATACCGAAGGGAATGCCGATAATCGTGCAGCACAAAATCACAGCAAAAACAGCATGCGTAATTGCCAGCTCGATACCACCGAAAATTAGCCAAAAAATATTTAACAGCAATGAGGTTGTTTCGCCGCTCAAAACTACGTCCTTACCAAAGGGGAAGAAGCTCAAGCGTCCCAGCTTAAAGCACTGCAGCCCGACAGGAATACCGATAATCGTCAAACACCATAACAGACCTACCATATACCAGATAATGCCTGCTAAAATACCGCCAAATAAAAACCAGATAATATTACCGATAATGCTCATTGCACACTTCCTTTCATCTACTGATACTGACAAACCAACCGGCACACCGAAAAATATACACGTAGTTGGTTACTGATACATTTGATTAAAAAGACTGTAAGTAATCTCTCTAAGGCTAGTTTAGCATACCGCTAACTTTTGTGCAAGCGCAAAGGCAAGCGGCACTGTGGGAACTCTGGGGAGAGTCTCACAGTGCCGCTGCCTATATAAAATTAATTGGGAAAACTTAATGATTGGTTTCTTCGGCTAATTTTGCCGGAACCAGCTCAGATTCTTCCTTGAGATGTTGTTGATATGCTTTAGTTTCAGCAACAACTACACCGGAAAGTGCAACCAGTGCGATAAGGTTAGGCAGAGCCATCAGACCGTTAACAATATCGGACATAACCCAGATTTCTTCCAGTTTCAGGAACGGGCCAACAGCTACAAGAATAATGAAACCGATGCGATACGGAAGAATTGCTTTAACACCCATCAGATATTCTACGCAACGTTCGCCGTAGTAGTTCCAGCCAAGGATAGTAGTGAAGGCGAAGAGCACCAGGCCAACCAACAGTAACCAAGTACCAAAGGCAGGGAATGCAGAGCTGAAGGCTGCATTAGTCATTGCAGCACCGTTGAGATCGCCGTTCCAAACGCCGGTAACAATCAAGGACAAACCGGTCATGGTGCAGATGATGATAGTATCAATGAAGGTACCGGTCATGGAAACCAGACCTTGTTCAGCAGGCCAATGAGTTTTTGCTGCAGCTGCTACGATAGGAGCAGAGCCTAAGCCGGATTCGTTGGAGAATACGCCGCGGGCAACACCGCTACGCATTGCCAGCATAACAGTTGCACCGAGGAAGCCGCCCTGTGCGGCAGTAGTAGTGAAAGCGCTTTCAATAACCAGTGCAATAGCGCCCGGAACCTGGTCCGCGAAGCTAACCAGAATGCCCAAGGTAGTAACGAAGTAAATTACTGCCATGCCGGGAACAACCTTAGAAGAAACGGTAGAGATAGATTGCAGACCGCCGATGGTTACAGCAGCAACCAATACGGTAAGAGCAATACCGGTGTAGATAACTGGGATACCAACTGAGATTTTGGTAATCTCAACAATGGAGTTTACCTGAGCAAAGGTACCTACGCCGAAGTATGCGCACATGATACCGAAAACACAGAACATAGTAGCCAAGGGTTTGTATTTCTTGCCGAGGCCGTTTTGGATGTAATACATCGGACCGCCGGAGATATTGCCATTAGCGTCGACAGTACGATATTTTACAGCCAGCAGGCATTCTGCATATTTGGTTGCCATACCGAAGAAGGCAGCCAGCCACATCCAGAACAATGCACCGGGGCCACCGGCCTTAATTGCGGTAGCAACACCAACAATGTTACCGGTACCAACAGTTGCAGCAAGTGCGGTGCACAGTGCTTTAAAGCTGTTTACATCACCATGACCTTCATTCTTGGCACAGAAGATAAGCTTCAATGCCTGCGGCAGCTTCAATACCTGCAGCAAGCCTAAACGAATAGTCAGCATAATGCCGGTACCTACAAGCAGCACCAGTAGCGGCGGACCCCAGACAAACGAATCAATTGCATTCAATGTTTCCAACATGATGATTTCCCCTCTCATTTTCAAAGTTCCCTAAGTAAATAAAAAGCCGGAGTATGATTATCTGATACTCCGGTTTGTCAGCGGCCCTGATAGCTGTGCTATCATTGTTGTTTTGCTCCGTCCACTGGCCTGAGAGATAAGGATGTGTATACGCACATCTTTGCACCTTCGGCGCCCATTTAAGGGACTCTCCAGAGTTGTGTCTGTACACGGTTCTTGCTTTTTATAAGCACCTGAGAGTTTTGCTCCTTCGGTAGGCATAGCCTTCTCCTATGTACTTCATCCACTCATTATTTACTTATGTATCTGATTATAACACACTTGAACTTAAAATCAAGAGTTTACGTCAATGTATACACGCATACATATAAAACTGTAAACCGACGTATGTTTATTGATTTTTTTAATAACAAAACAGCGCTGTGGGAACTCTGGGGAGAGTCGCACAACGCCGTTTTGCTATATTAATATGAAAGCTTAGGCTTCTTTATTCTTTTGTTCAGCCAAATGCTTTTGATAAGCCTTAGTTTCGGCAACAACTACGCCGGACAAAGCAATCAGAGCAATTAAGTTAGGAATAGCCATCAGGCCATTAACAATATCCGCCAGAACCCAAATTTCTTCCAGCTTCAGGAAAGGACCGCAGGCAATCAGGCAGATAAAGATGATGCGGTATGGCAGAATTGCCTTTACCCCCATCAGATATTCTACACAGCGTTCGCCGTAGTAGTTCCAGCCAAGGATAGTGGTGAAAGCAAAGAGTACAAGGCCAACCAACAGCAGAATGCTGCCAAATGCAGGGAACGCCATGGTGAAGGCAGATTCAGTCATTGCGGCACCGTTTAAAGGTCCGCACCATACACCACTGACAACTAAGGACAAGCCGGTCAAAGTACAAATGATAATTGTATCGATAAAGGTACCGGTCATAGAAACCAAGCCTTGTTCTGCAGCCCATTTGGTTTTAGCGGCAGCTGCTACGATAGGAGCAGAACCTAAGCCGGATTCATTAGAGAATACGCCGCGGGCAACACCACTGCGCATTGCCAGCATAACGGTAGCACCGAGGAAACCGCCTTGAGCGGCAGTCGGAGTGAAAGCAGAATTCAATACAGTTGCAATTGCAGCGGGAACCTGATCTGCAAACACAATCATGATACCAACAGTAGTCAGGAAGTACAGCAGAGCCATAGCAGGAACTACCTTTGCAGCAACAGTTGCGATGGATTTCAGACCGCCGATGGTTACAGCAGCAACAACAACAGTCAGAGCAATACCGGTGTAAACAACAGGAATACCTGCAGAAATCTGGGTAATTTCAACAATGGAGTTTACCTGAGCAAAGGTACCGATACCAAAGTATGCGCACAGAACACCGAATACAGCAAACATAACAGCCAGCGGTTTGTATTTTTTGCCAAGACCATTTTCAATGTAGTACATCGGGCCACCGGAAATATTGCCGTTAGCATCGACAGTACGGTATTTTACAGCCAGCAGACATTCGGAATATTTAGTTGCCATACCGAAGAAGGCTGCCATCCACATCCAGAACAAAGCGCCCGGGCCACCTGCTTTAATTGCAGTTGCAACACCAACGATGTTACCGGTACCAACGGTTGCAGCAAGCGCGGTGCAAAGTGCTTTAAAGCTGTTTACGTCACCGCTACCATCGTTCTTAGCACTGAAGATCAAGCCCAAAGCCTGCGGCAGCTTGAAAACCTGCAGCAGCTTCAGACGGAAGGTCAGCAGAATACCGGTACCAACCAAAAGTACCAGAAGCGGCGGTCCCCAGACAAACGCATCAATTTCATTCAAAATTTCCAACATGATTCAAACATCTCCCTTTAAATTCCCATTAATTATTTATAAGCAAATAAAAAACCGGAGTATACAAAAAATACTCCGGTAAAAGTCAATGACATATGATAGGCAATAGCGCCATCACATAAGCTTTGCTCTGTCCACTGGCCTGAGAGATAAGGACGTTTCTGAATTTCAGAAGACATCTTTGCACCTTCGGCGCCCATTTAAGGGACTCTCCAGAGTTGTGTCAGCATACGGTTCCTGCTTAAAATTAAGCACCTGAGAGTTTTGCTCCTTCGGTAGGCAGTGCCTTCTCCCATATACATCATCCACTCGTTATTTACTTATGTACGCTATTATAACACACTTTTTAAAGAACGCAAGTCTTTTTTCAATAATTTTTTATGTATACACGAATACATAAGCTACTGTAACGTTTGAAGCAAATTATTGGCAATTTTCACTTGCAAAGCTGCGCTCACTTAAAAGATAACAGGGTAAAGCAATAAGCTGTGCAGCTACAGAAACAATTATGAAGGTATTCAATGAATAATCATAAACAGCTCCCAACAGCCAGCTGCCCAAAAACCACGCTAAGCCAAAGAAAAATTCGAACGCACCGTAGCTGCTGGCACGATGCTCCTTGCTCGTCATGGTGGCAACCGCTGCCTTCATAATTGATTCCTGAGCGCCCATGCCTACACCCCACAAAGCAATACCCAGCATAATCATAGCAGGCGAAGTCGCGCCAAAAGCAAACACAGCAAAGAACGCGGAAATCGCAGTAGAAATAACCAATGCCTTCGTGCGCATTTTGTCAAACAGCCAGCCAAAGAAAAGCGCTGCCACCGCATCCACAAGCATCGCACCGGAATAAAGCAACGGCAAAATACTGTCATCAAAAAGCTTATTTTTTGCCAAATGCATAGTCACCAGCGGAAAATCTACAAAGCCGAAAGCAAAACAGCTGATACCTGCAAGATACAAATAAAAGCTTTTCTTGCCTACAAAGCTATCCTTCTTCTCTGTCTTAGCTTCCGGCTCAAAGGCTTCCGGATTCGGGAAACGGCTTTTAGCAAACAGTAAAAAAGCAATTGTACAGACTGCCGGCAACGTCAGAAAAGCAAAGGCTGCATTATATACCTCGTATTCATCACCATTTTTATAAAGCATTATTACATAAAGCAGCAGAGGACCGATAAAAGCACCAAGCTGATCCAGGGCTTCCTGAATAGCAAAGCTTTTACCTACACCCTCCTGTGAAGCCGCAAAGGAAAGAATTGTGTTCTTCGCAGGCTTTTTTATCGCCTTACCGATGCGCTCAACAACGAGCAGTACACAGGCGGCTATCCAGCCGTCACGATGCACAAGCGCCAATGCCGGCACCGCAAAAACGTCTACAGCATAGCCTAAAATCATAAAGCCCCAATAGTTGTGCGTTTTATCAACTAATCGGCCAAAAAGATAACGCAGGCCATAGCCTAAAAGCTCGCCTATGCCGGAGATAAAACCGATGGTAGAAGCACTTGCTCCTAAAATTAATAAATACGCTCCCTTAATACTTGTCGCCGCTTCATGTGTCATATCGCTGAACAAGCTGACAACACCAAGCAGCACGATAAACGCCATAGCGGAATTTTTATTGTGCATGCTTCCCCCTCCAATTCAGTTATCATTTTCTTATTATAGCATAATATTTTAAGCTTAAATACACCTTAATTTATCAAAAAATTATTAAAAGCGCCTGCAACATCACGTCACAGGCACTTATCGGTTATATAGACAATAATAGCTCAGCTCACCCCTTTTTCATTCTCAGCACAATCCAACTTTTATCGGCATCAATAACCTGCCATTTTTTATTCTGTTGAGCAATAAATCTATCATAGCTTTTTGGCGTAACAACAACAAAACGATACGGATTCTGCTCCAGTGTTGCGTAAGGCATAACGTTCTTGCTTGTCCAGGAAAAATCCTTAGGCACATAGCCTGCAACCTCACGCTCATGCATCAGCTTGACAATTTTACTGCTGCTGTAAAAAACTGCAGAAGTAGGATATTTGCCATATAAGCCTACCTCATGTACATCATTTTCCGTCAGCATCTCACCCAAATTATTCGCACTGCGCTGCTCACTGAATGGTATAGCAAGACTGAAAATAAGCGCAATATAAAATACTGCCGACATCACCGCAATACTGCAGACACGCTCGCCCGTCACTAAGCGCAGTATATAATCAAGCATCACGCCGATAATCAGCGCCAGCGGCAGCAAGAACAGCAGCTCAGATGCTATAAGCTGATGACTTACCGCAAACCATGCTCCCACAAGCAGCAAACCAAAGCCTCCGCCGACAAATATCATATAACCGCCATCCACACAGTCCGTATATTTTGCCAGCATGCTTCCCAGCAAAAGGCTGACCGGAAAAAGCAGCGGATAGGTATATGTGATGTATTTCGTTGCCATACATTGAAAGAAAACGAAAACAACAAGTGCCCACAGCAGTAAAAATTTTTGCTGTTCTTCCAGGCTGCGCTGTCCCTGCCGCCACCATTTATAAGCAGCCCATGGAACAAGTCCGCTCCACGGAAACAGCGCCAGCAGATTTACCAGCGTATAATAATAAAACACATCGTCACGCGGATGCTCTGATACCGTTGCGCGCAGGAAGTTATGCGTACCGAAGAAGGTATTGATGAAATCGCTGCCATGCAGGCTGTACATAGCAGCATACCAGGGTAAGGCAACCACGGCGCACAGCAAGGTGCCGCTTATAAGGTGCATCCGCTTCAGCACGTGCCAATCACGCTGCCATAACACGAACAAGGTAATAATCAGTCCCGGCAGCAGCACACCTATCGGTCCTTTTGTCAAAACCGCAAAGCCTGCAGCGCCATACATAATGTACCAATAGCGCGCCCTGCCGTCACGATAGCCAAGATAGAAAAACAGCAATGTCGCACTGAAGAAAAAGAACAATACAGCATCTGTAATTACCGACTTGCTGATCAGAAAAAATTCCACACTGCTCACTAATACCAACGCACTGAAAAAGCCGCTGCGCGCATTCTCCAGCTTACTGCCGCCCCACGCCAGCAGTGCTGCGCTGCTTAAGCCGAATACCGCCGGGAAAAAGCGTGAAGCAAACTCCGTAAAGCCAAACATTTTATAGTCCAAGGCCGTCAGCCAATAAAAGAAAATCGGCTTATCATACCAATAATGACCGTAAATCTGCGGTGACAGCCAATCGCCGCTCAGCACCATTTCCTTCGCCGTCAAGGCATAATTAGATTCTACGCTGTCTGTAATCAGCAGGCTGCCATTACCCGCAAAAAGCAATGCTGCGGCAGCTGTAAAAAGCAGCAGCCAATATTTTCGTGGCATAAGAAAATCCCCCTTCAGCAGCAGAGCTTTTACACTCCGCCTTTCATTAAGCACAGTATAAATACCTTTACTTAATGATTACTGAAAGGGGTATTCATCTTAATTTCAGCTTGTAAGAAAGCTTAAGGATTACTTTGCAGCCATCGGCAGCTTCACATATATGATAGTTCCCCGCGGCTTGTTGTCGAGGACCTTGATACTGCCGCCATGCTGACGTACAATGGCCAAAGCCAGCGACAGTCCTAAGCCCAGGCCGCCCTGACTGCGGCTGCGCGCCTTGTCCACGCGAAAGAAGCGGTCAAAAATCTTCTGCTTATCTTCGTCACTGATGCCACAGCCCTCGTCGCGTACCTCCAGTACCAGATGCGTTTTCACCTTGGCTGCACGCAGAGTAATTTGCGTCTGCTCCGGTGAATACTTCATAGCATTATCCAGCAAAATAATCAGCAGGCGCGATAAAGCCATTTCATCCCCCAGCATTATCAGATTATCCTGAATGGCCTGCTCCAGCTGCAGCCTTTTTTCCGCTGCCAAAAGCGCCATCTGCGCTGCAACCTTTTTACACATTGCCGTCATATCCACCTGCGCAGTATACACCGGCAGAAAATCCTCGTCACTGCGTGCCAGTGTCATAAGATTTTCCGTCAGACGGCTAAGTCTTTCAGATTCGCTTTGCAGCATTGCTACCGACTCTTTAGCGAAATCACTCAGCCTGCTGTCCTCATCCTCCTGCAGTCCCTGTACAGCCAGCTTCATAACGGCAAGCGGTGTGCGCATCTCATGCGAAGCGTCTGCCGTGAACTGCTGCTGCTTGGCATACATATTGCTTATCGGACGGATATTGCGTCCTGCAAGCCAATAGCCGAAATAGCAGGCGGCAAAATACAGCACCAACGCCATACACAAAAGCAAAAACAGTGTTTTATAGGCAGCATAATAATAAAACTCCATATTCTTGAACATATAAAGCCTGCCAAGTTGCTTATCACCGTCAATAACAGGAGCCACTGCAGCCAGATAACGATAACGCACACCGTTTGCTCCTTGCATCCGCAAAAGACGTGATGTATTCAGCTCTTTCGGCCAGTCAGCTTTATGCTGCATGATTTCCTGCCCGGCCTCGCCCTGCCCCAGCTGATTTAAAATAACCTTTGTGCCGTCCGCATCAACAAAGTAAGCAAGCATCTTCCCGCTGCGGATAGCCGCTTCGGAGCAGGGAGGCTCCTCGGACTCTACCCATTCCTCGCCCTCATGGTAAATCTGCGCTACAAGGTTTTCCTTTTCATGCGCCAGTATTTCCCACCAGATAAATGTATAGGCAGCAGCTACAATAACCAAGATCAAAGCACCGAAGATGGCTGCATACAAACAGGTCATACGCCTGCGCAGCTTTTCAAAAGGCTTATTCCACATAATAGCCCACGCCCCGCATCGTTTTAATCAGCTCTTCCCCGTTCAGCTCCATAATCTTTTTACGCAGCAGACGGATATGCACGTCAAGATTGTTGTCCGTCACATCGCTGTCAATGCCCCAGATACGGTCCTGCAGCACCGCACGCGGCATAACCTGCCCGCGATTGCGCAAAAGCAGCTCCAGCAGCTTAAATTCACGCGGACGCAGCTCTACACGTCTCTCGCCATAAGCCAGGCAGTAGGTAGAGCTTTCCAGCGTATAAGCACCATACTGCAGCTTCTCCGCGCTATATTGCCCCTGACGGCGGCAAAGAGCGTTAAGACGCGCCACCAGCTCCTCCAGTTCAAACGGCTTTACCAGATAGTCATCCGCACCGCTGTTCAAACCCTGCACCTTATCCGCCAGCGTATCCTTGGCCGTCAGCAGCAATATTTTGCCCTGATAGTCCTCCTCACGCAGTCGCTTGCACAGGTCAAGGCCGCTTAAAAGCGGCATCATCCAGTCCAGAACGAGCACATCATAACCGTCGGCATACACAGCACCATAGGCAGCCTCGCCATCCTGCACCCAGTTTACGGTTATATTTTGCTTTTTCAGCAGCATACTCAAAAGCTTGCCTAAATTTATATCATCCTCAGCTAAAAGAATCTTCATTGTTTTCGCCTCCATTAGAGCTATTGTACCATAATTCAGTATAGGCATGTAAAATTAATTTTAACTGAAAAAATCGCTGCCAAGGCTTTGCCTTCAGCAGCGATTGTCTTACATGATATATCTGTTCAATGACGGAACGATTTCCGCATAGGTGCCTTTTTTATTGGCCAGCATTATATTAATGGCCCATACAGTCTGTCCGCGGTCATCCTCCGTGCGTGTGGCCTGCAGCTTACGGCTGGTACCTGTAAAGCATACGATATCTTCCAGCTCCAGCAAAAGCGCCATATCCTCACGTCTGTAGCCTTCAAGGCAGCGGTCGGAAAACATTACTGTCAGCATCAGCATATCATCCATACGCCAGCATTCCAAGCGATAGGCACGGCCATCGCTCAGCTTGCCGTTATAATAGCCGACATCCTGCACGCCGTCCTCATCCGGCTCATAGGGAGAAGGAACATAATCAACGCGGCAGGGAACAGGGAATTTTTTTATCAGCATAAAATAGTTCTCCTTAGAGAGCAAAGCGCCTCAGAGCTTGAGGCTTTGAGGCGCGCTTGCTTATACGTTATTCCTTATCGGGAGTTTCCTCTGCTGCGGTTTCAGCAGTTGCAACTTCGGGCATCGGAACATTATATTTAACTTTGATATCACGATAACGGCTCATACCGGTACCTGCCGGAATCAGCTTACCGATGATAACGTTTTCTTTCAGGCCCAGCAGTGGGTCAACCTTGCCCTTGATAGCAGCATCGGTGAGTACGCGGGTGGTTTCCTGGAAGGAAGCAGCGGACAGGAAGGAGTCGGTAGCCAAAGAAGCTTTGGTGATACCCAGCAGGATAGCACGGCCTTCTGCAGGAGTCTTGCCTGCTTCCAGCATCTCGGTATTCTGCTCTTCAAATTCTGCCACATCAACGTCTTCACCCGGCAGCATTGTAGTGTCACCGGATTCCTCGATGCGGATTTTACGCATCATCTGACGAACCATAACCTCGATGTGCTTACTGTTGATATCTACGCCCTGAGACTTATAAACGCCTACTACCTGAGATACCAGATAGTTCTGAGTAGCCTTCACGCCGCTGATACGCAGTACGTCATGCGGGTTAAGAGAACCTTCGGTCAGACGGTCGCCCTTAGCGATTTCCTCGCCCTCAACAACAGACAGCTTAGCGCCGTAAGGAATCTGGTATTCCTGGTTTTCGCCATCCAGTGCCATTACGGTTACCTTGCGGCTGTTGCCCTCCTGGGTAATATGTACGTGACCTGCAACCTCGGACAGAATGCCAGGATGCTTCGGTTTACGTGCTTCGAACAGCTCCTCGACACGAGGCAGACCTTGGGTAATATCGTCTGCACCAGCAACGCCGCCGGTATGGAACGTACGCATGGTCAGCTGAGTACCAGGTTCGCCGATGGACTGTGCGGCAATAGTGCCGACTGCCTCACCAACATCAACGTTCTTGCCGGTTGCCAGGTTACGGCCATAGCACTTACGGCAAACGCCGAATTTAGCCTTACAGGTAAGTACGCTGCGGATTTTAACCTTTTCACGCAGCTGGCAGATACGTTCTGCCATAGGCTCGGTAACATATTCATTGATATGATAGAGAATTTCACCGTTTTCATCCAGAATATCCTCAGCCAGGTTACGGCCAATGATACGGTCATGGAGAGTTTCGATGATGGTTTTCTCTTTTTTGCCTTCGGTAATTGCCTCAACCTCAATGCCGGCAATTTCGTTATTGCGGATACGCAGCTCCTTAACGGTACCGTCAGCCAGAACAGCGTTGATAATGTCTTCGGTCATAGTTTCGCCGGTATGTGCCAGCACCTCGCCTGCACCGTTAACAATATCAGCTGCCACCTCTTTACCGTTGAAGTTATGCATCATTGCTTCCTTCAGCACATTGTGTGCGAAGGTATCGCTGATGTTGATGCGGACATTTTCAATATCCTCACCGTTCATATCTTCGTCGGAATAGAGATTAATTTCTTCAACACCTGCATCGTTGAGCTTAGTAAAAAGCTCTTCGGTGATGTTGGTATCTGCTTCGGCAATCAGGTTGCCTTCTTCATCAAGTACGCCGGAAGCCAGGGTACGGCCCATAACCTTTTCGCGGATTTTGTTCTGGCTTGCACCAAGAACAGCCTTGCTCAGACGGCTGCGTTCTTTAACCAGGTTCATACCAACGATATCGCAATCATCCTCACGGACAATTACGTCCTGTGCAACGTCAACCAGACGACGAGTCAGGTAACCGGAGTCAGCAGTACGCAGTGCGGTATCGGCCAAGCCTTTACGAGCACCATGAGAAGAAATGAAGTATTCCAAAATGGTCAGGCCTTCACGGAAGTTAGATTTGATAGGACGGTCAATGATACGACCGGAAGGATCGGCCATCAAACCACGCATACCGGCCAGCTGACGAATCTGCTGTTTGTTACCGCGGGCACCGGAGTCAGCCATCATGGAAACAGGATTGAACTTGTTCATGGTGGATTTCATCAGCTTATCAGTAACCTTATCGGTTGCTTCGTTCCACAGGTCAATTACCTTACGATAACGTTCGTCATCGCTCATCAAACCACGGCGGAAGAGGCGCTCAACCTTATCAACCTCATGCTCTGTTGCTTCCAGAATAACTTCTTTTTCAGCAGGAATCTGAATATCGGAGGTTGCGATAGAAATACCGGATTTACAAGCATTATCGTAACCCATTTTCTTAACAATATCCAGAATTTCGGCAGTACGCAGGTTGCCGTACAGCTTGTGAGCTTTAGCAACGAGTCTGCCTAATTCCTTCTTGTCAATCAGCTTGCCAAGATGCCAACGCTCAACTTCAACGGTTGTTTCGACAACATTACCGGAAGCATCCAGGCGCTTCTCAACAACCTGATCTTTTTCTTTATGATAGTAACGCATTTCCAGAGGCAGCTCGCCATTGAAAATAGTGTTACCTACAGTTGTAACTACCAAGGACATACCGGTTTCGCCGACAGCTGCACCCTTTTCCTCATCATAGATTTCGCTGTTGGGAATATAAACCTCGATAGGTACCTGCAGATCTACCGCATGGTGGAAGTAAGCCAGCTGAGCTTCGTCCACGCTGCTATAGCGAGTTCCTTCACCCTTAACGTTCGGGTCATCCTTGCTGGTCTTTTCAATAGTCAGATAGTAGGAGCCCAAAACCATATCCTGTGTAGGAACAGCAACAGGCTTGCCGTCTTTCGGTGCCAGGATGTTGTTTACAGACATCATCAGCATACGTGCTTCAGCCTGAGCCTCAACAGAAAGCGGCAGATGGACAGCCATCTGGTCACCGTCAAAGTCGGCGTTATAAGCGGTACATACCAGAGGATGCAGCTTAATAGCACGGCCTTCGGACAGGATAGGCTCGAAAGCCTGAATGCCCAATCTGTGCAGAGTCGGTGCACGGTTCAGCAGTACAGGATGTTCTTTGATTACCTCTTCCAGAACGTCCCATACAGCGTTGGTAGCACGCTCTACCATGCGCTTAGCACTCTTAATATTAGTTGCTTCACCGCTGTTTACCAAACGCTTCATAACGAAGGGTTTGAACAGCTCCAGAGCCATTTCCTTCGGCAGGCCGCACTGATGCATTTTCAGCTCAGGACCTACAACGATTACGGAACGGCCGGAATAGTCAACACGTTTACCTAACAGGTTCTGACGGAAACGGCCTTGTTTACCCTTGAGCATGTCGGACAAGGATTTCAGAGGACGGTTGCCAGGGCCGGTAACCGGACGGCCGCGACGGCCGTTATCAATCAAAGCGTCTACTGCTTCCTGCAGCATACGTTTTTCATTGCGGACAATGATATCGGGCGCATGCAGCTCCAGCAGACGTTTCAGACGGTTGTTACGGTTAATAACACGGCGATACAGATCGTTCAGGTCGGAGGTTGCGAAACGACCGCCATCCAGCTGTACCATAGGACGCAGTTCAGGCGGAATAACCGGAACTACATCCATAATCATCCATTCAGGACGGTTGCCGGATTTCAGGAATGCTTCGGCTACTTCCAGACGGCGGATAGCGCGCACACGGCGCTGACCGCTCAGCTCCTTCATTTCATGGCGCAGCTGCTCGGTCAAAGCTTCCAAATCAATAGCTTCCAGCAGCTCTTTAATAGCCTGAGCGCCCATACCTACACGGATGCCTGCTTCAGGATATTTATCACGTTTTTCCATGTACTCGGGCTCGGTCAGCAGCTGGCCTTTAACCAGATCAGTGCCTTCACCGGGGTCAAGTACGATGAAGCTTGCAAAATACAAAACCTTTTCCAGGCTACGCGGAGAAATATCCAGAATCAAGCCCATACGGCTAGGGATACCCTTAAAGTACCAGATATGGGAAACCGGCGCAGCCAGTTCGATGTGACCCATACGGTCACGACGAACCTTGCTGCGGGTAACTTCAACGCCGCACTTGTCGCAGATAATACCCTTATAACGGATGCGTTTATATTTGCCGCAATGACATTCCCAATCCTTAGTAGGGCCAAAGATTCTTTCGCAGAACAGGCCATCCCGTTCCGGCTTCAGGGTTCTGTAATTGATGGTTTCGGGTTTTTTTACCTCGCCGTAGGACCAGGCTCTAATCTGGTCCGGAGAAGCCAAACCGATACGCATAGACACAAAATTATTTACGTCGATCAAGAATCATTCGCTCCCTTCTCTTACATATTAGTCGGATCATCTAAGTCACCATCGGGATTATCGGTAATAGTGAAATTACCCATATCAGCAATGATGTCCCCAGAATCACTATCATCCTCGGTAGCGTCATTATCAGCATAATCATCAACAGGCTTTTCAGGTGCGTTTTCAACAACCTGGCCGTTGATGTCTAAATCAACCTCGCGAGCGGTGGTTGCAATATCGTCATCCTCATCGTCGCGCAAGGAAACCTCTTCCTCGTCCTCGTTGAGAACCTTGATATCCAGACCGATGGACTGTAATTCCTTAACCAGTACCTTGAAGGATTCAGGAATACCAGGATCAGGTACATTTTCGCCCTTAACGATTGCTTCGTAGGTCTTAACACGGCCAACAACGTCATCGGACTTAACAGTCAGGATTTCCTGCAGAGTGTAAGCAGCGCCGTATGCTTCCAGCGCCCAAACTTCCATCTCACCAAATCTCTGGCCGCCGAACTGTGCTTTACCACCCAACGGCTGCTGGGTAACCAAGGAGTACGGGCCGGTGCTGCGGGCATGGATCTTATCATCAACCAAATGGTGAAGCTTGAGGTAATAGGTCAGACCAACGGTAACAGGGTTATCGAAGGGTTCACCGGTACGACCGTCATACAGAGTGGTCTTAGCAGTTTTATCAATGCCTGCAAGCTCCAGTGCATCAGCAATATCCTGCTCATGCGCACCGTCGAATACAGGTACGGAAATCTGTACTGCTTTTACGCTCTTGCCACCGAATTTATCAATTTCAACAGTTTCCGGCATACCATATTTTTCATAATCGTAGCCGTAATGCTCTAATTTCTTAGCTGTTTCGGAATTAGCCAGCTCTTCCTTGAAGGCTGCTTCAAATTCCGGAGTACCTTCTGCTGCGCCAGTTTTTTCAACGGCATTCAGCTTAGCTGCCAGGTTGGTAGTATCAATTTCCATACCCAGCGCACGTGCTGCCCAGCCCAAATGGTTCTCCAGTACCTGTCCGATGTTCATACGGGAAGGTACGCCCAGGGGGTTCAGTACGATATGTACCGGTTCACCGGTCGGCAGGAAAGGCATGTCCTCACGTGCCATAATACGGGAAACGACACCCTTGTTACCGTGACGGCCTGCCATCTTATCACCTTCGGAAATCTTACGTTTCTGGGCAATATGTACACGAACCTGTTCGTTTACTCCCGGCGGCAGATCATCGCCGTTTTCACGGCTGAATACCTTAACGCTGACAATCTTACCTGCTTCGCCGTGCGGTACACGCAGGGAGCTGTCACGTACTTCACGTGCCTTTTCACCAAAGATTGCACGCAGCAGACGTTCTTCTGCAGTCAGCTCGGTTTCGCCTTTCGGAGTAACCTTACCTACCAGAATATCGCCGGGGCGTACTTCGGCACCGATACGGATAATACCGCGTTCATCCAGATCCTTCAGTGCTTCGTCGGATACGTTGGGAATCTCACGGGTGATTTCTTCTTTTCCAAGCTTGGTATCGCGGGCATCACAATCATATTCTTCAATATGGATAGAAGTAAAGATATCAGCCTTTACCAGATCCTCGTTCAGCAGAACAGCATCCTCGTAGTTATAGCCTTCCCAAGGCATATAAGCAACGATTACGTTGTGACCTAAAGCAAGCTCGCCGTGATCGGTAGCCGGGCCGTCAGCCAGAATCTGCTTTTCGGTAACCTTATCGCCTTTGAAGACGATAGGACGCTGGTTAACACAGGTACCTTGGTTGGAACGTTTGAATTTCAGCAGCGGATATACATCCACTTCACCGTTTTCTGCACGTACACGGATTTCGTTGCCTACTACGCGAATAACTTCGCCGGCACGTTTAGCCAGAACGCAGACACCGGAGTCGGAAGCAACCTTGTATTCCATACCGGTACCGATAATCGGAGCCTGAGTGCAGAGCAGAGGTACAGCCTGACGCTGCATGTTCGCACCCATCAGAGCACGGTTAGCGTCATCGTTCTCCAAGAACGGAATCAGCGCGGTTGCGATAGATACTACCTGTTTAGGAGAAACGTCCATCAGGTCAACCTTATCCGGAGTAATGGAGAGGACATCATCCTTAGCACGAGCGGTAACACGCTCGCCCAGGAAGTAACCATCATCATCCAACGGTTCGTTGGCCTGTGCTACGATATATTTATCTTCTTCGTCCGCAGTCATGTATCTGATTTCTTCAGTTACACGTTTATTTTCTTTATCAACAACACGGTACGGAGTTTCCATAAAGCCGTATTCATTAATAACAGCATAGGTGGACAAAGAACCGATCAAACCGATGTTAGGACCTTCAGGCGTCTCGATAGGACACATACGGCCATAGTGGGAGTTGTGTACGTCGCGGACTTCATAGCCTGCACGCTCACGGGACAGACCGCCGGGGCCGAGGGCAGACAGACGACGTTTATGAGTCAGCTCTGCCAGAGGGTTGTTCTGGTCCATGAACTGGGACAACTGGCTGCTGCCGAAGAACTCCTTAATAGCAGCAACAACAGGACGGATGTTAATCAGAGCCTGCGGGGTAATAACCTCGTTGTCCTGAATGGTCATACGTTCTTTTACTACACGCTCCATACGGGAAAGACCGATACGGAACTGGTTTTGCAGCAATTCGCCAACACAGCGTACACGACGGTTGCCCAAATGGTCAATATCATCGCCAGTGCCATGGCCATCCATCAGGTTCAGCAAATAGTTAAAGGAAGCAAATACATCCTCATTGGTAACGGTATGCATTTTTTCATCGATACCGGTGGTGAACATCAGAAGCATTTCTTCTTCATGGTTCTGAATCTTGACAGCACGCAGACCGCGTTCGTTATAAATGCCGCTCTCTGCAATCTTATCAAGATTTTCATCGGTCATCTTAGTGCCTGCCGGCAGGATGATTTCGCCGGTTTCTTCGTCAGCAATAGCCTCAGCCAGTACGGTACCGCTCAGGCGGTTGCGCCAGCCAAGCTTTTTGTTGAGCTTATAACGGCCTACATTAGCCAGATCATAACGCTTGCTGTCAAAGAAGGTGTTTTCAATCAGCTGTACGGCGTTTTCCAGAATAACAGGCTCGCCAGGACGCAGCTTCTTGTAAAGCTCCAGCATAGCTTCATCTCTGTTAGTGGTAGTATCCTTTTCCAGAGTTGCCAGCAGTGCAGGATGATTGCCGAAGCAAGCCAGGATCTCATCATTGGAGGACAAGCCCAGAGCACGCAGCAGCACGGTTGCCGGAACCTTACGGGTACGGTCTACACGAGCAGAAATAATATCATTAATGTCAGTTTCATATTCAATCCAAGCGCCACGGTTAGGAATTACAGTAGTACCGTAAATCTTCTTACCGCTGGGATCCATAGTTACACTATAGTAAACGCCGGGAGAACGCACCAGCTGGCTGACGATAACACGTTCAGCACCGTTGATAACAAAGGTACCGGTATCGGTCATCAGCGGGAAGTCGCCCATAAATACAGAGGATTCCTTAATTTCGCCTTTTTCCTTGTCTTTGAAAATCAGGCGTGCTTTAACGTTCATCGGTGCAGAATAGGATTCATCTCTCTCCTTGCACTCTTCAACGCTGTATTTAGGAGTTCCTAATTCAAAGCTTTCAAAGGAAAGCTCCAGATTACCTGCAAAGTCTTTAATAGGAGAAATGTCATGCAGAATCTCCATGAGGCCCTTTTGAACGAACCATTCGTAGGATTTTCTCTGGATATCAATCAAATGAGGCATTGCCAAAATTTCATTGATTCTTGCATAACTATACCGAGTCCTATCACCTACTGGAACCGGTTTAAACATGTAATTCCTCACCCCTTCTTGTATTATCAGCACACTAAACTCGGCGAATCATGCGTGACAAAAAAAACAACAAGGTTCTTACCACAAGGACCTTGTCAGTTGTCTTCGATGATCTGCCTCATCTTTCATTATAAGCAAGATACGCCGTTCAACCACTGACCCGGCAGTATTTGTTGTCAAAATTTACACCTGCAAAAATAATAATGATGTAGTATGATATGTTATCATAAATTACGCAAGTTGTCAAGATTTTTGTCAAAAAAATACAGACACACCATCTTCGATGTGTCTGTATTCGCATAGCCGCAGCTTATTCAAAGCGGCCTTTAAGTACAATCTCTTTATCCAGAAGTGCAACCTGGCCTTTAGCAAACAATGCGTCGATATCCAGGTTTTCGTCCAGAACCAGCAGGTCAGCATCCGCACCGACTGCAACGCAGCCTTTAACGCCGGTTTTGCCGAGCAGCTCGGCAGGTGTAGAGGTCAGCAGCTTGATAGCCTCTTCCAACGGCAGGCCGCGGCGTACCAGACTCTTGATCGTCAGATGCAGATATTTAGGAGAGCAGTAGGTGAGACCAATGCAGTCACCATTTTCATTGAACTTAGGTTGGGAACCGAAAGCATCACTGCTCATCGTCAGATGATCAGTGCTCATACCCTCCCAGCTCAGGATTTCCATAATCTGCTCTGCGCCGATTTCCATATCCTCATCAGTGCTGCCGGCAGTCATGTCGAAGTAACCGCCGCGACGTACAAGCTTTGCGCCTTCTTCCATCAGCTCGCGAGTACGCAGCATATGAGTAGGCAGGAAGTTCTTTGCAGGAACATCGGAATGGTCCAGTGCGTAGAACAGCGGGTCCAGCTTACCAACACCGGAACCCATATGCATGGTTACCAGGCCGGCAACGTTGGCCAACAGGCCACCGCGACGGGTTGCGGTAGCAACCTCAATCAGCTCCGGTCCCTGAGGATTAGAGCTACGATGATCGCTGACAGCAATCTTGGTGCCGATAATCGGTGGAACCATCATGATATCCTTTTCGATAGAACCGGTAATGGTCGGAGAAGGAATTCCGTAAGCACCGGTCAGGCAGTAAGCGGTAATGCCTTCTTCCGTCAGTGCGCGTGCCTTAGCCACCAGGTTTTCTACGCTTCTTGTTACACCGTCTGTACCCAGCAGGCCCAAAACGGTTGTAATACCGCAGCTGGTAATCTGGCTCAGCATTGCTTCAGGTACGCGGGAAGCAGGACCCTGCTCACCGCCGCCGCCGGTGATATGCATATGCATATCAATGTAACCGGGCAGCAGCTTTTTGCCGCTAAAATCAAATACCTCTACTTCAGGCATACCTTCGTAGCCTTCAATTTTATCAGCAATACGCACTACCTTATCTGCAATAACCAGCACATCCTTTTTACCGAGATGAGCAGGTGCGTAAACATCAGCGTTTCTAATAAGCTTAATCAAAATTGTCACTTTTCCTTTCATTGCTTACTGAGCAGCTGCTCAGTACTGCCGGCATGCTTGCGCAGCCGGCTTATTTCTTTTCGTCTTCCAGCTTAGCAATACCGATACCGGTGTAGCCATAGAACAGAGCGATAATGAAACCGGTGTAGCAGAGAATTGCCCACGGTGCATAATTCAGAGTTTCAATGCCGGTGCAGGCGGTCATATAAGCACCTGCTGCAGACCAGGGAACCAACGGTACAAATACGGTACCTGCATCTTCCAGTGTACGGGACAAGTTCTTCGCAGCAAGACCTCTTGCTTTATAAGCATCACGGAACATTTCACCGGGAATCAGAATGGACAGGTAGGAGTTACCGGTGCACAGGCCCATGGTAATGCAGGAAGCAACGGTAGAAGCAATCAGATCACCGGTGCTCTTAGCAAAGGTCAGGATTTTTTGCAGAACTACTTCCAGGCAACCGGCCTTGCTCATAATACCGGCAAAGCAGAATGCGCAGAATACCAGCAGAGTGGTGCCCATGATTTCAGCCATACCGCCGCGGTTCAACAGCTTGATAATCTGCGGAGCAGCAGTAGCAGGATCAAAGCCGGGAGTGGTCAGCATGGAAATTTTAAAGCCTTTTACAGTAGCCAAAAGAAGGTTTTTCAGGTTAATGTTTTGGAAAATCAATGCTTCAGCGCCTGCCAAAACAGTAGAAGCCATCATAACCGGCAGAGTCGGTTTCTTAAAGATAGAGCCTGCCAGAATCAGCAGTACAGGCAGAATCAGCAGAATGTTAAAGTTGTACATGCCATCCAGCTGAGTCAGCATAGTGCTTACTGCTTCGGAAGAAACATCGCCGCCGATATTGCCCTTTAAGCCTACGAAAGCGTAAACAACCAGGGAAATAATAGTTGCCGGAACGGTAGTCCAGAACATGTGAGCAATGTGCTCATAAAGAGTAGAGCCTGCTGCAACCGGTGCCAGGTTAGTGGTATCGGACAATGGGGAGATTTTATCACCGAAATAAGAACCGGCGATTACAGCACCGGCAGTAGCTGCCAGGTTTACACCCAAAGTGCTGGCAATACCCATCAGTGCAACACCCATGGTAGCAACAGAACCCCAAGAGGTACCGGTTACGATAGATACTACTGCGGTAATCAGGAACGCAGTTACCAGCATAAAGGTCGGGTTTACAATCTGTACGCCATAATAAATCATCATCGGGATAGTACCGGAAGCCATCCAGGTACCAACCAATGCACCAACGCAGGTCAGAATCAGGATTGCCGGCATACCCTTAGCAATCTTCTGGCAAATTTCGTCCATCATTTCATCCCAGGTAACACCAACGCGGTAAGCAATCAGGCCGGCAATAGCAGCTACCAACAGCAGCAACGGCTCGGTTGCGTAACCCAGATAACCTTTGCCGACAGTCAGAATAACCATCATGGCAATAATAGGAATAATGGATTCCGTAAAGGTTGGCATACGCCTATTTGTTTTTTCTTCAGTTTTTTGCATATCCTTTGACATAATACCCTCGTTTCTGCCGGTAATCTAGCCGGCTTAATTTTGCGCAAGCAACGCTATCTATAAAAATTTTATCATTATAGCTTAATTATCTCAACAGTTTTCTTTATCTATACTTATTGGAATTTTTCTTGTATACATAAGCAATTTATTCACCGTTCTGTATTTTGTATACAAAATTTGTACTATAATTTATGGACATTTGCTTACTTATGCGCTTTTTTATACTAAAAATTTAGGACTTCTTCAAACGCGTTGAAGAATTCCTAAATTAAAAAGTCAATAAGATTACTTTTCCTGTTATAGTATTTTGATAAATTATTCTTATATAAAGAAGAGAAAGTAAATTAACCCTTTATCTTTTCCTGCGACTCTTTTAAAAGCTCCAAAAAGCGTTTCGTAGGCAAGGTAAAGTTAAATTCATAATCATAAAGAACCGAAATAGGCATATTTCCCGAATACTTGACCGGGAATTCGACTAATGTCCCCTGCTCCAGTTCCTTCCTTACCTTTACCCGCGGCGTCAAGGCTATACCGAGATTCTGCTCAACTGCCATCAGCACGGATTCCGAATCGCTGAAAGTCAATATACTTTGCAGACGCATGAAATCAACCTTCGATTTCAGATGCTTATAGTACACCTCACTTGCAGGATAGGCAATAAAGGGATAATCATAAATATTATTGTTTTCTCCCATCTGTTCATACAGTTCTTTGGAGGCTACAAAAACCATCGGCTGATTCCAAAGCTGTACACGCTTGGTATAAAGCGGCTGCACATCAATATGCACAAAGGCAAAATCATACAGCTTTTGTACAAAAGCATCGTTTATCGTCGATTCTACCGTCATACAGCGGTTAACCTCTATATCAAGCTCGGGAAATTCCTTTTTGAGCTTCAACAGCACAGGCAATAGATAAAAATTTATGCCCTGGGTGGAAACGCCTATTTTCAGACTGTAATTCTTCTTTTGAAACTGTCGCATTACCTCCTGGCTTTTCTGATAATCAGCCATCAGCTGCTGTGCTATCGGCACAAAGTTTTTACCTGCCTGCGTCAGATAAACATTCTTGCCATCTCGGGTAAAAAGAATAACGCCGTATTCTTCTTCCAAAGCGTTGATATGATTGCTGATTGTAGGCTGGGTAAAATTAAGATATTTCGCAGCCTGCGTAAAACTGCGGCACTGTACAACAGTCAAAAAAGATTGATATACTTGTATATTCATTTCGGATATTCCTCAAATTCTTATATTTCATCGAGAACAGGTACAAAATATGCTTCCACACCGGTAATTTCTCCCGGCTGCAAACGCACAAAGGTCTCCGACGCTTTACCGTTAATGACAAAGCAGGAATAAGTATACTTGCCGGTTGCCTCACCGTTATCTGTTTCCTGCTGTACATCAGCAGAAGGAACAAACTGCTGGTAAATCAAATCACAGTCATCGCACTCCTCCGCCTCATAGCTCAACGCGCCATCCGGTTCTACAATGGCAATACCCGCACCCTCACGCCCAAAGATAGGCTTTTTGATATAACGCTGGCCTGAAAGCGGCTTGCTGTCCAAATAGGTTGGCGTTAAATGCGCAGCCAACAGCTCTTCCTCCTGCGGTGTCCAAAAAAGACGATGCTGATATAAATACCATGCCAGTGCCAGCAGTGCTTTATTCTGCAGTACAATGGATTTTACCGGATTAACCAGATCAACAGCACCGAAATTAGCCAGCTCCATGAGCTTTAAGCCAACAGGATAGCCATCCTCGCTTTCATCATCCATCAAAAGCTCCAGCGGATGCAGACGATACAGTATGTCTATCTTATCTTCCTTACTTTTGAAGATTTCATTGGGAATGTAAACTCCGTCATCATGTACAATCAGCTCATCCAGGCCGACAAGACGACAAACGAATGGCTGCTTGCTCAAAATGCGTTCACGCAGCACCTTTTGCACGCGCTCAAATAAAAATTTGGCATTAGCCCAGTCCTCGCTGTAGCTTTTATCAGCAGCAAAAGCAATGCGTACTATATCCTTATCTGCATATTTAGGCTGTTCCAACAGCTTTAAAAATGGCTCTGCCAGCTCCTCACCATCCGAACGCGGCTGCAAATGCAGGCCGTACTCCTTAGCAAAATATGCTTCCGCTAGCTTGTTGGCATAAAATGTTTCCGGCAAGGCGCAAGGAGTATCAGAATTGATCTCTACCAGCTTATAGCAGCCGTCAGTATTCTTTACAAAGTCAAGACGGCTGATATAGCTCACATGATCTGAGTTATCCGCAAGGATATACGGTGTGAGCTTATCCGTCATATTAAACAGATTAAAGGGCATTGCGCCATTATTATTGGTACGCAAAGCCTCTGCCAGGCGTGACAGTGCTGCTGTAAGGCCGGCACTGATGCGCTGCAGCTCACGCTTATTGGCATTGCTCATAAGCAGCGCGCTGATAGTAGGATAACGGTTTTCCCACTCCGGCGCATCCACATACGGCATAATATTCAAATCAATTTTATCAAGCCAGGTATCAGGCTTACGATATTTATACATCTTCATCACCTCAGGAAATTGCGCTGCCGCTGGAGCGGCTCATGCCACTGCCGATACCGCTTTTACCTGTAGTGCCCGTACTGCCGAGCTTGGAACTTTGCGTGCTTCCTGCAGTTCCCTGTTGCACAGTAGAGCCATTGGCAGTGTTAGCGTTTGGTTTAGGATTAGTAGACGAGCCTGCGGGTGCAGCATTCTGCTTCTGGTTAGCTGCAGGCGCAGTTCGCACACCTGCCATCGGGCCTACACCAAAGGTACGGCCGATGAAGTACCAAGGAAAGAAGCCATGAAAAAAGCCGCCGCCGTTATCTTCATCCTTCTTTTCATCTTGATTATTCTGAGCAGAGTTATCATTCTTCCACTCACTGTCTTTATCGTTGCCACAGCCTGCAACACCAGTCAGCATAACTACCGCCAGTGCACCGGCCAAAAGCTTTTTACGTTTTTCGTCTGTAAGCATATGAAACTCCTTTATAAAAAATCTCTATCATTTTTACACAGCAATATAGTAGGTCATCTTTTATATTATAGCATATGCAGGCAGCAAATTGTACTCTGATAAAGTCAATCCACAAAATCAAAAACTCCCGACACACCTAAGTACATCGGGATCGGATTGCAGACGAATCAACAATCTATGGGTGTTCTTATGAGTGAATCTTTTCATTGTTCATCAACCAAGCAAATCCTTTTGCCATGCGCAACGCAGGTTCTTTAAAATGATTTCCCTGATTCCAAACAAGAATACAACTCAACCTATAATCTTCCAATGTGCGATACACATCACGAATATCATTTTCCACCTGTGCCAGAATTTGGTTGCGTTTCTTTGCTTCCTTATCGCCAAGACTTAAATAGACTCTATTGGTTAATATTTTGTTGTTATGTACAAAATCAACAAATTTAGGAAACCACACAGACGGAGATACTGCTGCTATACCTTCGAATAAATTTGTTTGATAAGCCGCCCACAATACAAATAATCCGGCTAAGGAATAGCCGCCCGCAAAAATCTTTATATCTTGATGCTCACTTAATAACGGAACAATTACTTCATTTTTTATACGTGTTAGAAGTTTTTCCGCATTGCCGGCAAATGCAGCATCTCCAAAAATCGGCTCTGCCACCCATGGTGAAAGGTCGTTGTTCCAACTATCAACCTGCACTGTAATAAACAAAAAATCTGTACTCTGCGTTATAGCTTTTATATGGGAAAGCTCCTCTTCAAGCAATGGTAACTCGTGTTCTCCTATTATTTGAAGCAAGACTACTTTTGCGTCGCGATTGCCTTGATAATTAACTTGCATCCCCTACTCACCTCCTGGTTCCGTTGCAAATATTATATATTCTTTGAGGCAGAAAATCAAAAAACTCCCGACACACCTAAGTGCATCGGGAGTCGGATTGCAGACGAATCAACAATCTATTGTGCTACTAGCGTAGCAGCAAGATTATTTAACTTCTACAGTTGCGCCAGCAGCTTCCAGTTTCTCTTTCAGAGCGTCAGCGTCAGCTTTGGAGATTTTTTCTTTGATAGCTTTCGGAGCGCCGTCAACCAGCTCTTTAGCTTCTTTCAGGCCCAGGCCAGTAGCTTCGCGAACAGCTTTGATTACGCCGATTTTGGAAGCGCCAGCGGAAGTCAGGATTACGTCGAATTCAGTTTTTTCAGCTGCAGCAGCTTCGCCGCCAGCAGCCGGAGCAGCAGCAACAGCTACCGGAGCAGCTGCGGATACGCCGAATTTTTCTTCCAGAGCTTTAACCAGTTCGGACAGCTCGAGTACGGTCATGGATTCAATAGCTTCGATGATTTGATCTTTATTCATTATAGTTACCTCCAATAATAAGTAAGTTTTTATTTTTTAAGCTGCCTTATGCAGCATGCCGCAAATTAAGCGGACTCTTTTTGTTTGCGTACAGCTTCCAGAGCGTATACGACATTGCGGATAGTACCTTGAAGTACATTGACAAAACCGCTGATAGGAGCATTCATGCTGCCCAGCATCTTGGCAATAAGAACTTCTTTCGGCGGCAGAGAAGCCAGTGCTTTGATTTCGTCAGCACCGATAACTTTGCCATCAAGAACGCCAACTTTAACTTTCAGTTCTTTGTTTTCTTTTGCGAATTCGCAAACGATTTTTGCAACTGCAACAGGATCTTCCGGGGAAACAGCGATAGCGGTGTTTTTCTCCAGAGAAGGTTCCAGACCTTCAATACCAGCTTGTTCTGCAGCAATACGCAGCAGAGTGTTCTTAACTACATTGTAGTGAACGCCAGCTTCACGCATTTTGCGACGCAGCTCGGTATCCTGAGCAACAGTTAAACCGCAGAAGTCAACTAAAATAGTGCATTTGGAGTTAGAAAGCAACTCTTGAATTTCAGCAACTTTAGCTACTTTTTCAGGTCTAATAACTGCCATTTAGATTGCACCTCCTTTTTTTGATGTTTTTATTAAATCAAAAAGACCTCTCGGCCGTAGCCGGAGGTCGGAAGGTCTAATATATCTTCACGCTCCAGCCTCGGCAGGCGTAGTTAAAACTTACGCACGTGGCACCTGCTGTCTATGGCCCGATTATCTTCTGATTTAGTAAAATTAAGTAAAACTACAATTATTTGTCGCTATTAGCTTTCAGGACGTCAACTTTAACGCCAGGGCCCATGGTGCAGGACATGGTGATAGTTTTCATGTACTGACCTTTAGCACCAGCCGGTTTAATCTTAACCAGGGTATCAGCCAAAGTCATGTAGTTTTGTAACAGTTGCTCTTCAGTAAAGGATGCTTTACCGATAGGAGCTTGTACGTTGCCGGATTTATCGGTACGATACTCGATTTTACCAGCTTTGGATTCCTTAACGGCACGGGTTACGTCCATGGTAACGGTACCAACCTTCGGGTTAGGCATTAAACCACGAGGGCCAAGGATTTTACCAAGACGACCAACAAGACCCATCATATCAGGGGTTGCGATGCACACATCAAATGCCATCCAGCCGTTCTTGATTTTATCAACATATTCTTCACCGCCAACGAAATCTGCGCCGGCAGCTTCTGCTTCTGCAACTTTGGGGCCTTTAGCAAAAACCATAACAGTCTTGGATTTACCAGTGCCGTTCGGCAGAACCAGTGCACCACGAACTTGCTGATCAGGGTATTTAGGGTTAACGCCCAGACGGAAAGCAACTTCAACAGTGCTGTCGAATTTGGTAGCAGCGGTTTTCTTAACCAGAGCTACTGCTTCTTTCGGAGAGTAGAATTTGTCAGCTTCGATTAATTTCAAAGCGTCATCATACTTTTTGCCCATTGTTATAAAATCCTCCTATGTGGTACAAGCGGCTTTTGCCTCCCACTAAATGAGAAGACTATTTAAAATTAGTCTTCGATTACAATACCCATGCTACGTGCAGTGCCTTCTACCATTCTCATAGCAGCTTCAACGTTTGCAGCATTGAGGTCTTGCATTTTGCTTTCTGCGATTTCGCGAACTTTGTCACGACCCAGTTTAGCAACTTTCTTTTTGTTAGGTTCACCAGAAGCCTTTTCCAGACCAGCAGCTTTTTTCAGCAGAACTGCAGCCGGAGGGGTTTTGGTTACGAAAGTAAAGGAACGATCTTCGAATACAGTGATCTCAACAGGAATGATGAGGCCAACTTGTTTCTCGGTACGTGCGTTAAATTCCTTAACGAAGGCCATGATGTTAACACCAGCCTGGCCAAGTGCAGGACCTACCGGAGGAGCCGGAGTAGCTTTAGCAGCCGGTACCTGTAATTTTACCATTTTAACGACTTTTTTCGGCATTTAATTACACCTCCTTACTCAATTTCTTCAACTTGTGTAAAGTCAATTTCAACAGGAGTTTCGCGTCCCATGATATCAACGAGTACCTTCAGTTTACCCTTTTCTTCGTTGATTTCACTGATTGTGCCTTCAAAATCCATGAAGGGCGCAGTCTTGATGCGGACTCTCTGATGTAACTGAAAATCAATTTTTGCGGGTTTTTCAGTTGCTTCAACATCCATACCCATCGAAGGCATAATCTGCCTTACTTCTTCAGCTGTAAGCGGAGTCGGATGGGTAGAATCAGAACCGACGAAACCAGTTACACCTGCAGTATTGCGGACAGCATACCAGTTGCGCTCATTTACAATCATTTCGACCAGTACATAGCCTGGGAAAACTTTATGCTCAACAACTTTTTTCTTGCCATCCGAAGTGATTTCAACCTCTTTTTCCGTAGGTATTTCAATACGGAAAATTTCATTTTCCATACCCAAGGAATGAACTTTTCGTTCCAGGTTTGCGCGCACTTTATTTTCGTAGCCAGAATAGGTATGGATTACATACCAATGTTTTCCTTGCTTTTCTTCTTCCATGAATAAACGGAAAGCAACGCTTCCCCTTCCCTCCTTACTTAAGCTTTAAAGCTCATTATTGCAAAATCATGCGGAATAACATACTAAAGATGGAATCAATAATCCAGATTAGAGCTGCGCACAAAACAACTGCAATAATTACCACTATAGTGTTAGCAATAAGCTCTTGTTTGGTAGGCCAGGTAACCTTTTTTAATTCTACTTTAGTTTCACTAAGAAAGGTTGTAATGCTGAATCCCTTATTCTCAGTGTCTGTAGTTTCCGGAACGGCCATCTTGTCACATCCTTGCTATTACTACCCGGTTACGCACAAGCCAATATTATTTGGTCTCTTTGTGCAGAGTGTGTTTTTTGCAGAACTTGCAATATTTATTGAGCTCGATACGATCAGGATCGTTCTTTTTGTTTTTGTTGGTTTGGTAATTTCTCTGTTTGCACTCAGTGCAAGCCAAAGTAATCAGGTTACGCATTTAGTTACACCTCGCTTACGTACATAATAATAAAACCAATCACAAATTGTCGCTAATATAGAGTAACACAGTTAACACTTTATGTCAACTATAAATATCCGTCTGACGCAAATTTTTTCTGCACAAACAGTGCTTAGTTACTCTAAAGCGTTTCTTTGACAATCAGTCTTAAAAATCAAGACCGGCCATAAGCTGACCGGTCTTGTATTTTGCATTACTATGCCGGAAAAATTATTTCTCTTCTACTTCGGAAACAACGCCAGCGCCAACGGTACGGCCGCCTTCACGGATAGCGAAACGCAGACCTTTTTCGA
>ERZ791902.140-NODE-140-length-60613-cov-64.255524_pt1 | contig 60613 bp, 36 predicted proteins | sample MGYA00510149_ERZ791902 | MGnify/ENA primary metagenome ERZ791902 (study PRJEB30046, sample SAMN00792060) | human gut metagenome | study: EMG produced TPA metagenomics assembly of the A metagenome-wide association study of gut microbiota in type 2...
GGGCTTGTTAGGGACTTGCACCCGTTAGATAATGCTCATGCCGAGCGTACAACAAAAAAAATCCTCTGTTGAATTGCTTCAACAGAGGACTAAACCTTTTACCTTATGAACCAAAAACTTGAATTAAGCAAGCTTGTTGATGTGATTCATCACACCGCTCTTAATGTTTGCTGCCTTATTCTTGTGAATGATATTATTCTTAGCAAGCTTATCCAACATCTTCTGAACCTTCGGCAGAAGTTCGGTGGCAGCTGCTTTGTCAGTCGTAGCGCGGAGCTTACGTACTGCATTACGCATTGTCTTAGCGTAATATCTGTTGTGCAGTCTGCGAGACGCCGTCTGACGAATTCTTTTTACAGATGATTTGTGGTTTGCCATTTTTTATTTCTTCTTTTTTATTAGTAGTCCCTAGGAGAGTCGAACTCCTCTTTAGAGAATGAAAATCTCTCGTCCTAACCGATAGACGAAGGGACCATCGCTTTCTAAGCCTCAACACCGCTTGTTTGTTATTTGCGTTGTTGTTATGTCTCATTTGCGAGTGCAAAGGTAGTACTTCCTACTATATCTACCAAGTCTTCTCGCTATTTTTTTTCAAAAAAAGTGCTTTTTGTGTGTTTTTCTACCATTTAGGACACTTTTACAGTACATAATACGCCATAAGGAACACTTTATACAAAAGAAAAGTAGCACCTTTGCAATATGAAATCTCGAGCTATCGTATTACATATTACGCGTTATAACGACGAACAGTTGATAGTAGACTTACTTACGGAGTTGGCAGGGTGCGTCACAATGATGGTGCGCATTAGCCGCAGCAAGCGTGCTGCGGTGCGTCATTCTCTGTTTCAACCGTTGGCCTTATTAGAAATGGAATGGGACGAACGGCCGCGTGCGAACTTTCAACGTCCGAAGGCAGTACAAGTGGCGGTGCCTTTCTGTTCATTGCCTTTCGATGCTGCAAAGTCATGCATTGCATTATTCCTTGCCGAGGTGCTTCACCATTCAGTACGCAACGAGCCTGATGCGCGCCTATTATATAATTATATAGCGCGTTCGGTGGAATGGTTGGACACATGTACACATGGGTACGCCAACTTTCACCTCGTATTCTTACTTCATTTGGCGCATTTCTTAGGCTTTATGCCCAACGTTGAAGAGGCTGCCCCTGGCGACTACTTCGACTTACGCGCAGCCTGCTTCGTTCCACAACAACCACCCCACCCTGACTTTCTCACGCCTACTGATGCTGCCTTAGTGCCTAAACTGATGCGCATGCGTTATGACTCGATGAGTTTTTTCCGATTTACGGGAGCGGAACGATCACGCTTACTGGAATACATTAATATATATTATAGGCTTCACGTGCCTAACTTCCCTGAGCTTAACTCTCTGGCGGTAATGAAGGAGGTGTTTAACCCTAATTGGGGGGCGGGTTTGTAACCCGCGGCAGTAGCAAGCTTTGAGCATCTACTTATAGTCGCTTAGCGCGAGAACATACATAACAGAACTTGCTGCTGCCGCGGGTTACAAACCCGCCCCCCAATTAGGGAGACAAATGACTTACGTATATTTTACCAATGATGTTTTTTGCTTTCATGTTTCATTCTTATGTTTCAACCTGTTGATTATCAATACTTTTGAAGGCTGAAACATACGACTTCTATGTTTCATTTTTGGTTTCAATGTTTCATTCTAAAAAACACTGTGGGAGAAAAACAAAAACACTGTGGGAGCGATTCAAAAACACTGTGGGAGCGATTTCAAAACACTGAGGGAGCGTGAAAGCGCTCCCTCAGTGTTTTGAAAAGTGAAACATGAAACTAAAAATGAAACATTAAAGTCGTATGTTTCATTTTTCTAAATGACTGATATTCAATAAGTTGAAACATAAAAATGAAACATGAAAGATAAATCAAAGGTTTTGAAAACGTATGGATATATGTTCGATAAACTGCAATTTTTACGGCAATACCTTAAATTCATAGCCTTGCTTCTGCAACCATTCAATAGAACGTGGCAAGGCATAAAGCAGTTTGTCTTGGCTACGCAAGGAATCATGGAAGGTTATAATACTGCCATTGCGCGCATAATGCCTTACATTGCGCAGCACATCACGACCATTCAAACGCATGGAATAATCACGCGTGACGAGGTCCCACATCACCACACGGTACTTCATCATCACACGTATATACTGTTCCCACTTCAGCCAGCCATGAGGCGGACGGAATAGGTCGGTCTGTAAATATTCATTGGCCTTTTCGACATTACGCATATAAGAACGTATGCCATGGCGCAAACCGCCTATATGATTATAGGTATGATTGCCCAAACGATGTCCCCTACTCTTCACCATTTCAAAGACTTCGGGGTGTTTGCGTATGTTATCGCCTACCATAAAGAATGTGGCCTTAATGCCATAATGGTCGAGTACGTCGAGCACCCAAGGTGTCACCTCGGGTATCGGTCCATCGTCAAACGTTAAATATACAGCATGCTCGTTGGGATTCATGCGCCATAGGGCTCGCGGATAGAGCCAGCGCAAGAAACAAGCGGGTTGTTCTATAATCATAATAGGATAAAGAGAGGATTATTCTTCGCGTTGCAAATATAAGGCTTTTCTATTGTTCTGCACACGTTTTTCGATGTGCAATTTTAAGAAAACCTTTTCGTTAAGCCAAATGAGCAAAAGAAAGCTTGCTTTCATTTTACCATGGCGAGAAAAGGTGCGCGAAAGCGAATGTATTCTTTGCACATTTTCCCAACAAAAAAGGGGCGAGCCTATGAGACTCGCCCCTATAATCGAACGTTTAGGGTTACTTTACTTCCTTTACCAAATAGATTTGGGTGGGAAGGTGGTCAGAATAGCCATTGAGCCATACACCACCTGCATGCGTGCGCAAGGGGTTGCCTTTATACTTGCCCTCTTGTTGGAAGAGGTAGGGAGGCATAAAGATGGCGTGTTGATAATACTTTAAGGTGCTGCGATCTGTGCCAATTAGGTTGCCACTCACTACAATTTGATCGAAGAGGTTCCACTTACCATTGTACATCAACGTGCCTTGTCCTACCTTATAAAGGGTGTTATACCACGGGTTGTACATATCACCCTCCTTCACATCCTTCGTTTCGCTCTTACAGCCCAACTGAGTCGTCATACTCTTATTGCCTGGGTCGTCGTTCATATCACCCATGATGATAACTTTGGCACCAGGTTCGCTCTTTTGCAATGCATTCTTCAACTGACGTACTTGCCAACCAGCACGCTGACGCACCTCGTCACCTGCTGCACGTGAGGGCCAGTGATTGACGATGAAGAACATCTTTTCACCTGCCAACTTTCCTTCCATAACGAGGAATCCACGAGTGATGTAGGTAGTGTCACCCTGTAGGTGGTCATAGGCTTGCACTTTTCCTTTGTCGTCGATATAGAAACCTACCATGGGGTCGTCTACCTTATTGGTGGGGCCATAGTTGTATTGTACGCAGAAGAAGCGTTCCATATCGAAGAGTTTGGGATTATAGAAGAAGGCACACTCTATACCACGACGGTCGTAGCTGGAAACGTTGACGTACTTATAGCCACGTCCTGCGAGTGAAGGTTGCTTCAAGAGATCATCGAGTACGTTAGAGTTTTCAATCTCTGACACACCGATAACGGCCGCTCCCGTGCTACGCAGCTTCTCGGTGCAGAGTTCACTGAGTACGCGACTCATATTATGTAACTTTGCCTCATACTTCATCTTGCCCCACTTCATCGTGCCATTAGGCAAGAATTCGTAGTCATTTTTACCCGCATCGTGTAAAGTATCGAAGAGGTTTTCGAGATTATAAAAGGCTACGCCATAAAGGGCATAACGCTTTTGGTCAACTGCTGTGCCTCGTGTTGTGAATGAGGTGAGCGTTGTGAGCGCTAAAACAAAGAGCGCGAAGGTAAAGAGTAGTTTACGCATATTGAGTCTATTTATTATACATGCAAAAGTAATGCAAACTCTGCGCATTACAAAATTTTCAAGAAAGTTGTAACTTGAATTTAACGAATAGGCATTAATATTTATTTCCTCTTCGACAAACTGTAAAAGTAATTACGGCCTCAGCCCTAAAAGAGGACTGAGGCCGTAATTATGTGTTTATGAAGTCGTCTAAACTTTTATGAAGTTCAAGATTTGCCTTTATCTTTGAAGCGATTTTTGGCATTGAAGAGGGAGTGTAGCGAGCTACACGACCGATGAAAGGTCAAAAAGCGGTCAAAAAGAAAGGTAAAGATTGAATCTTAGAAGAGATAAAAGTTTAAATATATCTTCGTCAGAAAAGTTTAGACGACTTCATAATCTTGTTCAGAATTAGCAAACCTTTTCTAACTTCTTCATCACGCTGAAGATGAAGATGAATGAGATTAGACAAAGAGCAACTAATACGCCCCATACAACTACCAAAGGCACTTTGCCCCAGAGGAAGCCGGGGATAGAAACCAACATATTACCAGCGGCAGTGGCTACAAACCAACCACCCATCATCGTACCCTTGAGTTTGGGAGGTGCTACCTTTGATACGAATGAAATACCCATCGGTGAGAGTAACAATTCACCAAACGTGAGGACAAGATAAGTAGTGATGAGCCAGTTGGGCGAAACGGTGTTTTGATCAGCTGAAGTTACACCGATTGAAGCCAATATCATGATTACGTAACCGATACCAGCCACCAACATACCATAACCAATCTTGCGAGGTGCTGAAGGTTCTTTACCTTTCTTAGCCAACCATGCGAAGATAGCCATACTAATGGGGGTAAGACCTACTACGAAGCAGGGATTGAACTGTTGGAAGATAGGTGCTTCGATGCCAATACCATTGGGATCGAGTGTGACGTACTTATAACCTAAACCGCACAAGCAAGCTAATATAACAAGGGCTGAAATCATCTTACCCTTACCCGTCTTGCTTTGGAAGAGTGAGAAGAGACCGTAGATGATTACAATGCAAAGCAAGAGGTTGGTAACATCGAACAGCATGCTTTCAACGCCCACAGCGTGCTTCTGGGTGTATTCATCGGCGAAGTAAGTAAGCGTCAAACCATTCTGGTGGAAAGCCATCCAGAAGAAGATAACAACGGCAAACACGAGACAGAGGGCTACAATGCGGTCCTTCGTTTCGCTCTTGCTGAGTTCGGGTTCAGTGGCGGCAGCATCGGTGGTCTTGACAGCGTCCTTTCGAGTGGGCGCAACGATTACTTGCTTGAATGTGCCTTGGAAACCATAATAAATGGCGATTGACACAATCAATGATACGCAAGCTACACCAAAGGCATAGTGGTAAGAGTCGGCAGCACTTACGCCTAAACTGTGCTGTGCATACTCCATAATCTTAACGGCTGCAGTGGGCGCAAAGAGGGCACCAATGTTAATGGCCATGTAGAAGATAGAGAAAGCTGAGTCGCGCTTGCCTTGCATCTCGGGCGAATTGTAAAGGTCGCCCACCATTACTTGGAGGTTACCCTTAAACAAACTGGTGCCGACGCTAATCATAATGAGTGCACCAAACATAAGGGCTGCAGCGATTGTGCCAGCTCCTGCTGGAATAGAGAGCAGAGCATAGCCCAAGAACATTACGATGATACCCGTAGTTACGCACTTACTGTAACCAATCTTGTCGGCTATCATACCGCCAAACAAGGGCAATAAATAAACTAAGGCCAAGAAGCAAGCATATACGGCGCCTGCTGTACCTGCCTCCCAACCAAAGTTGGCTTTGAGGAAGAGTACGAATACGGCCAACATGGTGTAATAACCAAAGCGCTCGCCTGTGTTGGCAAGGGCAAGGGCATACAAGCCTTTCGGTTGTCCTTCGAACATAGAAAATTGAATTTATTAAGAGTGAATAATTTTTTTAAATGTGAGAATGTGAGGGGAATGTGCAAATGTGCAAATGTGCAGATGTGAGAATGTTTGAATAATGTTTGAATATCTGCGCGTACAAAGGCAACCATTTGCACATTTGCACATTTACTCATTTGCACATTTACTCATTTGCACATTCGCTACGCGCAAGTTCGTCCTTCAAGAACTTGCCCGTATAGCCTACGCCGCTTTCGACAAGGCCTTCGGGGGTGCCTTCGTAGAGGAGTTGGCCACCACCTCGACCGCCTTCGGGACCCATTTCGATAAGGTAGTCGGCCACTTTGATCACATCGAGGTTGTGCTCTATTACGACAACCGTATTGCCACGTTCTACTAACTTTTGCAGTACGTCCATTAGTACACGAATGTCCTCAAAGTGAAGTCCTGTAGTCGGCTCGTCAAGTATGTAAAGCGTCTGGCCAGTGTCACGCTTTGAGAGTTCGGTAGCCAACTTGACGCGCTGACTTTCACCTCCCGAAAGCGTGGTGCTGCTTTGACCTAACTTAATATAGCCAAGGCCAACGTCCTGCAGCGTCTTAATTTTGTGCAGGATGTTGGGCACGTTTTCGAAGAACTCTACGGCTTGATTAATCGTCATATCAAGCACATCGGCGATGCTTTTGCCCTTAAAGCGCACTTCGAGCGTTTCGTGATTGTAACGTTTGCCATGACAAGCCTCGCAAGGCACATATACGTCGGGCAAGAAGTTCATTTCAATGGTCTTGTAACCATTGCCCTTGCACACTTCACAGCGGCCCCCTCGTACGTTGAAACTAAAGCGGCCAGGCTTGTAACCACGTATCTTAGCTTCAGGAAGGTTGACATAGAGCGAACGAATGTCAGCAAACACGCCTGTGTAGGTGGCGGGATTGGAGCGTGGGGTGCGGCCTAACGGACTTTGGTCGACGGCCACTACCTTATCTATCAAGTCAATGCCCTCGATGCTATCGTAAGCTAAAGGCTCGCGTAAAGAGCGATAGAAGTGTTGTGAAAGAATGGGCAACAGCGTATCGTTAATAAGTGTACTCTTGCCACTGCCCGAAACGCCCGTTACGCAGATGAGTGTGCCAAGCGGAATGTCGATCGTCACACCTTTAAGATTGTTGCCTCGCGCACCAATGAGGCGCAACGTCTTGCCGTTGCCTGTGCGTCGCACTGTAGGAACGCTGATTTCGCGCTTGCCATTTAAGTATTGTGAGGTGAGCGTTTGCGTTTGGAGCATCTGTTGGGGCGTACCTTCAAATACGACCTCACCGCCCAAACGGCCTGCCTTGGGCCCCATGTCGACGATGTAGTCGGCAGCCAACATCATGTCTTTGTCATGCTCTACGACTACGACCGTGTTGCCCAAATCACGCAATTCTTTAAGTGAATTAATCAAGCGCACGTTGTCGCGCTGATGAAGTCCGATGCTCGGTTCGTCTAATATATAAAGAACGTTGACCAACTGCGAACCAATCTGTGTGGCCAAACGTATGCGCTGACTTTCGCCACCTGATAGCGTCATTGACGAACGAGCCAACGAGAGGTAGTCAAGTCCTACATCAAGCAAGAACTTTAGGCGTGAGAGCAATTCCTTTAATATCTCGTGGGCGATAGCGCGCTGTTTGGTGCTGAGTTCAGCCTCAACGTGTTGCAAGAAGTCATAGAGTTCGGCAATGTCCATATTGCTCAGTTCGGCAATGGTCTTGCCTGCAAAGCGATAGGCCAAGGCTTCCTTGTTGAGTCGTGCTCCGTGACACGCTGGGCAGAGGGCCGTCTTTGAGAACTGTTCTGCCCACCGCTGCGAGGCGGCACTCATCTCAGAGTCGGCCATTTGCTGAATGTACTTTACAAGGCCGTCAAACTCTACATAATAGTCGTCAGTAGTATGAGCCGTCGAGGCGGGAATGCGTAGACGGTCGGCACGACCGTTGAACACTTCGTCCATAGCCTCTTCAGGGATGTCGCAGATGGGTGTTTTGAGATCGCAGTCGTAATCGGCTAAGACGGTCTGTATCTCCCAGAATATCAAAGCGTTGCGATATTTACCTAAAGGGGCGAGTCCTCCTTCTTTGATAGAAAGCTTGGGGTCGGGCACTACCTTGTCGCGATCCATTACGCTTACAAAGCCTAACCCCTTGCACTTGGGGCAAGCTCCCTGCGTAGAATTGAACGAGAAGTTGTGAGGAGCGGGGTCGCGATACGCAATGCCTGATACGGTGTCCATCAACTGCTTAGAATAAAAACGCACTTGGTGGTCGGCAGCATCGAGCAGCATCATCATACCATGACCTTGACGCAACGTTTCGGCCACGCTTTTGGTCAATCGTTCGCCGTCTTTGGCTTGTACGGCTAACTTATCAACCACTACTTCAATGTCGTGGTTCTTATAGCGGTCGAGCTTCATGCCCGAAGTAATCTCACGCAATTCACCGTCAACGCGTACAGTCAAGAATCCTTTGCGACGGGTACTTTCGAAGAGTTCCTTATAATGTCCCTTACGATTGCGAATGAGGGGAGCAAGGAGGTAGACTTTATGGCCTTCGTAATCGTCAAGTATCATGTTGACTATCTTCTCTTCGGTATATTTCACCATCGGTTCGCCCGACACATAGGAGTAAGCTTCGCCAGCACGCGCGTAGAGCAGACGTAGGAAATCGTATATCTCGGTCACGGTGCCTACCGTCGAACGAGGATTTTTATTCGTAGTCTTCTGTTCAATGCTGATTACGGGACTAAGGCCTGTAATTTTATCAACATCGGGGCGCTCCAAGTTATCTAAAAAGTTGCGAGCATAAGCCGAGAAGGTTTCGATATAACGACGTTGGCCTTCGGCATAAAGCGTGTCGAAGGCCAACGAACTTTTGCCCGAACCGCTGAGCCCCGTTACAACGCAGAGGCTGTAACGGGGCAGGGTTACGTCGACGTTCTTAAGATTATGAACGCGTGCTCCTAATATTTCAATCTTTTGTTCTGACATTGACCTTTAGTTTGTTGACGTGCCGTTTTCTTTATAGCCACGCAATAGGTTGATTACCTTTTTTATGTTATACTTTCGTCCGTCAGCGCCTCGCGCCTGAATGTTGAGGTAGTAAGTGCCGTCGGGTACATCGTGTCCGTTGCTTCGGCCGTCCCAACCTCCCGATAGGTCAGTCCATTCATAGAGTTTCTTACCCCAGCGGTCGAAGACCATCGCCTTAAACGATACAATGCTCTGATAGCCGTCCTTCACCTTAAACACGTCGTTCACACCATCGCCATTGGGCGTGAAGGCATTGGGAACTTCAAGTTTGGACTCGCTGATGGTCACTGCGAAGGGTTGGTCCATTTCGTAGGCTATCGTGTCGGTGCCTTGCACAAAACTGATGCGCACTTCAATACTGAACGTACCCGATTGATTGAAGGCATACTCTGTGTCTTCATCATAGCGCACCAAAAAAGGGGTGCTTTCGCCACTCCGCGTAAAGCGCCATTCATAAAGTGGCGTGTAGTCGCCCACATTCTCAGGACAAGCCTTAAAGGTGGCGCGAAAGGGGGCCGAACCGTCGTACTGACTCTCGCTCACCTCCTGTCCGTCAGCGTCTACGTAGGTCATCGTTGGATTGGCCGTTGGCAACGCATCTTGCGCTGCAACGACAAGTGTACAACAAAGCGCAATGAGTAATGTGTATATTCGTGTCATGAATTTATCTGCTTTCATTGGCCACAAAGGTAACAATAAAAGCGCAAAGTGTAAGCAAAGGCAATTGAAAACTATGCTTTTTTACACCAAAACAAGCCTTTTAGAGTTGTTAAAAAAGCATTTAACACTTCTATTCGTTACATGCTGCATATTCTTGCCTATTCAATACTTTTTAACAAAGCGACAGGACGCCCAAAAGCCTATTCTCACACAGTTTGTAAGCCTTGCGCTATCTAAGAGACGCTTGTAAACGAATGTCTTAAAACCAACAACCAAAAATGTTAAAGTGGTGATTATCAGCACTTATTGTTTCGCCAAACCAAGAAAAATGCGTATATTTGCAGCCGTAAACCTCACGGGGCGGACACTTACAAGGTCTATTTTAGACACAAATTGTCCCTCGTGCATTTGCCGAATTTACGGTGCGTGAAGTTAGACAAGTTGAGGCAGATTTGAGGCCGATAGTGATTGCATAATGAAACTCTTTACCTCCTGTTCTTTTCGACTTGTTATAAGTTCACCCCTCCCGTTCAAACCATGGTGCGGCACAGGCAGTATGGCTAAGCTGCCACAGCACAAGCATCGTCGGCAATCCTCGTGGCAAAACAAAACAAATGACTATTAAACAAGTATTATTAGCATCACTCGTAACATTCGCATTCACCACTAACGCCCATGCCCAACAGCACGGCAAGGCATCTTTCTACAGCAACCGCGCTCACGGACATCGCACTAGCGATGGCTCGCGCTATCACAAAGACAGTTTAACTTGCGCCCACCGCACCCTTCCCTTTGGCACCTTGATTAAGGTAACAAACAAGACAAACGGAAAGGAAGTGATCGTTCGCGTAACCGACCGTGGCCCCTACGCTGCTGGTCGCGTGGTAGACCTCTCAATGGCTGCCGCTCGCGAATTGGGAATGGTCAACCAAGGCATCGCAGCTGTCAAACTTGAGCCCATTGGCAATGCCGGCGGACAGGATACAAAAGCCGCGCCCTACATTCCCGAAGTTAAATATCTCGACCCCGCCACCGGTCGCTTCTACACCATGGAAGAATGGAAGACGCGTGGCGAAAGCGTGCGTCAGCAACACATGGCTGAACTTCGCAAGAAGCAACAACCGCGCTACAAAATTCTCAACACAAAGCTAACTGCTAAAAAAGGTAAGTAATCCTCTCTTTTATTATACCTTACAACATAAACTAAACTTCAAAGACTTGTCAAGCCCTCATTGCTCTAACAAAAGCAATGGGGACTTGGCAAGTCTTTTTTTTGAAGCATAAATCGTTGTATGTGAATAAAAAAGGTGCAGAGTTTAATACCACATGAAAAATAATTACTATTTTTGCACGTTTCTTATAAGATAATAAAAAACAACAATCATAATAACAATCAGATGAACGTGATAACGAAAACCGTTTCGCTGCCTGACGGACGCACCATCAGCATCGAAACAGGAAAGTTGGCCAAGCAAGCTGACGGCGCAGTAATGTTGCGCATGAACAACACTATGCTTTTGGCCACCGTTTGTGCTGCAAAGACAGCTCAGCCCGGCACAGACTTTATGCCCTTACAGTGCGATTACAAAGAAAAATATAGTGCAGCAGGTCGTTTCCCTGGTGGCTTCACTAAGCGCGAAGGCCGCGCAGGCGATTACGAAATCTTGACTTCTCGCCTTGTTGACCGTGCATTGCGTCCCCTCTTCCCTTCTGACTACCACTGCGAGGTATACGTTAACATCACGCTCTTCTCTGCTGATGGCGTTGACATGCCTGACGCATTGGCTGGTTTCGCTGCTTCAGCTGCCTTGGCTGCCAGCGACATCCCCTTCGAAGGCCCCATCTCTGAGGTTCGCGTAGCTCGCATCAATGGCGAATACGTAGTTAACCCTACCTACGAACAACTCAAGCACGCTGACATGGACATCATGGTCGGTGCTACGGAAGAGAACATCATGATGGTAGAAGGCGAAATGGACGAAGTACCCGAAAGCGCACTGCTCGAAGCTCTCAAGGTTGCTCACGAGGCCATTAAGCCTATGTGTCAATTGCAAAAGGAACTCTCTAAGGAACTCGGCACGGACGTTAAGCGCGAATATGATGACGAGGTAAATGATGAAGAACTCCGTCAACAAGTTAAAGACGAATGCTACCAGCCCGCTTATGCCATTGCCGAAGCTGGCGACCACGATAAGCACCAACGCGAAGACGCCTTCACACAAATTCGTGAAGACTTCAAGGAACGTTACGCTGCAGCTCACCCCGAACTTTCTGCCGATGAGTTGGAAGAGAAGAATGCCATGGTTGACCGCTACTACCACGACGTAGAGCGCGACGCTATGCGCCGTTGCATCTTAGACGAGGGCAAGCGTCTCGACGGTCGTAAGACTACTGACATTCGTCCTATCTGGTGTGAAGTATCCCCCCTCCCCATGCCTCACGGTTCAGCTATCTTCACCCGTGGTGAAACACAAGCTTTGGCCACTGCTACACTCGGTACGAAATTAGACGAGAAGATGGTGGACGACGTGCTTGACAAGAGCTACATGCGCTTCTTGTTACACTACAATTTCCCTCCCTTCTCTACAGGCGAAGCTAAGGCACAACGCGGTGTAGGTCGTCGTGAAATCGGTCACGGCCACTTAGCATGGCGCGCCCTCAAGGGCCAAATTCCTGCTGACTATCCCTACACTGTACGCGTAGTAAGTGACATTCTTGAGTCAAATGGTTCTTCATCAATGGCTACCGTTTGCGCTGGTACGCTCGCTCTTATGGACGCTGGTGTGCCCATCAAGGCTCCTGTAAGTGGTATCGCAATGGGACTGATTAAGAATCCTGGCGAAGAGAAGTACGCTGTATTGAGCGACATTCTTGGTGATGAAGACCACTTAGGCGATATGGACTTTAAGACTACGGGTACTGCTAAGGGTCTTACTGCCACTCAAATGGATATTAAGTGCGATGGCCTTTCATACGAAATCCTTGAAAAGGCCCTTGCACAAGCTAAACAAGCACGTGAACACATCTTGGGCAAGATACTTGAAACGATGCCCGCTCCTCGTGCAGAACTCAAACCTCACGTACCCCGCATTGAAGCCTTCGATATTCCTAAAGAATTTATCGGAGCCGTGATTGGCCCGGGCGGTAAGATCATCCAGGGAATGCAAGAAGATACGGGTGCAACTATCACAATCGAAGAGGCTGACGGCGTAGGCAAGATTCAAGTATCAGGTCCTAACAAAGATAGCATCGACGCTGCTGTAGCTAAGATTCGTGCAATCGTAGCCATTCCTGAAGTAGGCGAAGTTTACGACGCTAAGGTAGTAAGCATTATGCCTTACGGTTGCTTCGTAGAGTTCATGCCAGGTAAGGAAGGTTTGCTCCACATCTCAGAGATTGCTTGGAAGCGTCTTGAGTCAGTTGAAGAAGCTGGCATTAAGGAAGGCGATACCATTCAAGTGAAGCTCCTCGAGATTGATGAGAAGACGGGTAAGTTCCGACTCTCACACCGCGTATTGGAGGAGAAACCCGAAGGCTGGGAAGAACGTCCCGCACGTCGTCCACGCCGCGAAGGTGGCGCTGAAGGCGGTCACGCTCCTCGTCGTCCTCGTCGCGATTAATCATCGCGAAACTTTCCCTTTCTGAAAATATTGAATGAAAGAAAGCCATAGTTGCTTGAAATCCCCTTGCACCCCACACGGGGTGACAAGGGGATTTCTTTCTTACAAAAAAACGAACATTACCGATAAGCTGCAATTGGGCCTCACCCCTAACCCTACTTTCACCCCCTTGATATTGTAACTCTTGTTGTTATGGGTAAATCCAATCATTAGAGGTTAACATTGTGTCCTACAAATTTGTATTTTCAAATAGATAGGTACAATTAAACATTCCAAAAATGGGAGAAATCTGACTTCCTATTAGTCTAATAAAATCTGATACCATGAAAAAATATATCGCTATATTGTGTTGTTTACTTTCGGTGCTAAGCATACAAGCACAAGATGAAAGTAGACAAAAAGACGTTGAAACACTTTTTGAATGGTTTAAGAAGGCATCGGGGTTTGACCGCAACTATCCACGTGAAAAGGTATATCTACACATGGACAATACATCGTATATGGCAAACGATACACTGTGGTATAAGGCTTATGTGGTACGCGCTTCCAGTCTACTTCCTACCGATGTGAGTAGGGTGCTCTATGTTGACCTATTGAATGCAGACGGACAAGAGATGGAGCGCCAAATGTTGCACATTGACTCTTTAGGACAGGCTGATGGCGCTTTTGTACTAAAACAGCCCATTCGCGCTGGCTACTATGAAGTGCGCGCCTACACCCGAGCCATGACTAATTGGGAGGGATATTTTTCACGCATTGTGCCTATATTTGAAAGCCATAATCCACAAAAGGCTGAACACACACTTGCCTCTGGCGATGCTTCACAACTCACCCTACCCAGTCCGCGCCGTCACGATAAGGTGACGTTAGGCGCTCCGCGCCCTTACATCATGGGGAATAAGAGCGAGCGAGTGCTCACGTTCTACCCCGAAGGGGGCGCACGAGCAAAAGGCATTGCACAACGCATTGCTTACGAACTAACGGACGGACGCGGAACGCCTGCTGACGATACACTACAACTTTATAACCAACAGAGACAACTATTAGCTACCTTTGCGCCCTTATATGCTGGGCGAGGATATTTTATACTACCAGATAATTTAAATGGAGGTTACGTTAGTATTAAAGGAGAGAAAAAACAATTTACCCTACCCACAGCTACAACCAACTACGGCTTGCGTGCGCAACAAGCAGAGGACGGACTTTCATTAATTATATTGGCTAACGATTCTGTATGCCACCAGAGTAACCTATTAGGAGTGGCCGTACTCTCACGCGAGAAGGTCTGTTATTTTGACACATTGACGGTCAACGAGAATGAAACGGAACTCTTCATTCCTCGCAAAGCCTTGCGCGGAGGAGTCAATCGCGTTGAACTATACGATGTGAGCGGCCATAGTCAAGCCACGCGCTTGGTATGGGTTGCGCCCAATCAGGAGGAGAACCGCTGCCTAAACGTACACCTTGAACAAAACGAGAAGATATATGCTCCCTTTAGTCCAGCCATCGTAACTATCGACTTGCATGACAAGGCCAATCGCCCCGTGTCAACTACGCTCTCAGTAGCCGTACGCGACGGTGGTAGCAACATAACCGACACGCGTGACGGAGGACTGGAGGCCAACCTATTATTAACATCAGAGTTGCGCGGCTATGTGGCACGTCCCGACCTTTATTTTGAAAAAGACGATGCCGCCCACCGCCAAATGCTCGACCTCTTGCTCATGGTGCAAGGTTGGCAAGCTAATCAATTTAGTGTAATGTGTGGAGCTGAGCCTTTCACTTTGCAGCAACCCATAGAGGAACACCCCATATTGCGCGGCCGCTTATTTGCCGACAATGCTCGCCAAAAGCCACGTGCTAACTATCAACTTAACATGTTGGCCTACTCGCTCGATGGACAGACCATGCAGGGCAAGACGCGTACCGATAAGGACGGCCGCTTCGCATTTGAGAATAATGCTCCCTTTAAGGGCAACTTCTATGCCCAATTCTCACAATCCTCTGATACAGGCAAGAAGTCCTGGAGCCGCCTCTCGATAGACCAATGGTTTGCACCTCAGCCGCGTGCCTTTACGGCTCAGAGTTTAGCCTTAAACATTCCACTCGTCCAAGATAGTTTGGTCACTTATCAACGCTTAGGAGAGCCCGAAACCTTTGCGTGGCGCGATACCATTCCACGCACTTTGCCTTCAAAGCTCAACGAAGCAAAGGTAACAATCAGAGGTAAATATCATGGCCTTACAGGTACGCGTTACACTTGGTTAGGAGGCGAAAACAAAGGATTGGATCGCAGCACAGTATATTATAACGTTGCCCAAATCATGCAACGCCTCAAGGACGAAGGAAAGCCGCTGCCCGACTTGGGCGAATTGCTGCCTATGCTCGACAATCACTTCTCGGTACAATTGTATGGTTTGTATCGAAAAAATGGCTCATTTGAAGAAGACGAAGCTGATAACGAAAAAGATGGTGACGAAAAACCTGAATTTACTACTGGCGGTGATCATTTCGGTGGGCTCAACTCTGAAGCACAACCAACAGCGCGGAAAAGAAATGACATCCATTTAGAAGTAGACAAAAAGAAGGCACAAAAAGTCATGATGAAGAAAATGTATGAAGCGCCTCACGTTAATTACAATGCCAACTACGTAACGATGTTTATCAACAACTTGCCTTGGTATGAGAATTATTACCTTCGTTACCAAGATAACGTATTCATACAATCGGCCGAGGGGTATAAGAGCATCACTTTCGTACCAAGCATTGTAAACGAAAATGCGGTGACAGGTAAAGATAAGCGTTTAGGACATAGTGATAAAGATTTACTCTATGTATACGAACAGCCCAACCTCTATCGGCAGCATTGCACACGCGGCCAAGATCAACGCATCTTACAAGGCTTTGCTTCACGCCCTCAATTCTACTCTCCCGACTATCGTCGCTTCGATTTACCGTCAGACAATGATGTACGTCGCACGCTTTATTGGAATCCTGCGGTAAAGACTGACAAGGACGGCAAGGCACACATACTCTTCTTCACCAATTCACGCCCCGAGCAGTGGCTCGATATCAGTGTGCGTGGTGTGAGCCAAGATGGAGGAGTGGTGGAGAGTAACTGATAAACTGCAATTTGTCGAATAGTCCACGAACCACCCTAACGGCCTCACCCCCTAGCCCCCTCTCCTTGAGGAGAGGGGGGACAAGTCACCTTTTCTTGCTCATTTTCAGGAAATATCTCAAGCAAGAAACTGGGGAGAAAAAGGTAACTTCAGTCCCTCTCTTCTCAAGGAGAGGGAGTTAGGGGGTGAGGCCCAATTGCAGTTTATCAACCCGATTCATTTAAGAATCATCTTTTTCTTGTAACTTTGCGCATTAAAAGAAACAAAAAAAGAGAAAATATAAAATATGAGTTTACAATGTGGCATTGTAGGCTTGCCCAACGTAGGTAAGTCAACCTTGTTCAACTGCCTAAGTAATGCCAAGGCACAATCAGCGAATTTCCCATTTTGTACCATTGAGCCAAATGTCGGCGTTATCACCGTTCCTGACGAACGATTGACAAAATTGGCCGAATTAGTTCACCCAGGACGCATCGTACCTACAACTGTCGAGATTGTTGACATAGCAGGCCTTGTCAAAGGTGCTTCAAAAGGCGAAGGATTGGGCAACCAATTCTTGGGCAACATTCGTGAGACTGATGCTATTATCCACGTGTTACGTTGCTTTGACGATGGCAACGTGGTACACGTAGACGGCAGCGTAGACCCTGTACGTGATAAAGAAATTATTGACACTGAGTTACAGCTCAAAGATCTTGAGACAGTTGAGAACCGTATCAAGCGCGTTGAAAAAATAGCCAAAGTTGGTGGTGATAAAAATGCTAAAGTAGAATACGAAGTACTATTGGCCTATAAAGCAGCCCTCGAAGAGGGAAAGAGTGCACGTAGCGTCTCATTCGAATCGTTAGAAGAGCAAAAGGCAGCTAAAGGACTTTTCTTGCTTACCTCTAAACCTGTACTCTACGTTTGCAACGTAGACGAAGCCTCAGCAGCTAAAGGCAATCACTACGTTGACAAAGTACGCGAAGCTGTTAAAGAAGAGGGGGCTGAAGTATTAGTACTTGCCGCACAAACCGAGGCTGACATTGCAGAACTCGAGACCTACGAAGAGCGCCAAATGTTCCTGCAAGACGTAGGACTTGAAGAAAGTGGCTGCAACCGCTTGATTAAAGCCGCCTACCATATGCTCAACTTACAGACATTCATCACCGCAGGTGAAATGGAAGTGAAGGCATGGACATTCCACAAGGGTTGGAAAGCACCACAATGTGCTGGCGTTATCCACACAGACTTTGAGAAAGGTTTCATTCGCGCTGAAGTAATCAAGTACGACGACTACATTCGTTTAGGTTCTGAATCCGCTGTTCGCGAAGCAGGCCTTTTACACGTAGAGGGTAAAGAATATGAAGTGCAAGACGGCGACATTATGCACTTCAGATTTAACGTGTAACTCTTTTTTGTTGACGAGTTGACAAGTTAACGAGCAAATAACCAAGCTCGTCAACTAAAGAACAAACTTACTTGTTAACTCGTCAACCTGTTAACTCGTTGACAAAAAAATCAGTTTAAAGGGAAATGACCATTTGGAATCCTTCAATCGTAGCTTTTAGCATAGGTCCGCTCGAAGTGCGTTGGTACTCACTATGTTGGTGTATTGGACTGGCTTTGGCCTATATCGTTGTGTATAAACTTTACAAGCAGCAACGCATACCGCAAGAGAAATTCGATCCACTCTTTCTCTTCTGCTTTGTTGGCATATTAGTAGGTGCGCGCTTGGGACACTGCCTACTATACGAACCTGCCTATTTCCTAAGCCACCCACTTGAAATGGTGTTACCCATACACAAGCTGGCCGACGGGACGTGGAAGTTTACGGGCTATGCTGGCCTTGCATCACATGGTGGAACGCTCGGACTTATGATAGCCCTTTGGCTTTACGTGCGCAAGACGGGAGTTAAGCTCCTCACCGTACTTGACAACATAGCCATTGCTACTCCCATCACCGCCTGCTTCATTCGATTAGGCAACTTGATGAACTCCGAGATTGTAGGTAAATTCACGGGATCGGACGTGGGATTCGTATTTGTTCACCTTAACGAAACGCAACCACGTTACCCTGCCCAACTATACGAAGCCATTGCATACTTCCTATTTTTTGTAATAGGTGTAGCGCTTTACTTCCGTATAAAGAATAAGGTCGGCACAGGCTTTTTCTTTGGTTATTGCTTAACCACTATCTTTGTATTCCGCTTCTTCGTTGAATACTTTAAGGAAGTGCAAGAACCATGGGAACTGCACATGCAACAACTCATTGGTTTAGATCAGGGTCAACTACTTAGCATTCCTTTCGTGGTATTAGGCCTATATTGCATGCTGCGAAAGAAAAAGTAACTATTATAAAAGAGCAAAATAAATTGATTAAAGGGTGTTCTATAGCAAATGCATAGAACGCCCTTTAATGTTTTGGCATTTTGGAAACAATACCATATATTTGCACTTTATAGCAACAGAATAAATAAAAAGAAATATGAAATTTTCAGTAGCCAATCCTATATACGATTCTGTATTCAAATTCTTAATGGAAGACGAGCGTATAGCTAAGACCGTACTATCAGCCTTGCTTAAGAAGGAAGTAGTAAGCGTTGAAATGCGTCGGCATGAACACCCTAATATAACACGCGACAATATTTCAATGTTCCGTATAGACTTTGCCGCAAGAGTGATGCAAGATGATGGATCGACACGCTTAATACTTATTGAATTGCAAAAGACCTGGTTGAGCACCGAAACACTTCGTTTCCGCCGCTATCTCGCAGCACAATATAATGCAGAAGAAAACATGCTGAAAGATAGCAATTCCGAAGCAGGCCCTTATGCTATACCCATGATTGCAATCTATCTGTTAGGTCACCGCATTGGCGACATTGACAAAGCCGTTGTGTATGTAAATCATAAAGCCCTCGACTACGACGGAAAAGAAATTGAAAACGGAGAGAACGATCCCTTTATCAATAGCCTTACACACGATAGCATCATCGTACAGATACCTTTGCTACATGGAAAGATTAACAACAAACTTGATCGTGTACTCAGTGTGTTCGACCAATCACAACGAGATGATAGCAATCAACACATCGTTCGCCTTGACATAAACAACTACGAAGGCGATTCTGAACTCATGCATCTTGTTCATCGATTAGGACTTGCTGCTATGAACGCAAGCGTAAGACAAGAAATGGATGATGAAGACGAATTCTTTTCTGCCATAGAATCTCGTGATACGCAACTAATGCAGATGAATAAAAGACTTTCTGAAACGACTTCACAGCTGAATGAAGCGACTTCACAGCTGAATGAAGCGACTTCACAGCTGAATGAAACGACAGCTCAATTAAAAGCTGTTGTCGAAGTCATGCTACAGAATGGCATGAGTGTAGAAACTATTGCAAATACCATCAATAAAAGTGCTGATGATGTAAAAGACCTATTAAAGTCTTAACAAGCCACCTCAGATTATGTCCCATTCTTAAAATATACTTAATCAGCTAACAAAAGATGACTAATAAGGTAAGTGTATAAGTATAAAATGCTTACCTTTGCTCATAGTCTTGTTAAGAAATCATACACTATCATTATAAAAATGCAAAACAAATTATTATTTGGAGTGTTGGCCGGAACGTTAGCACTCACTTCGTGTAATAATAAATTAGGATCGCTCTCAGCCGACAACTTTACCGTTACGCCTTCTCCACTTGAAGCTGTAAGTGGCAAAGTACCTTTCGATATTAACGGCCGCTTTCCCGAAAAGTACATGAAAAAGAAAGCGGTATTGAAACTCAAGCCCGTCATTCGTTATGCAGGCAAAGTCGCAGACCAAGCACAATATGCAGCTTTCCAGGGCGAAAAAGTACAAGGTAACGATCAAGAAATTTCATACAAGTTAGGTGGAAACTTTAGCAACCGCTACCACTTCACCTTCGAACCTGGTATGGAAAAGAGCGAACTCTGGCTTGAATTTGATGGTCAAGTAGGCAAAAAGAAAGCCAACGTACCTGCAGTGAAGATTGCCGATGGTGTATTGGCTACTTCAGAATTGCTGAAGAGTACCGTAACCTCTGCTCACACACAAACTGCTGCCGACAAATACCAATATGCTATCAAGCAAACCAAACAAGCACAGATTAAATATCTAATTAATCAAGCCAACATTCGCAACAGTGAGTTAAAGAGCACCTCTGTGCAAGACTTTATCAAAACACTGAGAGAGATTAAGGCCGATCAAAAGGGCTATATGCTCGACAACATCGAAGTGTCTGCTTATGCCTCACCCGATGGTGGCATGAAGCTCAATACAGCTTTAGCTCAAAATCGTGAAAAGACCTCTAAAGGCTACGTAGGTAAGCAACTCAAAGCCGCTAAACTCGACGCTGACGTTGACTCAAAATACACTGCCGAAGACTGGGAAGGCTTTAAAGAGTTGGTAGGCCAATCAAACATTCAAGACAAGGACATCATTCTTCGCGTACTCTCTATGTATGAAGACCCTGAAGAACGCGAGCAACAGATACGCAATCTCTCAGCTGGTTACAAAGAGTTAGCAGACGAGATCCTCCCCGAATTGCGTCGTGCCCGCTTGACCATCAACTACAACTTAATTGGCCGCAGCGACGATGAAATCGAAGAACAATACAAAGCTGATGCCTCTAAGCTATCTGTTGAAGAGCTACTCTATGCAGCAACGCTGACTGAGGACATAGCCGAGCAAAAGGACATTTACACCAAAACGTCTACACTCTACCCAGACGATTATCGTGCCTACAACAACTTGGCAACATTAGCCTACCAACAAGGTGACTTGACAACAGCGAAGAACTATTTAGCACAAGTTCCTGCATCACAGGCCGATGCTCCCGAAGTAAATGCCAACTTAGCGCTCATCGCCATGGCCGAAGGCAACAATGAAGCTGCAAACAACTACTTGATGAAGGCTACCTCTACTGAGAACTACAACGAAGTTTTAGGCAATCTGCAAGTAGCTGCTGGCAACTATGCCAAGGCTGCCAATTGCCTCAAGGGCATTAAAACGAATACTGCCGCTTTGGCTCAAATCCTGAATAAGGACTATACGTCAGCTGCCAACACATTAAAGGCCATAGCTCGTCCCGATGCAACAACAAGCTATCTCAAGGCCATTGTTGCAGCACGCACTAATCAAGATGCTGCCGTAGTAAGCAACCTCAAAGACGCTTTTGCTAAGGATAGTTCTCTAAAGAAGCGCGCAGCTAACGACCTTGAATTCGTATCACTCTTCAACGACGCTGCTTTCCAAAGCATCGTGAAGTAAGACAAAAGTTTTATAAGCTCTATCACATTTCCTATTTATCCCCCTCTCCTTAAACAGAGAGGGGGATAAGTTATACCTTAAATATCCCTACCCCACATATTAGCATATATATATGTACAAAAGTCTCTTTTACACATTGAAGCCAATCCTTTCAAGACTTCCCTTCTTCATAAAAAGCAGCTTATCCTCTATTCTACGTGAGGAACAGGGAGTAGGAAAAATCGTCACCTTTCTATTATTCGTTTTTACATTATTTACCTCTTGTGGCCCTGATAAGTCACACATGCGTTTTGAGGGAACGCTCAACGGCATTAGCGATGCCGAATTTTACGTATATAGCGAAGACGGAGCCTTTGAAGGCATTGACACGGTACGCATAACCGACGGCAAATTTACCTATGAACGTCAACTCACTCATGCTGCTATCTTTACCCTACTCTACCCCAACTTCTCACAAAGCTATATCATTGCCGAACCAGGCAAGACTATCAAATTAAAAGGCGATGCCTCAACCATTAGCGAGGCCACCCTTAGCGGCACAGAACAGAATGAAAAATTATCCGACTTTCGTAAGAAGCATGCCAACGACGTAGCCACCAATCAACGCTTAGCCGCAGCACAGTTTGTGCGTGACAATGCCAAGTCCTTGGCCGCAGTGGCAGTCTTTCGCATGTACTTTGCTAACCAACAATCCACTGACCCACAAACGGCACTACAACTGCTTAAACTATTGAAACAAGCACAGCCCAAGGAAAGTGCAGTTATAAGCCTTGACCAATTCTTCCGACCCATTTTTCAGAATGGTGAAGGCCAACTCTTGCCTGCGTTTACAGGACAAACGCTCGACGGTCGCAAAGTTTCATCTGCCGACTATCGCGGCAAAAATCTTATCATTGCCTTTACGGGAGCTTGGCAAAGCGATTCTCGTTCACTTTTAGTACAACTACGTCGCAAACTACAGACGCTCAATGGCAAATGGTCTTGCCTTATTGTTTCACTTGATGTCGACCGCAACTTATTACGCTCCAATTTGCGTAACGACTCTATTACCTATCCCGTCATTTGCGACCGAAAAGCCTTCGACTCACCTTTGATCAATCAATTAGGCGTACACTATGTGCCTTCATTGATGCTGATTAACGCCCAAGGGCGCATCATACAGCGCGATGTAACTCAAGTACCAGACGCAAGATTTTAATTCTTTTGTTGACCAGTTGACGGGTAAGTTTCTCTTTCTCCATTTCATCAACCCATCAACAAAAAGGAAAAACTTACTCCTCAACTCATCAGCCCAAAGAGACCCCTCGTCAAACTAACAAAAACATATACGCTATGCTCTCCACCATTCATACATCAGCAGTTAACGGACTCACGGCAATGCCCGTCTTTTTAGAGGTGAATGCTACCACTTTGCCCGAACGACAGGAAAGCAAGCCTATTTTTATGATGGTGGGATTGCCCGACAACGCAGTACGCGAAAGTCGCCTACGCGTTGAAGCAGCCTTAGAGACAAGCCGCCTAACAATTCCGCACCAAAAGAAATATACGATCAACTTTGCTCCTGCTGATGTGCGCAAAGAAGGGTCAGGCTACGACCTTCCCTTAGCCATTGGTTTGTTAGTAGCTGCTAAAAAGTTGCAATGCGATGCTTTAAGCCGTTACGTTTTTGTGGGCGAATTAGGACTTGATGGTTCAATACGTCCCGTAAAGGGCGCACTATCTATTGCTATCAAAGCACGCGAACAAGGCTTTGAAGCCCTATTTGTGCCTAAGGAAAACGAGCGTGAAGCTGCTGTCGTCAACAAGCTCAAAGTATATGGTGTGAGCAGTCTGATTGAAGTAGTTGCCTTCCTACAAGGAGGCCTACAACTTCAGCCCGTAGTAGTCAACACACGCGAAGAATTCTATGCTGCCCAAGCCCAAGCAGGCCCCGACTTTGCTGACGTAAAAGGACAAGAGGCCGTAAAGCGAGCCTTTGAAGTGGCAGCCGCAGGCGGACACAACATCATACTCATTGGTTCCCCTGGTTGTGGCAAGAGTATGATGGCCAAGCGTCTTCCTTCTATTTTACCTCAACTTACATTAGCCGAAAGCCTTGAAACCACACAAATTCATTCCGTGGCGGGTAAGCTCGGCAGTCAGACTTCCCTTATTGCGCAACGTCCCTTCAGAGCACCTCACCACACCATTAGCGATGTAGCACTGATTGGAGGCGGAACGGTATATAAGCCAGGCGAGATTAGTTTGGCTCACAACGGTGTACTCTTTTTAGATGAGTTACCCGAATTTTCACGCACAGCCCTCGAGACGCTGCGTCAACCACTTGAAGACCGCGAGATAACTATCTCACGGGCCAAATACTCCACTACTCTCCCCTGCTCCTTCATGTTAGTAGCCTCCATGAATCCTTGTCCGTGTGGCTATTACAACGACCCCAACCACCACTGCACATGTACCCCTACCCAAGTACAACGCTATAAGAGCAAAATATCAGGACCGCTACTCGACCGCATTGACATACAGATAGAGGTAGCTCCCGTCTCCGTTACCGAATTGGCACGTGCCCCTAAGGGCGAGCCAAGTGCCTCTATTCGAGAGCGAGTAATCGCTGCGCGTGCCATACAGACCGAACGTTATAAAAACGAACACGGCGTACACTGCAACGCCCAAATGTCGCGTGCCATGATTGAACAATTTGCACAATTAGACGCTGAAGCAGCCCAATCCCTACAAAGAGCCATGCGACGCCTCGACCTCTCAGCGCGTGCCTATGACCGCATACTCAAAGTGGCACGTACCATTGCCGACCTCGATGCGTCGCCCCAAATTGCTGCACGCCACATTAAGGAAGCCATTGGCTACCGAAGTCTCGACCGTGGAGACTGGGGAGAATAAACCATGCACTGCAACAAATTGCAATTTATCTATTATATATACTTTATAAGTGAGCAAAAAGCAAGTCAACCTACCTTACAAATAAAAATAAAAGCAGTCAACTAAAATCGTTAAACCATAAAAACTTGTCGTCCACCTCCAAGTGGACGACTGTTCTTTGTGATTAAACGATTTTGATTTAACCTCTCCAATCTTTATTTGTAAGGCAAGTTGACTCTTTTCAAACTTATTCTTAATCATCGTTGACTCGTCTCAAATAGATTATTTCCTTCAAAAAGCTTCATTTACATACTTTTCTGTAAATTTGCCCTCACAACACTAATACATTATCTAATACACGCTAATGACACTTTATCTAAAACAATGGTTGCTGGCCTCAGCACTATTACCTACCGCACTCTGTGCGCAGGTGGCTGTCGACCGCAGCAAATATCCCGACTATTCTGACAAGGTTAATCCTGACCCTTCACTCATGCATGTGAAAAGGAGCAGCACTCGTGCCACAACGACACGTCCCGACCACGTGAATAATGCAGACACAAAGTACTTTCCTCCCGTCATCTACCAAGCAGGCGGTTCGTGCGGCTCTGCCTCGCGCATTTGCTATATGTTCTCACACGAGTTGAACTCGTTCCGCGACTTAGACGGAAAGAACGCTAAAAACTATTACCCCTCTCACTTCGTTTGGCTCCTAACCAATGGCAACTCTGGTAAGGACGCGTTTGTGCAGTTTGTAGGTGTACCTTCGGCCGAGACCTATGGCGGACAGACCTACTCAAAGATTTTTGGTAGCCAAGATACTTCGTCTGATTGTTTCGGTTGGATGACAGGCTATAAGAAATGGTATGAAGCTATGTTCAATCGTATGCTCAAACCCGTTCACTTCACCGAGAACTTGGGCACAGAGGAAGGCCGCGAAGCCTTAAAGAATTGGCTTTGGAATCATAATGGCGACACCGACTTCCACTCGGGTGGCATTGCGGGCATCGGGTGCGCATCGAAAGGACTTGAGAATACGACAATTGGTAAAACTCCTACGAACGACGAATTGGGCGTGACGGGTAAGTATTACCTCAAGAAGTGGGGGACCACAACCGACCACGCCATGACCATCGTAGGCTACGACGACCGCATTGAGTTCGACATCAATGGGAACGGCATCTATGGCGAAGCCTCAGCCGACGAACGCGGTGCTTGGATTTTGGTCAACTCTTGGGGCAAGGAATGGGGCAACGATGGTTTTGTTTACGTGCCATACGCTTATGCAGGTGCCACTTTTAATGCAAATGGAATTTTTACGGGAAATTGGTGGACCCCCGAAGTATACCGCGTACGCAAGAACTATCGTCCGCTGCGAACGATTAAGGTAAATATGGACTACAACCGCCGCTCCGAACTTTACTTAATGGCAGGCGTTTCGAGCGATGTCAATGCCACCTCGCCCGAAAAGTCACAAGCCTTCGACCACTTTAAGTACGCTGGCGACGGAAATTATGGCAATACCGACCCCGCCCCCGAAGTGCCTATGTTAGGTCGTTGGGCCGACAATAAGTTGCACAGCGAACCTATGGAGTTTGGTTACGACTTGACAGACTTAAGCGCAGAGTTCGACCAGAACGAAGACCTTAAATACTTCTTTATTATTAAGACCAAAAGTTCGGCCATTGGCGAGGGACACATTTATAATGCCTCTATCATCGACTATGCTAATGACCCTGAAGGACTTGAAATTCCTCTCAACGCCCAGACTGTCAACGTGCTAAGCCAAGGCGACCAAACGGTACTGAGTGTTGTCGTTCCAGGGCGTGGCATCAAAGCACCGCTTAATGTCAACATTGCCAACAACCGCTTATCATGGAGTACTCCCAAGCTTTCGAACTATACGCTCACGGGCTATAAGGTAGTAAAGAACGGAACAACCCTTGCCACGCTTGACAAGGCCACTACCCACTACGACCTCCCCACCGATGCCACAGGCAACTATGGTGTTATGGCCGTTTATGGCGACAAGGAGTCGAGTCTCATCACGGCCAGCGTACCAGTGCCCTCACTCGACTACAATCAATGCATCAAGATGGAGCACAACGGACTTACACTGCCCAATGTATTCACGTCTAAGTACGACAAAGCCACGATTGAGTTTTGGATTCGTCCACAATCTCTCGCCAATTGGAATCAAAGTGCTGGTCCTGGTTGGGGTACCTTTATGTTCCATGCCAATGCCAACGGCACTTTCACGGCAGGTTGGGACACCTCTAACCGTCTGAACGCAACGGGTGTCTTAACTGTAGGCCGCTGGACACACATTGCCTTAGTCGTTGACGGCAGCAAGATGACGGCTTATGTCAATGGTTCACAGAAAGGAACGGTCACCTCAAAGTCTTACAGTGGCATAGGAGGATTTGGCGATCTCGTATTCTCAAGCAATGGCACGCAAAACGACCAGCACGCCTTCTACGATGAAATCCGCATTTGGAAAAAGGCACGCACCGCAGCCGAGATTAAGGCCGACTACAAGCAACAATATGCTACAGGCTTACTACCTTCTCAACTCATCGCTTACTATCGTGGCGACCTGATTGAACAAGACGGCAACCGCCTGCTGCGCGACCTCACGCCCAACGGGCACCACGGCACCTTTGCGAATGCTAACTTTTCACTCAATAGTGGTTACGCTCAGACGCTGAAATATGCCACCACTACTCAGGTGGCCATTGAGCAACCCTCCATACCCATTACGACAGGCCAGTCCGTCACACTCCAGGCCACGGGTTCTACCAACATTCAGTCACTGCGTTGGACGGCCGAAGGCGCAGACGTAAAAGACCTCGTATGCACCGCCCCAACGCTCACTTTCAACCAAGCTGGCGAACAACAAGTGAAGGTCGTTGCTACCGACGTTACTGGTGCTGAGACAGAAGCTACTATCATGCTCAACGTGACTGCCGCTACTGCCCCATCGGCCGAGTTTAAGTCAAGCAAAACGAACGTACCCACGGGCGATCGCGTCACTTTCATGCCTACCCAGATGAAGGACGGCTATCGCTACCATTGGACGTTGCAAGGAGCTTCTACCACCTCGTCTGACCAACCTTGCGTCACCGTGTCGTATGCCGAGAGCGGCAGCTATCAAGTGCAGCTTACCGTAACGAACGCTGAGGGCCAAAAGGCTACGACCAAACAGACCGTCAACGTAACGCCCGTTGCCCCCCAAGCTGCCTTCGACATCGAACCTGCCGTAGTAATGAAGGGCGATGAAGTATTCTTGACCGACCAATCGCTCTACGGTGCTGACCATAGCCGCTGGACGCTCGTTAGTCCACAGACGGCCATGCAGGGCGAAGGCGCACGTATCAGTTTCCGTCCTTCCGTCCCCGGCATCTACGACGTTACGCTGCGAGCCTCCAACACTGCTGGCAGCAGTGAAACAACGCAGAGCCATGCCTTAGTCGTATGCAATGCCGATAGCAAGTCGGGCCTCAGTTTCATGCCCGCAGGTTCTGCTCGCGTTAACCTCACAAGCGTACCGCTTACTACTGGACAGGACATCTTCACCATTGAATATTGGATGAAGCCCAACTCGCTACCCGCTGTATGCAACGGCATTGGCGAAAGCACTTCTACCTTCCAATTGCAAACGGTTTCGACAGGACAAATGCGCCTTTACATCAACGGCAAATATGCCAAGTCAGCCAACGGCTACGTTGTTCCCAACGAGTGGCACCACTATGCCGTCACTTACTACAGAGGCTACGTCTGCTTCTATCGCGACGGTATACAGATCAGCCGCAGTTCTGTCAACGGTACATTCCCCTCTCTTAGTAGCTTTAGCTTAGGTAGCACAGACGCTCCGATGTGTGGCACGATTGACGAATTCCGCGTTTGGAACGGCTTCGCCTATAACGAGTACGATCTGAAGCCTATGCACGACAATAGCATCGCTCCCTTATCGGCCGAGGACGTGAAGTCAGCCGAAACGACAGGCTTGAAGGTGTACTATCAGTTCAATCAGAACGGAGGCAACGTCGAAGACCTCACCTCTAATCACAATACAGGCCTTCGCGTGGGCTTTGGTCCCGACGGCGATGCTTGGGGCGATTCGAAGGGCGTGTTTGCGCTCAACTTTGACGGCAGCGCCACCGACGTTACGGCAGAGCACTTGAGCAACACACGCGCACCGTTCGAGACGACGGGCAAAGAGTTTAGCGAGGCTTACTCAGGTCGCTTCATGACACTGAAAGCATGGCAGTTAGAGAACATCAATGCGGAGAAGTACAACACTGGTGCCCACATTGATATGCAGCGCGACAAATGCTTTACGATCACCACTGGCAACGACGGCTTTGAAAGTCTATTAGAGAATCACAAAGTCTACCAGACCATCACCCTGCCTGCAGGTGCCTACGTCTTTGCCGCCAACTATGGCAATTATGAAGGCCAAGCCGACAACTGCTACCTCGTAGCAGCCGAGGGTACTACCCTACCCGACACCAAAGCACTCGACGCGTCGTCTATTGCCTACAAAGCCATGGCGAGCAAGGGTGAAGTGAGTCAAAACCATCTCTTCTTCATTCTCTCCGAACCGACCACACTCAGTCTTGGTCTCTTAGCCAATATGAGCGGTCAACAATGCTTAAGCATCCAGTCATTCACCTTGACGCACTATCAGCTCTCTCCCATGGATGGCTTAACGAGTGGCATTAACACCGCCCCCATTGATACCCCTGCAAGCCTCAACGCTGCCCCCGCCATTTACGACCTCAGCGGTCGCCGCGTCAGCATTCCTGGCAAGGGCATCTACATCATTGGTACAAAGAAGGTAATTCGATAGATTTTTTTGAGTAAACGAGTAAACGAGTTGACAAGTAAGTTTGTTTATAGCCCAAAAGGTAACTTACCCGTCAACTCGTTTACTCGTTTACTCGTTTACTCGTCAACTCAAGAACTTGTCACCCCGTCAACTCTCATATTTTTTCGTACAAATATTGCACAATTCAAAAAATACTCGTACATTTGCAATCGCAAAAGAGGCACAATACGTGTCATGCCATAGCATTTTGCATCGGACTTGTAGCTCAGTTGGTTAGAGCAACAGACTCATAATCTGGAGGTCCTAGGTTCAAGCCCTAGCTGGTCCACTACTGAAAATCAAGCACTTGCGAGAAACTCGTAAGTGCTTTTTCTTTTATTGGTAACCTTCAAGTGACCTTTTTGAGGATAAAGTGACCTCGCGTAACCTTCTGAAACGTAGAGAGATTTTTTGTGAGTTCAAGAAATGTTTTCGCTATGATGAAAGCGGGAAGAAGAACCTTTGCAACAGAAATAATTGGTGTTTTCTTCAAAAATTTTGCGTCTTTAACTTATTTTTATCGGCCAAAAGAATATATTTGGCAAAAACATTGTATCTTTATACTCTAAATACACATTATATATTTTATGGACAGTAAACATCTCAACCGAATCAAGGTTGCTTTAGCTGAGAAAGAAAAGACGAACAAGTGGCTGGCTGAGCAATTAGGCAAAGACCAAGCTACCATCTCCAAGTGGGTGACGAATACAACGCAACCTAATTTGGAAATGCTGTTGCAAATAGCAAAAGTACTGGAGGTAAATGTAAATGAGTTAGTACGTCCTTTGTAATAATGGCAAACGTAAAAAACGGATCATTCAGAGAGAGTATCATTGACAGATGTCTCCAAAGTAGAAGGGGCTATTCTACTCAGGAGATATTTGACAGATGCAATGATGCCTTGGAACGACGTGGCGAGATGCCTATCTGTGCATTGAACACCATTCGCAACGACATCTTATCCATCGAGAACCGTTGGCATATTGTGGTGGAACATATTCGAAGTGGGCGTGAAATCAGGTATCGATATGAAGACCCGCACTTCTCTATTTTTAACACACCGCTGAATGAAGAAGAGATAGCCCAACTAACTCAATCTGTATCTATGCTTCGCCGTTTTGAGGGGATGCCTGGATTTGAATGGGTCGAAGAAATGAATGCCCATCTTCAAGAAACAGTCAGTGCCAAACCAGAACCAGTCATTGGTTTCGATGAGAACAAGGAACTGAAAGGCATGTCTTTCTTTACGCCATTGTTCAGGGCCATTTCAGAAAAGAAAGCCATCAAGATTATATACCATACATATAGGAATAATAAGGTGATAGAGGGTGTTGTTCATCCTTACTACCTTAAAGAGTATAATCAAAGATGGTTCCTATTCGCCCTTAATGACGAGTATAAGAACTTGTCTATCTATGCACTTGACCGTATTGAGGCTGTGGGGAAGGCTTCTGCCAAATTCATTCCCAATACAGATATAGATTTCTCACATTATTTCGATAACGTGATTGGTGTTAGTGTCAAGTCAGATGAATCTCCACAAATCGTAAAAATTTGGGTTGATAGGGAACAACTGCCTTACACACTATCAAAACCTCTGCACAAATCACAGACTGTGATGGAAGAGAACGAAGACGGTAGTGCTATAATAGCCATTGAGGTAATCCCCAACTTCGAGTTAGAGCAACTGCTTCTTTCCTTTGGTGAACGATTCGAGATACTGAGTCCTCCATCACTAAGAGATAGAATTTCAGCAAGAATCAAAAAAAATCTCGAAAAATATTAATAGATTCATTTAGATTGAACGTATAGTCACCAACTTTGCACCCAGAAATAAAAAATGTCAGATATGAACACTATAGGATTCAGCAATTTTCGACGCTTTGCCACGTTTCCGGAAATGGATTTAGGAGACATTACTCTCCTTGTTGGCGGTAACAATTCAGGTAAGTCCACCTTGGTAAAAGCACTCTTGCTTTGTGTTGACAATCTGAAGTTGATGTCTTCATACACGAAGACAAACATCTTCGAGTTTGGTGCTCCTAAGTTCCGCTTTGATGCTAACGAATGGCATGACGTGAAGATAAAGACATTCTCACGCGCCATTCACAACAAGCCTGTGCCCGTAATTGACCTGGGCAGTGACGAAGAGAAGACTGAACTTCCAAGCGAAATGCGTTTTGTCTTTACCATTGGCTCGTTCCGATTCGTTTTCGATGTCTATGGCGAACGCGATGGCGATGAGGTAACTGGAGAAGTATCTTATATATCCATCGAAGACCGTGGAAACATGGTAAAGTATGACATATCCTTCAAGTCGCACAACATGTGCTACTCAGTACTGGGTTCAATATCCGAACGCGAAACACTTATCAAGCGTCTCTACCGTGACTACAAGTCTGCAAAAGAGGAATTAGAAAAGTTATCTGACGAAGGAAGTGATATTGCAGCCATTTCTTCACAAAGTGAGAAAGTTGCCTCATTGGAAAAACGCATCGAGGAGTTTGTTTATCCCGACGACAATGAATTGCCAGAGGATTTTGACTATGAGCAGGCTCTTCGTCAGCAATTCCTCAAATTCCATGCCCATGAGTATACCACAACTTCGTGGGAGAACCTCCCATTGGAGTTCTATTATAGTCAACTTAAAGGTAATCTTCTCGTGGATCTCATAGGCAACTTTATCCAGTTTGCTAAAAATCCAGGTGCAGCAGCCCCTAAGGATATTGAAGACCCGAATGAATATGGTGTTGCCATGCAAGAATATATGCGCATCCAAGCTGCTCGCGAAGATTTGAAGCAGGAGGAAGATAAGATTCGCAAGTCACAGGAAGACTTGAAAGCACTCCTCGATAGTTTCAGAATTGAGTATATTACGGCACATGCGGCTAACCAGAATACCATCTATAATACTGCAGACCGCAACGATTATATTGCACAAACAGTACACGGTTTTGTGCGTGCTAAGATTGGCCGTGGTCAGAAAGAATATGTTTTTGTCACAGACTGGATGCGTAAATTCGGTGTCGGTCATGATTTCGACGTAATCTCCATCGATGGCGAAGCCTATAGAGTGAAGATAAAGGATAAAGACGACTCTACCGTCAACCTTGCCGACAAAGGTATGGGTTCTATCCAACTCATGATACTCCTTCTGCGCCTCGCCACAATACTCCGTGAGTATGAGCCACAGAACATCGTAGCTTTGGAGGAGAGCGACCAGTTACGCTATCCTACCATCATCATTGAAGAGCCAGAACAGAATCTTCACCCAAAGGTGCAGAGCCAGCTTGCTGATTTGTTCCTCTATCTCAACAAAGAGTATCATTGCAAGTTCGTAGTAGAGACTCACTCTGAATATCTTATCCGTAAAACGCAGGTTCTCGTTGCCAGGGAAGGTTATGAGGATGAAGCCTCTATGAAAAATAATAATCCTTTCAAAGTTTATTATTTTGATGGAGAGAATAAGGATAAATCATATTATTCTATGGAGTACAGGACTGATGGGAAGTTTTCCAATGAATTTGGAACAGGCTTCTTTGACACTGCTTCTAATTTAGCATTTGAATTATTCTAACTATGAATATATACATCGACAAACCAAACTTGTTGTCTATAATTCATTCTGCTAAGTCAGAAACATATTCAGATTGTATGCGGATGCTGAAGAACAACTTCTGTATGTTTTTCACATTCGTCAAGGGAGATATTCTTCAATTAGATTCCTTAGAGAAGCAGGATGCAATGCAATGGTTGACTCAAATGACATCAGGAGTAAACGCATCTAATCATGACAATGTTAAATGGGGAAGTCTTTTTCCATCACGTCCTTTGAATGTGGACTCATTCAAAGGAGAGCAACTTACAGCGGTATATTGTCTATCTAAAGAAAGTGACCCTAAGTTGGAGGCTCATGCTAAAAAGGGAAACTTTCTAATTGCTTGTGAAGGACAAGAGATTGCAATTCTATCTTCTCTGTATTTTGATTCTTTACAGTATACAAAGAATATATTTCATAAGATATCTTCATGGGAAGATTTGAAAGAATATGTTTCACCGTGTACAGATATCATTATCGCCGACCAATTCATTTTTTCAAGTCCAGAGCTCTATCAAAAGAACATATACTCTCTAATACGTGCTCTATGCTCAAAGGTTAAAAACTCGCATGTTAACATTGTAGTCTTTACTTTAAAGTCAAACTACAATAAGCTAACTTCGACAGAATTTGAACCCGATTGGGATACAATCTATTCAAAAATACGTAAGTGCGCAGAGAAATATTCTAGTTTTAATGTTACTTTTGTAACTGCGAGTAAGCAAACCCTAGAAGAACATGATAGAACTATTTTTACCAACTACAAGTACTTTTCCAGTGGTGACTCATACAATTATTTTGATTCAAATGATGCGAAAATAACAAACGGTAGAAACCTTCATGCTCACAGTCATGCAGAAAAAGACAATGAATCTGATGCAAAAAGATTCTTAGAAGACATGCAGAAAATTATTGATTCTATCAGGAGCAGAAACAATTTATCACTGATAAAAAAGGATAAAATTTGCAACTTCTTAAAATTTCCTCAATAGGCTCATCTAGATTGAATCTATAGTATATAACTTTACACTCGCAAATAGAAAGATATGGCACAATATAGTAATTTACACCGCCCGGATGTGGGCTTCGTTTGGAATATCACAGACATTGTGCTCCGCGATACTTTCAAGAAAAGCGAGATTGGAGACGTAATCTTGCCTTTCGTGTTGCTCCGTCGTATCGACTGTATCTTGGAGCCTGTCAATGAGAAGGTGCGTAATCAGTACAACCAGCTCAAAGACAAGATAACGATGGATAAACTTGATCCTGCTCTCCGAAAGATTGCAGGGCACAAGTTCTACAACATCTCACGCCACACGCTGATGTCGTTGCTCGACGATGCCAAGAATATCTCGATGAACTTCAGCAACTATATGTCGGGATTTAACTCTGAGGTAACAACCATCTTTGAGAATTTCCAGTTTGACAAGGTTGTGGTGCGCCTCACACGTAACAATCTCCTTTATCGTATGATTCAAGAGATTACACAACTCGACTTTTCGCTTGAAGCCGTTGATAACCACGACATGGGCTATGTTTTTGAGGAACTAATCCGCATTGTCAACGACCAGAGCAATGAACAGGCTGGTGAACACTTCACGCCACGTGATGTAATCCGTATGATGTCTGCTATACTTTTCACTCCTGATGCAGATGGTCTTCGTCATAGCGGCATTATCCGTTCTATCTATGACCCAGCTTGTGGTACTGGTGGTATGGTCAATGTAGGTAAGCGTTACATTCTTGAAGAGATTTGCAAGGATAGTGAGAAGCCTACCATCGTGACCTATGGCCAGGAACTGAATGAACAGTCCTATGCCATTGCAAAGAGTGAAGCTCTTGTATCAGGCGAGAATGCTGACAATATCAAGTTAGGCAACTCGTTCACACAAGATCAGTTTGCCACCAAGCGTTTCCACTATATCATGGCCAATCCGCCATACGGTGTAACGTGGAAGAAAGACCAGGAGTTTATCATCAATGAAAGTTTAAATCCTGATGGTCGTTTTACCGCAGGTACTCCGCGTACAAGTGACGGTCAGTTACTGTTTGTGCAGCACATGTTGTCGAAGATGGGAGCCGACGGCAGCCGTGTTGGTGTCGTAACAAATGGCTCTCCGCTTTTCTCAGGAGGTGCTGGTTCTGGTGAAAGCAATATTCGCAAATGGATGATTGAGAATGATTGGTTGGAGTGTATCATTGCTCTGCCAAAAGATTTGTTCTACAATACAGGTATCTACACATACATTTGGTTCTTCACCAACAAGAAGAAGGTAGAGCGCATCGGTAAGGTACAGCTCATCAACGCTGTTGACTTTTGTACTCCATGTACAAAGAGTCTAGGCAACAAGCGTAACGACATTTTGGAGGAGCATATTCAGAAGGTCCTGCAAATCTATCTCGACTTTGAAGAGAATGAGTTCTGCAAGATTATGTCGAATAGCGACTTTGGACAGTATGAGTTGACCATTGAGCAGCCTATGCGCAACGAGGATGGCAACGTTGTAAAACGTGCCGGGAAGAAGGTGCCAGACACCAAGAAACGTGATACTGAGAAAGTGCCTCTCGATTGCAATGTGAAGCAATATTTCGCCGAGGAGGTACTGCCACATATTGACCCCGAATCGTGGATAGACTTTGCACGCACTCGTACGAACTATGAAATCAACTTTACCAAGTATTTCTACAAATTCGAGAAGAAAGGTGACTTGAATGTTCTGAAAGAGGCTATTCAAAAAAGGGAACAAACTATTTTGAAGCTGGTTAATTCAATTTTTGAAGATTAACGGATGAAGAGATACGAAATATATAAGGATAGCGGGATTCAATGGGTTGGAGAAATACCATCTCATTGGGATGTTGTTAAGACCTCATATTTGTTTGATGATATTGGAAGTGGAACCACCCCCAATACAAATGATGATTCGTTATATGATACCGATAATGGCATTAATTGGCTTCAAACAGGAGACTTGAATGATGGGCATATAACAAAAACATCAAAGAAAATATCACAAAAAGCTATTGAAGGAAATGGTACACTTCGATTGTACCCTATCAACTCTTTGGTTATTGCCCTTTATGGCGCAACCATAGGTAAAGTGGGAGTGTTGGACATTGAAAGTACTACAAATCAGGCGTGTTGCGTACTTCCTCCATCTGATAAAATCTCAACAGATTTTGCTTATTATATTTTCCTTGCTTCAAAGGAAGCATTATTAAATTTAGCATCTGGTGGCGGACAACCTAATATTAGTCAAGCAATTATAAAGAATCATAGAATTCCTTATCCTTCGTATACCGAGCAACAATCCATTGTCTCCTTCCTTGAGAACAAGGTGAGTCAGATAGATGCTACCATTGCGGAAAAAGAGCAGATGTTAGAAGACATTAAAGCTTATCGTTCTGCCATCATTAGTGAAGCTGTTACCAAAGGTCTTGACAAAAATGTCGAGATGAAAGATAGTGGTATTGAGTGGATTGGCATAATACCCAAGACATGGAAGATTGTTCGAATAAAACACATTCTTGACTACAAAACTGACTCGTTAAGAGTTGGTCCGTTCGGCTCTTCTCTAGCTGGCAATGATTTTAAGACGGAAGGCTATTGGGTGTATAATCAGAGAGTTGTTTTAGATAACAATTTCAATTCGAATGACACTTTTGTTTCACAAGAAAAATATAAAGAGCTTAGTAGCTTCAAGGTGTTTGCTGGAGACATTTTGCTGACGACAAGAGGAACTATTGGCAAAGTTGCAATTGTCCCAAATACATTTCATGAAGGTGTGTTGCATCCTTGCTTGATAAGATTTCGTGTTGACGATTCTATTGTCAATAAAGATTTTCTTGCATACTATTTTAATGATACGAATCTAATTCTTGACCAAGTCAAGTATAATAGTAATTCCACCACCATCGATGTGATATATTCTTACACTCTTAAAGAGTTAATTGTTTCTTTACCTCCATTGGATGTACAAAACGACATTGTTGCTCATCTTAATTATAAGGTTCAAAAGATAGATGAAATGCTTAAAGAAGCGTCCCAATCTGTTGAAAACCTTAAATCCTACAAATCGACCCTAATCACGGAAGCCGTGACAGGCAAGATTGATTTGCGCGAGTGGAAGCCCAAAGAAGAAAACGTTTAAACTAATAAAGATATGTCAGGAACTCCAGACGAGAGATATATGCAAAAGCGCATTGTTGAGTATCTATGTTCACAACCTATTGTGGATGCAAGTGGCAACGTGACCGACCAGATGGAGTACCATGAGGTCAGTCCTACGGAGTATGACAGGGATTCTTGTCTTATGCCGTCGGAATTGTTTGCTTTCCTAAAAGCATCGCAAGGCGACAACTATCGCAAGTGGCTTACCGAAAAATACGAGGGTGACGAGACGGTGATGCAGAGAGACATTCTTACTCGTATCAAATCGGAAATGGCTGCAGCCCTAAAGAAAGCTACCAAAGATCATGTGCTCAATGGCATGAATACGCCAGAAGGTACACTCACGCTACTGCGCGACAAAGAAACTATTGACTGCGGACGTGGCATGAAGTTCAGTCTGGCATACTTCAAACCAGCCAACAACAAGACACCTGAACACGATGTGCTTTATCGTGCCAACCGATTAGCAATCACGCAGGAATTGGTGTTTAGTGATGACAAAATGTGGCGTATTGACCTCGCTATCTTCCTCAATGGATTCCCCATTGTTACGGTTGAGTTAAAAAAAACGCTCTCCAACCAGACTCATCATAATGCCATCAAGCAGTATATGACTGACCGCCCAGCCAAGGATGGAACACTGCTTCAATTCAAACGCTGTCTGGTTCATTTCGCTGTAGGTTCAGAACAGGCGTTCATGACAACACGTTTGGCAGGTGACGATACACGCTTCTTCCCATTCAACCAATGCTTTGAGAATCGCACTGACGACCCAGAGGAACTGAAAAAACGTAAGCAAGCTAAGTTGGGTTACGCCACTTACTATATTTGGGAGGATGTTCTACGTCGCGATAATCTGATGGACTTGCTCCAAAACTTTATTACTGTGCAAGTCGAAAAGGAACGTTACTATGACGATAAGAAACGGAAGTTTGATGAAAAGGTAAGCGAAGCTCTCATATTCCCACGCTACCACCAACGACGAGCCGTACATAAACTGGTGAAAAACGTGATAGAGCGAGGGGCAGGACATCGCTACCTCATACAACATTCGGCTGGTTCAGGAAAATCGAACACTATCACATGGCTGGCATTCAGGTTAAGCAACCTCTACCAGCACGCCGCTGACGACCGCGCACTCTTTGATTGTGTGTTGGTCATCACAGACCGTCGTGTACTCAATGAGCAGATGAAGCGTAATGTGAAGCAGTTTGCCAAGGTGGATGGCGAAGTGTGGACTATTAGTGACGCACCCGATGCCGACGGTCACACCAGTAAGGATTTGCAGGATGCCATTGAGAAACGTCGTCGTATCATTATTACAACTATACAGAAATTCCCTTTCATTTCGGATGCCATTGCGCCATATCCTAACAGGAAATATGCCGTCATTATTGACGAGGCACATTCTTCTCAAAGTGGAGAAAATGCTCGACAAATGCGCAAAGCCCTTTCTCTCGCCGAAGCGGAGAAATTTGATGGCGAGGATGAAAAAGAGAACGACGAGGAAATGACTCTCAACGAGAAGATTGAGGCAGAGATGAAACGGAAAGGTGACAAGCAGAATGTGTCATTCTTTGCATTTACTGCAACGCCAAAGGGTAAAACCATAGAACTTTTCTGTGAAAGAGAATATGGATCAAAAGACCCATTCGACTGCTATACCATGGAAGAAGCCATCAAGGAGGAGTTTATTCTTGACGTGCTGAAAGGTTATATGTCGTTCTCCCGATACTATAAGTTGGTACGCAAGAAGGAATTTGCAGATAAGGAATATGACAAGAAGAAGACCGTGCGACTGCTGACTTCATACGTGGACTTGCAGGATGCTGCAATTGAGAAGAAGTCTCGCATCATGGTTGAGCATTTTGCATCGCAGACACAGAATGAGTTGGAAGGTAAGGCTCGTGCCATGCTCGTAACTCGTTCACGTCTTCACGCTGTGCGCTATAAATTGAAGTTCGACAGCATCATGCAGGAGATGCGACTGCCATATCGCTGTCTTGTGGCTTTCTCTGGTACAGTTAAGGATAGCGAAACCAACGAAGAATATACAGAAAAATCAATGAATGGACTGGAAGGAAACCTTTCCATTCCTGAAGCATTGAAAATGCCACAATATCGCATCTTGATTGTTGCCAATAAGTTTCAGACAGGCTTCGATGAACCATTGCTGCAGACCATGTTTGTTGACAAGCTGCTTGGTGGGGCTAATGCCGTACAGACTCTTTCGCGTTTGAATCGCTGCAAGCGAGGTAAGGACACAACGATGGTGCTTGACTTTGTGAACGATCCTGATGCTATAAGGAAGGCATTCCAAGAGTATTACAACAAGAACAAGATGATGGAAGAGGATGAAACCGACCCCAACACCTTGTACGATGTAAAGAGCAAACTGGCAGAGTTTAATGTCTATACACAGGAGGAAGTTGACGAGTTTGCAAAATACTGGTTCGAAGACGATGACAAGGACAAAGTGAATATTGTACTTGACAAGGTTTGTAACCGTGCAGTTAAACAGCTTGATAAAGATGCTTGCGACAAATTCCGTAAGTTGTGCAAGACCTTTAACAAACTCTTCACGTTCCTCAGTCAGATCATTACATTCACTGATGCTGAGTTGGAGAAACTCTCTGCTTTCTCATTCTCGCTGGCAAAGAAACTGCCATACGTTTCGGAGAATCTGCCTTATGATGTGCTAAAGGAAAGTGAACTTGACAGTTACAAAGTGAAGTATCAGGGAATGAAGAATCTTTCGTTGCAGAGTGGAGACACCTTCATGAAAGGTATGGGTGCCGGACAGCCAACCACAGCTCCAGAAGATGACTACGACTGGTTGAGCAATATCATAAAGGTGCTTAACGATACATACGGTGTAGAACTGACAGAGGAAGACCGAGTGGATTTACTGCGAATGAGAGAGCGTGTTGAAAGTAATGAGGAGTTGATGAGCTATTTCAACCCTAACAATGCTCGTGATGATGTACGCTCGAAGTTTGATGAGGATGTGGACTCAGAACTCCTTAACTTCATCAACACGAAGCTGGAACTCTATAATAAGCTTACGGAAGAAGCTACCAATGCTGCTTTCAAGCGAGTATGGTTCAATGAATTATATGACTATAAAGTAAGAGGAATGATTAAGTAGGAGTAAATATGGGCGCTACAACAAACAATGGCAGTAATTTAGAGACTAATCTCGATTCACTTTGGCGAAATGTAAAAGCATATCGTTCGAGTGAAAACTTTTTGGCAGTGATGAAAGCGTGTTCGCGCTTCCGTCATCTCGCTCCTTATAATGCCATGTTAGTGGAGATGCAACGTCCTGGTGCACGTTATGTGCTGTCTGAAAAAGAGTGGCGGAATAAATATGATCGAGGAATTAAGCCAAATGCACGACCGCTGATTGTGCTGGTTCCGTTCGGTCCTGTGGACTTTTTATTTGAAATCAACGATACTTATCCACTGAAGACAGATCTATTCTGGAAGTCGGACGATGAGATTCTGGAAGAAATTGCAGCTCCATACAAGACGCGAAAAGATGTATCTGATGAAGTTCTAAATGCAACTATCGATAGGCTATCTATACATGGTATTGCTATAGACACATCGTTTGTCGCTGGAGCTAATTATGCAGCTAGGATAGAACTGTTGGCAAATCATTCACACTCCATCAACTTACATGTAGGCAAAGACAAAAATATAAATTGGCGAGCAAACTATCTGTTGAGCATCAATAAGAATGCACAGAAGGGAGAATGCTTTGCAAGTATCTGCCATGAGCTTGGTCACCTTTTCTGTCAGCACCTTATTGCTCCTAATGAATGGGAGAAATGGCAGGTTCGAAATCTGTCACATGCGGCCAAAGAGTTCGAGGCTGAGTCGGTATCATGGCTGGTATGCGAGCGATTGGGCATAGGCAACCCGTCGGAGAAATACCTTAGTGGCTATCTGACTGCGAATAATGAAATTCCATCTGAGGTAAGCATCGAAAGGATCCTTTATGCTGTTAAAGAAGTGTGGAGCATTTGCACTTTAGGGTCAAATGTCACTTACCGGGAAGGTCTGTTATATAAGCATTGTGAAGGTTTCAAGGAAACTGTTAGGCGTATGAAATAAAATTTGAAATTTATATTATGAAACTGATATACGGAGCAGATAAATACTTTATAGGTGCGGTGAAGTTCTTTGATACAAATAAGGACTTCGGCTTCATTGCGTCTAACAACTGTAATATGCCGTCACCTAAATACAACCAAGACTTTTATGTTTGTTCTGCGAGTTTCATTGAGGATGAAGCCAAGAAAGAAGGGCTGATTGTTGTTTTTCAGGTGGACAAGCAGGACAACGGCAAAAAACGAGCTGTAAATGTCAGGCGCATTACCAAGTCAGATGAGGATGCACAGTTAGCATTGTCCTATTACGGAGACCATGAGTGTATTGAGTATAAAGACAATCGAAAAATAAATCTCTATACGCATACCTTCAAACCTTTAGGTATGGTTGCAGATAAGGTGAGACACATAATTGAGGAGGATGCAGAGCGTTCCCCAGAAAAAACGTCTGAACACTTTAAGTTCTTTGTAGGCCATTACAAACAGAACGAATACTCCAAAGATCGATATATCTTTGATCGACAGTTCTCAACAGAAGATAAGCACATCTGGCAGTCACTTCTCTCTATTTTTACTGATGAAGAACGGCTGGCTGTATTGAAAACATATCCAACCATTGTTAGATATTTTGACGATGCAGACCTTGTACAGAAATGGCTGGAACAGAAACTTAACGACAATAGTACGCTCTCTGACTGGCAAGAGGTTGAAAAATCATTTGAGTATATCCCTAACGAATGTGTGATGTATGCGAAACAGCACATCGAGATGTTGGTGGATGGCAAAATTAACGAGGTGTTTGAAGAATTGTCCACTCGTTCGGATATATCCGAAAATGACTTAAAAGCTTCGAGTGAACACAGAAGGAGGACGGGGATGTATGTTGACCGCGACAAACAAAATGCTGTCAGCAAACTATGGTCATATCTCCACTTAACTTCCAAGCAGTATGAAGAGGAAATAGCCAAATGTTTGGCTTCGGTGAAAAAGAATCGCTTCAAAAAGGAATTGACAGCATTTGTCGGGAAACAGTATAATGACTACGGAAGAAACGATTTCTTCACCTATCTCAACAACTTGGCTACTGAGGATTTCTTGTCTTTTAAAGAGGAATTGGTATTGTCAATCTCGTCAATTATTGATAAAGCTATTGAAGAGAATAAATACTGGCAAATGGTTGATGACATTAGGCAACTTAAGGTTATGGGGGAAGAATTCCTTAACCCTTACAGGCAGAAATTGCTACCATTGATAAAGGATAAACTCAAAGAGTTGTTGCGCACCAACCTAAATTCTCCCTACAGGATAGAGTCTGATTTCTTCTCTGCATATGAGCATTATAGCTCAGTCTATGAAAAAGCAGAGATAGAGGAAATTAAACAAGAACTCATTCCCATATTGAGAGAAACCCACTCCATAGGTGTGCTTTCTGAGGTATCAACTGGTTTTCATACTTGGCTCACGACAGATGAAGCATTAGCCTTGTCGAAACAAATTGTTTCGCAATGGGGTTATGGAAAATTGAAAGAATTTGTTAGTGACGAACCTGATTTGTTTGACCACAGCATAGTTTTTGCAAACATTGTTATTGCTAGAGCTAAAGAGGTGGTGGGAACTATCCAACTCTGTCAATTCTTTGACGGTACACCTTTGGAAGAAGGAAAGAAAGGGTATTACTCTCGATATCCTGAAAGGGAAAATAGTGCTTTTCTTAAAGACCTGAAGAAGTTGATCCCATATGGTCAGTGTTCTTCAGAATGGGACGACTACGTCAACAGTAGGTCGGTTGATGACTTACTGATTTTATTTGAGCATGATGTTATCACGTCTTTACCAAAGAATATTGTAGAGATTATCATCAACGCAATTACCCTTAATGGAGTGTATGCAGACAAGGAGCGATGGTATAATAAACCGTCGCTCAAAAACAGAACACATGCAAAGGTCCTGGAAACGACTGAGGTTAATTTGTTCCAGCTGATTGCGCAGAGATTACAATCAATGGAAATGACCGACGAAAATGTTGCGCTTGCTGTTCTCTTGACCGAACTTATGACAGCCAACATGCCAGGTGGCGATAGTGATTACTATACACGGCGAAATTGGGAAACAAGTTTTACGAGCCAAATACAGAACTTCAAAAAGACAAATAATATTAATCAAAGACTAGCCGTGATATGGTGGGCAGTTCATTCTAAGACCACAACATCGACGGCTTCTTTGACAGAAGTCTTTGCAATCCTGCCACCGTACCTACAGATAAAGATCGTCAAGAAACTTTTCAAGTCTATGAGTGAGGGGAAAATCCATCACACGGCAGAATCCTTTTATAATCTCATTTCCAATGGAGAGAGGCCGATATGCTTCCCTCTGGAAATTGCTTTTACATATTTTAAATTGCGTGAGAAAGACCAAACAAAGACTTTGGATAACAATGTTATGCTTCAGTTGCTTGAAGGTAGAGAAGATACGGACGAGTGGATTGGCATTAGAAGTATTGTTACTCAATGTTCTGGCAGATGGGTGGTAAATGAACTCCCTGACAATAGAAGCAATTGGAAACGTAATAGCTATTTCAATGGCATCATCAGCAATATACAAGATAGCAGACTTAGGGTTTTCATTCCTCAGAAGATGGTTGATGAATATGGCAATATAAAAGAATACAATAATAAGTACTATGCCCGCGCCATCCAACAGATACAAATAACATACAAGGAGGATGAATACCAAATGGTAAGTGAGCCCAATGGGGTCTCCTACTATTTTGATGAAGCTTACGAGGCTGAACTTTTTGCAATAGCAAGACCGTTCAATTTTAAATATAATGGTCTAAACAATTTTGTCGGATTTGAAACCAAAGAAGAAGATCAAGAAGAATTCTGCGAATGCCGTCTTTCAGACAAAGTGGACAATTATCACGGTCTTGCTTTTTATTGGTGTGGCAACAAGCCTTGCTTTCGCCCGCCTGTAAGGTATCGCACAGATGATGAATGGGAGTATTACACGATTCTTGATTTTATGCGTATTTTGGGAATATCCCCCGACTACATAAATAAAAATGGGAAACGAACTAAATTCGGCCATTACATCATTCTTTCATCCTATTTGAAGAGTTTTGCCAAGTTTTACGAGCATCTAAAATGTCGTGAATGCGGTAAACTGATGAAGCCTTCAGGTATAACAAATTTCACGTCAAGGGCTGTTACTGAATTTTCCTGCACCAATGACAATTGTAAAAAGAAGGGATTTATTGTATATCTCAACCACTGTTTCAATAAGCAAAAGTGTAATGCAACTATTGATAGCCGCGACTCAAAGCAATGTCTAAATGGACAGTATATTTGTCCCGAATGCGGAGCTTGTTGTTCAACAGAAAACTTTAGACTGCGAATAAGCCATCTACATATGACAGGTGGATATATATCAGACAGATTGCGACTGTTTGTTGAAAACGATTTAGGACACTGGGAGAAGCATGAGTATTATTGTTACAAATGCGGTAAACTGATGAGTAATTCAAATGACCATTTTCATTGTGATGATTGTGGCACTGAGTATAAACATCAATAGATAAAGATTGCACCATTCCAGATGTCGCCTAAACCTGCTCAACCATCACGCTCATCAAATGATTTTTCGAGTGAAAGAAAGGTAAAATTGCTGAAACTCATCGAATACTACATTTCCCACGCAGTGAGATGAAAGGCTGCAATAAGCAGTCACGAAGCATAATAAAATAATGAGTATATGGCTTTGAACATAGAAAAAACAACCAGACTGTTTTACCATCTGGTTGTCTGAGTAACCTCTCACCTAATGTGAAATCATGGCTTCATTTACTATTACCCCAACCTGTTTGCTTTTTCGTGCCGTCTCAGTTGGTAAGTTCACAAGTAGAACCGCCACCACTTGTACAGATTCCGCCTCTGCCGCCAGCAGCAAGGATTAGATTCGCCATCAAATCTTTGGGAAACGATATCTGGATTTATTATTATACAGTGAGAGCTTGTAAGAAACAGAAAATTCCGTGAGGTTTCCGTGTGCACAACTATCATAGACAAAGACATCATATGGTATGGCGCTGTAAATGCTCTTGGCTATGCAACAGAAGAGGACAATGTGATAAAGAATGATGGACGTGATTGGAGGCATTTTGAAATGCCAAATTGGCACTTCATACTGGTGAAATGGGTTTGCATAAGTCTAAGCATTCAAAAATCATCAAATCCTTTCCAATATTTGCAAAACTGGAAAGAATTTGATACAATGATTGCCCATAAGATATATCATTGGTGTTGTATCCCCCAAAACGCTATTGTCATTGCCTTGAGATAACGAAGCCACTTCACACACAACGCAAGCCGCCCACGTGCCACCAGTCGGTAAAGACGAGGCGCGTGAGCGGCTTGTTAGCTTGATGAAGGGGGTGAAGGATTAATAATAATGAACCTCCCCCGCCTTGGAATTCTTCGTCGAATAGCACTAATATGACAGTCGTTACGGCCCATACAATAATCGTTATCGCAGTTATACAAACGACTATATCATTAACGCAGTGAGTAAGTGGGGTAAATACACAAAATATAAGAAGAAATACTAATATCGAGAGCGACCACAATACTTCGCAAGTATTAATTACTTTATCTTTTAAAGTAGTCACTTTCTTATCCGCTTTTTGTTCGCTTTCCATATCGCAATATATTTATTCATAGTATCTATAGTCGCCTATGCCACCTTCGCCCGAAAGAAAGTCTTTGACAATTTTAAACTTTTTATACGAGCTTGCCATAGATGACGCAACAAAGAACAAGAATGATAAAGCCATTATTATTACTGCGAGCATAATACGGCCTCCGCCCCAATTGGTGGTTGTGAAAATAAAATATAAGCCCAAAACGAGAAACACGAGTGATACACGACCACAAAAAGAACTCACTTTTTTAGCTCTTTTGTCGCACCTTTGTTCTCGCTTTGTTGGGGGCAGGTCTTTCACTTCGCAAGTAAATTCTATTTTGATCTCTTTCGGCTTTTGTTCGCTTTCCATATTGCAAAAGGTATTAGTTTCGCAAAGGTGTGACTTTATAATTTACCAACCAAGTAAAACTCAATAAATATATGGCTTCAAAAGAAATAAAATTCAACCTAAGGCTCGCTATTGACGGGAAAGAGCAGTTAGGGTTTATAGCTCTTCTACAAAGGAGGTCGTTAAAACCATAGAAGAGGCAAAAAGCGCAGTTTCTCGGTTCTCGGATAAAATATCAAATATGAACCAAGCCATTAGTACTATTAATGGCTTAAAGACAACGATACAAGACTTCACCGACTCAACGCGAGCGTTAAGGGTTATGCACTGAATAACATTCAAAAGACGGCGGCCAACAAGTATGCCGACGCGAGGACGCGTCGCCCACAAGTGAGGACGCGATGACCACAGGATGGGACGCGTCGCCCACAAACAAAAAAGGGAGTTAAATTGCGGTATACCGATTTTTCTATATATACGTAATTAAAAGGGGCATTTTAACTTTCATGTTTCATTTATGTTCGTAACATTTTGAATATCAAGGTGTTGATAATATGAAACATATACGTTGAATGTTTCATTTATGTTTCACTTATGTTTCACTTTTGCAACGTACTGGAACAGATAAAAAACACTGAGGGAGCACAATCACGCTCCCACAGTGTTTTTGAATCGCTCCCACAGTGTTTTTTTCTTTGTAGTCAATGCGCTATTTTCCCCTCCTAATGAAAAATGAAACTATGAAACTAAAAATGAAACATCGAACTGCTATGTTTCAGCGGATTAATACATTGATTATCAATAGTTTAGATACTAAAAATGAAACATGAAACAAAAATCTTCGGTGGTAAAAACACGTAAGGGTTTTATAGCGTAATCCGCTGATTCGCTTGTAGAGGTTTTTGTAGAGACGAACTAAAAAAGAACGATGAATACGTACATTTTTGAGAAAAATGCTTGTATTCATCGTTCACACTCATTTCTTACACGATTGTCTATATTTTGTTACCCTAATGCACGACAATCTTTCTAAGTTACCTTAAAATCACTATTTCAATTCGAATACGTGGCTTGTGCCCTCATCGGGAGTAAGCACGTCTAATCCTACCTTCATCAAGTAGTCGCCACTAAAGCGCTTGCCATTAAAGTCGAAAGTCGACTGTGTGCCAGGCATAAGGTTGATCTCCTCTACCGTATATTGACGTTGGGGGTCAAGACCTTGCATGCGCACCTTCAAGAGGCGTGGCTCCTTGTAGCGGGGGTGGAGATTGTAGGCAAAAAGTACAGCGTGGCTCTTATCCTTTGACACGTAGTTCAAAGCACTATGGTCCGTTTCGTAAGGCGAAACGAGGCGATATTGATCACCGTCAAGAATGACGGGTTTCAAGCGTGTCCAATTCTTCACAGCTTGTTGTACGAAGGTGTAATCATCTGTTCCCTTCAAAGGCTTGAGGTCGATGTCGAAGCCCAACTTGCATGAACTGCATACGTCGGTACGGAACTTTACAGAAGTCTTTTTGTTCCAGTTCGTTACGTGCGAGCCCATCGTTTTGGCAGGGAAGAACTTTGACAAGCTCCATTGAATGTAGAGACGTTCGTAGGGATCCGTATCGTCTGAGCACCAGAACTCGGTAAAGTACTTCAGCGCTTCGTAGTCCATACGGCCGCCACCACCCGAACAGAGCATCATGGGCAAGTTAGGATATTTGGCCTTAATACGACTCATTACGTTGTAGACACCGCGCACGTGGTCAATGTAGGTATTGCCTTGGTTGGCCTTGTGATAGGACGAGTAGATGTTGGTGATAGGGCTATTGCAGTCCCACTTAAAGTAAGCTACATTGGGATTTTCGGTCATGATGCGGTCTACTACGCCAAACACGTAGTCTTGCACCTTGGGGTTAGAAATGTCCAACACCAATTGGTTGCGATAATAATACGTCTCGCGGTTGGGCTGCTGAATAACCCAGTCGGGGTGCTTCTCAAAGAGTTCGCTCTTGGGATTGACCATTTCGGGTTCTACCCAAATGCCAAACTTCACGCCTGCTGCCTTGGCATCGCGTACGAGGCCGGGAATACCCTCAGGCAGTTTGCTATGCGTTACGTCCCAGTCGCCTAAGCCGGCATGGTCGTCCTTACGCGGATATTTATTCGCGAACCAACCATCGTCGAGCAAGAACATGTCAACGCCTAAGTCCTTGGCATCTTTCATCAATTCTGCCAGGCTCTTTTGATCGAAGTCGAAACCTGTATTCTCCCAGTTGTTGAGCAAGCTCAAGCGGTCGCCCATACCCATGTTGACTTGGTAACGGCGTGCCCAGTCGTGAAGGTTGCGGCTGGCTTGCCCTACGCCAGTACTGCTGGTGGTGAAGATAAACTCTGGGGTAGTGAATGTCTCACCAGCACGGAGTTTATAGTCGCTGGCATACGGATTGATAGCTGGAATGACGCGCAATCCGCCTACGTTGTCCACCTCAAAGGTGAAGCGGAAGTTACCCGTCCAACCAATCGTACCGAGCACAACGTTGCCTTCATTCTCCTTGGCGGGCTCGTTCAGTCCGAGTTCAAAGAAGGGTTCCGTGTGCATGGCAGCACGTGTGCCCAACTTCGTGTCAATTATCTTTTTTCCTGCGGTGAGTTGCACCGTTTCGGGTTGTCCTTCCCTTGCCCAATCGCTATGGTAAGAGGTCAAGAAGTACTTGGAAGCGTCAAAGTAAAGCATCGTGCTACTATAGCGCCACAAGGTTACAGGATGCTTCTCGTTATGGCTTATCTCCGTCCAAGCCTTGATCACGTTCTCCTTGTCGTAAGCGGCATAGTGCAACTTTACGGTGTCAAGGTATTTATTGTCCTGCAAGGTGATGATCGTTTCCGTTCCACCTTCAATGGCCTTTGTCTCTACGCCTTTATAATAAAGGTAGGTGGTCATGTTGCCGTCAGCATGGGTAATAGCCACAGCGGGTTCAAAATAGTCTTCGTTGCCCGACCCTGCATAGACTTCATGGCCGCGCGTACTTACTGCGCCGTCTGAGGCAGCATAGGTGTTCCAAGTGAGGTTGTCGTAATCGGCGGCATTCTTCAGTTTATCGCCAAAGTATACTTGATAAAGACGACCTTTGGGCGAAACCTTCAACACGAGGTCAGTATTGTTCGTACTTACGCGCACTGTTTGTGCGTCAACGGCCGTTGTGGCCATAGCCATAGCCATCAATGCGATAGCTGGACGGCCGAGTTGCTGTATGATGTTCATTGCTTTTTTATATTTTTTTGTTGACAAGTTGACGAGTTAACAGGTAAGTTACTCTTGTTCTTTTATAGGGGTAAACAAAGCAAACTTACCCGTCAACTTGTCAACTCGTTAACTAAATAACTCGTCAAATAAAGAACTAAAACTTAAAGCTTGCGCTAAACTCAAAGGTTAAGGGACGGAGGTAACTACCGCTCATATACTTACCTGCATATTGTCCAGCATCTTCCTTCTTAATGAGTTCAGAGCCACTGATTGTACCCTTCGCTCCCTTTTGGTTTAGGAAGTTAACTACGCTGGCTCCGAGTGAGAGACGCTTGTTGACGTTCCAATTGATACCACCGAACGTTTCCCAGTGGCCATTAAAGTAGAGCGCCTCTTGGAGGTTGGCGTAAGTCTTACCAAAGTAGCGGAATGAGAGCCAAACGTTCAAGTCCTTCGTGATGTTATACTTCGGGTCGAGTTCGATAAGAATCTGTGGGATTTCCTTTACAATCATATTGTTCGCATTCACCGACATCTGTTGACCGTCGCTAAACGTTACGCTGGCATTGTAGTTCTTATACACTGGCTTCTGATAAGTGAAGAGCGCGTGCAATGAGAAGTTCTTGAAAGGCTTAATCTCGGCCGTAGTGGTCCAACCTAAAGTCTGAATATTGTAGATAAGCAATACGGTCTTACCCTCACTCGTACCAGGTTTGGTCAGGTTTTGCTGGTCGATATTGTTCGACTTCGCAATGTAAGTGACCATTGACGAAAGGTCTAACCATTTGTTTTTGTAATAGATACCACCGCGCACCAAAGGTATCGTCACGCGCTTGTACTGCTCAGCCGTTGGACCAGTGCCTGCATAGTCGCTGATACGTGGAAAACGCGTTGCGATCGTTCCGTCGGCCATGACACCAAAGCCACCTACCACATCGTAAGTAAGTTGGGCAGTAGCTGCATAGTTCAACTTATTCTTTGTAACATTGGCAGGGTGGATACTATGTGCAGTGCTTACGATTTGGCCGTTTTCATCGCGATTATAAGTATTGAAGTCGCCAATATGGAACCCAGAGAAACGCGACTGAGCGATTTGGTCGGCCGACATACGATAGTACTCTAAGCGACCACCATAGTAGAGGTTTAGCTTCTTGTTGATCTTCCAATTATCCGTCAAGTAAACGGCCAACTTATTTTCCGAACCTACCGTGTACTCTGGACTGAGTTCGTTAAAGCCATAGAATTGTGTGCGCTTAGCCGTCTGTGTGGGGTCAGTTGGGTCGGTTGCCATACCATAAAGCACCTGCGGATAGCGTTCAACAGTACCTGTCCACTGCAATGACGATGAATGATAATTCAAGTGATAATACCATTCATTAAGGCCGAGACGAACGGCATGACGGCCAAACTGCTTATTGAGTTCAGTGGTGAACATACCACTTGTCACCTTGCCGAAGTGTAACCACGTGCGACGGCCTTCAATGAGTCCTTCATACGGATTTTGGCCGTTTTCATCGAGGGTATAGCCATCAGCCGCCGTTACTTCACTAATGGTGCTACCACCGAAATCGACGAAATTGGCTACGGGCACGTACATAAACTTGGCATCAAACTTCCACTGCAGTCCGTTATCGAAACGATAGTTAGAGAGGAGAGCCACCTCATGTGAGCGGTTTTCACTGCCCTTATTGAAGTTCCACGTCTTCTGTTGGCCATTCATAATGTCGGTGTAGGTATAAGCCCCATTACGTGGCACGTAAGAGTCGCGCCCTGGGTCGAAGCCATTCACCTTCTTGATAGATCCATCACCTACGTAAATGAATGGAGCTGCATTGGCAAAGTTGCCAGGGTTCTTGCTATTGGCATGCTTATACTGTAATGAGATGTAGCCCTTGCCCTCGCCCAATATGCGTGTAAGACCTGCATGATAGATCTGCGTGCGGTCGGCATAATCAGTAAATTGGAGTTTGAATGAACCGGGGTCGAAGTTTTGATACGTTCCTGCATTATAGAGCCAATTTTTGCCGATTCCACCGTTAAAGTTGAGGTCGAAGTTCTGCATACCGAAGTGGTTCATGCGGTAGTTAAGCTTGCCATGGAACTGTTGTTGACCAAAGTCGGTAAAGCCTGTAACGGCATAAGCGATATTGCCCGTTGTAATAGCCGACTCTGAAGGGGAAAGTAGGCCTGTACTGCCCAGACTGGCATCGTTGCGCCAATGGGCCGAGAGTTTGTGAACAGACGATGAATAAACGGCGGGTAAGCCATTTTCATATACATTGACATCTTCGCTGGGCAAACCTATCTGTATCTCACGTGGCTTGTTTGCATCTGCAGCATTTAACATTACGTTGCGCTCTTCGCCTTTGCCGTCTTGGCCTGCTGCCTCTTGTTGTGCGTGTGCTTGTAAGGTTGAGGTGAGCAACACACAGGAGGTAAGCGCTTTAAAGGTAACTGATTTCATGGATAACATTTTGTTTGGTTGAGTTTTCAGTCGAAACGGCCATTTGCAAACCATTTATTACAAAACGCCGTATTTGCGTTTTCGACGACAAAATTACGGCTCGACACATCAAGACGCTATAGTAAGTAAATGGTAAGTAGATTATTTAATGCAGTACAACACTATTACCTCATTGAATATCAATGCTTTAAATCGCATGAATAAAAATCGTAAAGTAGATATATCTGAATTAAAAGTAAATCACTACATTTGCAAAATCAAATAGAAAATGAGCATTAATAAGTATTAACCTTTTGTTATAAGTAGATATTCAAAATTAGTTGATATGAACATGATCATATCAACTAATTTTGAATACCTACTTAAACCCAATTAGTGAACACCATGACCTTACATCGCATTGTTTTACTACTCGTATGGCTCTGCGGACTATCACTGCAAGCCTCTACGCTCGACGACTTAACGCGACTCGACCACTACGTTGAGCAGCGCGCTACCTTCGTCAGCGCTAAGCAACACCGCATTGACAGCATCAAGCAGCAATTACAACGACCCATCACGGCTGAGGAGCGACTGAACGTTTACAATTGCATCTTTGAAGAATACTATACCTTTCGATTTGATTCGGCTATGGTGTATGTAAAACGGGGATTAGACTTGGCTTATAAAACAAAAAATAGCATTTTCATCGACAAATTCCGCATTCATCGCGGACTGCTCTTAGCCACAAGTGGCTATTACAGTCAAGCAGAAGCCCTACTCAAGAGCATACGTCCCGACTCACTGCCCGATCAGGTGAAGTTTAACTATTACTACTCCATGTCGTGGCTCTACAACTTTTGGTCAGCTTATTGCAACGACCGTGAGTTTGCCCCACAGATGAACGCATTGCGCTTGCGGTATCTCTTGCAAGCCATAGCACATACGCCACGCGGCAGTGCTATGTATCACTATCTTCATGGCGAAGCGGCTTTCTACGGAAATCAGCTCGAATTGGCTATGCGCTACTACCACCGCGTGCTGCGCCAAGTAGGGGTAAACAATCGCCTTTATGCCTCATCGGCCTATGCCTTGGCGCGCGGCTATAAGATGCTCCACCGTTGGGACTTATACGAACATTACATGGTGGAAGCGGGCATTTCTGACCAGGTATGTCCACTTAAAGAGAACTTAGCCTTGCAAGAACTTTCACTCTACTTGTATGAAAAGGACGAACGATACTCCAGCCGCGCTGTGAAGTACATCTACTGTTCGATGGAGGACGCGCAGTTCTACAACAATCGCTTGCGCATGCTTGAGATTTCTCATATATTGCCTAAAATCGTAACGGCCTATCAATCGCAGATAAATCGCCGCACCACGTTACTTTATTGGGGTTTAGGTGGTGTAAGCATTTTGGCTTTACTACTTGGGGGCATGATTGTATTTGCACTCAAACAGAACAAGAAGTTAAACCACCGCCGTCTGCAACTGCATGCACAAAATAAGCTGTTGGCTGAACTCAACCAACAGCTTAATGAAACAAACCAACGACGAGAAACCTATCTACGCCTCTTTCTCGACCTCAGTGCTATCTATATTAGTAAGTTGGACAACTTGCGCAAACTGGTCATGCGCAGCATTAAGGCGGGCAAGACGGACGATTTGTTGTCAAAAATCAGCCGTTTACGCATTCAAGAGGAAGAAGCGAACTCCTTTTACAGTCGCTTCGACCGCGCCTTTACGTTGCTCTACCCCGACTTTGTGTGTCAACTCAATGCTTTACTGCGCGATGATGCGCAGATTACGCCTCCTTCAGAGCATGCGCTGACCACTGACTTACGCATCTATGCCTTGATGCGCCTCGGCGTGACGAATAGTCAAGAGATTGCTACCCTACTCTTCTACTCTACACAGACCATCTACAACTATAAAACGGCCATAAAGAACCGCGCCAAGCAGCGCGACACCTTCGACGAGGATGTCAATCGACTCTGTAAGAGATAAAAACTCTCCCCCTGCCCCCTCCCCGACTGGGGAGGGGGCAGGGGGAGATACTTTCAAATTGCAGTTGAACAATTTGACAAAAGAGAGAGAGGCTCTATTCTTTTAGTGTGAGGCATACACAAGCAAGAGGCTGCGTGAATCACTTCGCGCAGCCTCCTTCATTCATTATTTATCAATCTATCGTGAGGAATTATTCCTCATCTTCGGTAGTATCCCAGTCGGCGCTGTTCCACCCTTCTTTTCCATTTGAAAGAGCGTCCGTTCCATCAGCCTTTGTTCCGCTAAGAGCAAGCATTACATCCTCATCAGCAAACAAGGTTACCACGGTGGATGCAGGGGCAATATATATCTTTTTCATATCTGTGTACATTTCTTTTACGTGGATTACTTTACAATAAATTTCTTACCATTTTGGATATAGAGACCACCCTTCACAACTTTCACTACGCGACGACCGGTAAGATCGAACACAGGAGCAATAGTTGCTGCATCGGCTGTAGCAGCGTGGATGCCCGTTGTAGTGCCAAAGTTGAAGCTAATAGCCTGAGCTTTACCTTCACTTACCACGATGTAAGCCTTGTTGGCATTCACCGTGTTGCTTTCTGAATTGAGGAGATAGAACTTTACTTCTTCGCCTTTCTTAGCTAAGATATAAGCATTGTTTGCGGTCACGGCTGTAGCGGCAAGCGTACCCTGGAAGCCAGTTTCTTCAGCTGCCTGGTAAGCGGCAGGAGCAAAGTTGTAAGAAGAAGCAGTTGCTGCTGTGAGCAACACGGGGGTATTGGCGGGAAGCACTTCACCTGCATGCTTGTATTCAGTAAGAGTTACTTCATTGCCAGAAACAGTTCCTTTGTAAGCAGTTACGCTAGTAGGAAGAATAGCCGCATAGGGAAGTTTTACGGTAGCATAGTTTTGGCCATCATTGCTCGCTGTAAAGGTGACAGCATGACCAGTAAACTCTGCGGGCTCAAAGTACCATTCGGTAGACCAAGAGCCAGAATTGCTGCTGCCCGTTGAGTATTGATTGAAATCTGAACCATCATTTTTAATGCAGACATTTGCGGTAAACGCTCCTGCACTGACCAAGTTGAGTGCTCCAAAATTGATGCGATGGCGGGCCTGGAGATTGAATGTGTTAGCCTTCTTTCCACTATCACTGCCATGTCCATTATAAACAAAGTTGGCCTCATCTGCCAAGGAGTTGACAAACTTAAATGTGCCGTCTGCCTGCTTCTGCACGATGTACACGTCGTTTTCGTTATGTTTCAAATATGCCTTTGTACCATTAGAGAACAAGCCGTACATCTTATAAGCCTTACCATCTTCAGGAAGCTGCAGATTAGCTGTTGTTGCACTATAAGTCGTTTCGGCTGCCTTGAGTGTATTAAGGTCAGCTTCCGTAGCTCCTGTAGTTATTCCCTCTGCAGTTGTAATGGCTGCTTGCAGGTTAACACGAGCCTCACTTCCAACAGTGGGTGTACCGATACCAGTCTTAGCAAGGAGAGCCTTAGCTATAGACACTTCGTCAGCAAGAAGCACATTGTAGTCGGTTGTATAAATCACCTTTATGGTCTGACCTTCTACAGTTACAGTAGAATTGGTAGCCTGAATGGTACTTGCCGTAAATGTTTTTGTAGAAGCATCTGAAAGCACAAAGAAACCACCGTTATATACTGTAGGACAACCTGCATACGATTCGTCGTTAATGGTCACAGATGCAGTAGTCCCATTGGGAACACCCTCGAAGCTTACATTATATAATTTCTCTTCACCAGTGAGGGCTACAGCTTCAAATGTATACTGATTGGCAACGCCCTCCGCAGAGTATGTGGTGAGGAACAAAGGATTATTATCAGAGTTATAAGCTGCATTGTTCTTAGTATAGTATGTTTGATTCGTACTATGAACATTAGGCCACAAGAAGTTACCCTCTGTGTATTTTGCGCTGCTAGTAGAAGCTCCTCTGAGGTTGATAGTGGTCAAGTAATCAGCAACTACATCATTGTACACCTTACTTTGCGCACCCTTTGCTGGAGCCTTACCCATAGCACCAGTGATAGTAGCATTATTGCCTTCGAAAGAAACCTGCCAATAATACTTGGCATTATCGCCACCATCATTCATAAAGGTTACATTCTTGGCATTCTCCTCTTGGAAGAGATATTTGCCTGTTCCTACATTCTTGATTTTAAACAAGCCTGAGGCTGAGGTAGGAGTTTTCAGCGTTATAGCCGATACAGGAATAGCTCCTGAGTAGATTTTTGATACATCTGTAGACGCATTGGCGATAGCTGCTGCAGAGACCACACTATAAAGGGGGAAGCCCACCTTCTCGTTTGCTTCGCTTGTCACATCGACAGTTGCAAGCGAAGATATATATTGTGTTTTATAAGCAGATATAGCTGCAGTCACATCGTCTGATCCGACTTCTGAAATCGTCCATTTATTATCGTTATCGCTATCATGACCAACCCATTGGCCGAGCGCACTGAGACTCCAATCGGAGTTTGTACCGCGTACATTCCAACTACTTCCTTTGCCATTGCCTGGCTTAATGTTGTTGCCAGAGATGAGCCATTTGATATTGGCTTTGCTTGCATCCGAAGTCAAACCTATATTAGCATTGGCATCATTGGTGTTGATGTAGTACACATACTTCGTACGGTCGCCATAAGGTTGAATTGTGTAGTAGGTAGTTCCACCTTCTACTACGGGGGCTAAGACAAATAAGTTGGCTAAAGACAAGGTTGTAGATCCTTCTGTTGCGGCCATCAGTCCAGTTTTCGGAAACGCAGCAGCACGCTTGCTATTACCTACATTTTGGAAGGAGTACACCTTCGATACGTCATAGCTTTGAGCCGTTGCCGAGATGGCTGAAAGGCCGAGTGCTAATGACACCAACATGGTAGTTTTTCTCATAATGTTTAGGTTATATTAAATAAATCTTGATTGTTCTTCTCATGTTGTTTTCACATCTTCACAAGAAATAGATGAAAAACTTAGATGCAATATTCCAAAGTGTTATCACCTCTTTCGGTCGCAAATTTATGAAAGTAATGATAAAATCCCCCCCCGTTTTGTTAATCTTGTTTAATAGTGATAATTTTTATTCAACACTTCGGTAATTTTTTACCGAAAAATTAAAAATTAAACAATAGAAGCAGTAAAAGCTGGTTCGAAAACACTAAAGAGGTCATTGAAATGTTGTCAAAAACGAATGGTTAAATATAAAGAAATGTGCTAAAAAAGTATAGATTCAAGATAGAAGTGCTGTTTGGATTGCACTTCTATCTTGAATCTATACATTCCTAAAAAAATTGTAACGATTGTGTAAAGTTTTTTGCTACAGCACTACTTCTGAAAGAATAAAACCTTGCTAGAAAACTGCAATTTGTCTGCCTAATTGGGGAGCGGGTTTGTAACCCGCGGCAGTAGCAGAATGCTTTGAATATCTACAACATGCTGCTGCCGCGGGTTACAAACCCGCCCCCCAATTAGGCAGATAAATTGCACTTTGCATTACTCTCCGCAGTCCTCTAATAGCTTAATAGCATCAACGTATTGGGCAATGCCAAGGGCTACTTCTTTGGCTGCCTTCATGGCTAGAACGACCGTTTGCGGACGGTGTACAACGTCGCCCCCCGCAAAGACGCCACGACGTGTTGTCATGCCCATAGGACGTTGACCTACGATTACGTAGCCCTTCTCGTCTACCTCTATACCCGTTGTGGTACTGACGATACGGTTGGCAGGACGCGAACCAATGGCTAAGAACACGCGGTCGAACTCTACGGTGTGTTCTCCCTCTGGAGTAGAAAGGCGAATGGCACGCACACGGCCTTTGTCATTGCCCAAGAACTCAATAGAGTTGGTCTTCCACATAAACTTTACGCCTTCTTTTACTGCATCATCGTACTCGCTCTTGATAGCGGGCATCTCTTCTTGCGTACGACGATAGATAACGGTCACGTCTGCTCCTAATCGACGAGCCGTACGAGCTGCGTCCATGGCCACATTGCCACCACCAATCACAGCTACGCGATCGCCTTTGCGAAGGGGCACCATTTCGTAGGGCATTGCTCCTTCTACGTAGGCATTGACATTGTGTAGGAAGTCGGTTGATTGAGTTACGCGGCGTAGGTTGGCACCCGGAATATTGAGGTTCTGAGGCAAGGCCGTACCTGTGCCCATAAATATGGCATCAAAGCCTTGGGCAAAGAGGCTATCAATGGTGACTTTGCTTTCGGGTGAACCTACCAAACAATTGGTCACGAAGTGTACGCCTAAGGCTTCTATGCGCTTCACCTCATTGCGTACGACGGCTTTGGGTAATCGATATTCTGGTATGCCATACATCAATACGCCCCCCAACTCGGGTTGTCCCTCAAAGATGGTTACGTTGAAGCCTTGACGCGCCAAGTCGCCTGCGACGGTAAGACCTGCCGGACCTGAACCGATAACGGCTACCTTACCACGGGTCTTTTCAGGTATGCGCTCATGCGTTAGGTTCATTTCGGCATCAAACTGAGCGATAAAGCTCTCTAGTTTACCTACTCGCACGGGATTGCCCTTGCGGCCTAACACACAGTGGCCTTCGCACTGTTTCTCGTGTGGACACACACGGCCACATATAGCGGGTAGGTTGGTCTTCTCGTGTAAGATGGTCATGGCCTCACCCATGTTACCCTTAGAGAGTTCGTGTATAAAGTCGGGTATATTATTTTCAATCGGACACCCTTTGCGACATTGGGGCACTTTACAATGTAAGCAACGCTTGGCCTCTTCTATGGCCTCACGCGTGGTATACATGCGATTTACTTCTTCAAAATAGGTGCTATGCGCACTTTGCTGCATAGGTTGTATGTTGTTGCTTTCCATTCTTCTTAAAATTGCACGTTCTTTTGGTTGACATCTTTTTGAGGTGACACGTTTTTTGGTTGGCAAGTGGACGAGTTAACAAGTTGACGGGTAAGTTTGTTCGCTTGTTGACAGCTACGATTACGCATCAACTACAAAAAAACAAACTTACCCGTCAACTTGTTAACTTGTCAACTTGTTAACTCGTCAACTCGCCAACTAAAAAATTACTTTATTGTCTCAATCACCTCATCAATCGTGAGGTTTTGTTGTTCGCCCGTTTCCATATTTTTGAGAGCAACCTTGCCTTCAGCCATTTCTGTTTCGCCAACAAGGGCTACAAAAGGAACATGGTGAGCATTGGCATAGCTCATTTGCTTCTTCATCTTCACAGAGTCGGGATAGACTTCGGCTGAGATGCCTGCTTTGCGAATGGCAGCAGCTAACTGCAAGCAGTGTGCGGCCTCTTTTGCGCCAAAGTTGATGAAGAGAATGCGCGCACCAGAATTGGTCTCGGCTGGATAGAGGTCGAGTTGTGTCAGTACGTCATAGATGCGGTCTGCACCAAACGAGATACCTACGCCACTCAATCCTGGCAGACCAAAGATGCCAGTCAAGTTGTCATAACGGCCACCGCCTGTGATAGAACCTATCTGCACGTCAAGTGCCTTTACTTCAAATATGCAACCTGTATAATAGTTCAAGCCACGTGCCAAGGTAAGGTCAAGTTCTAACTCATTACGCAAGTGGCTTGCCTTGAGCGTATCGAGTACGAAAGCTACTTCATCTACGCCCTTCAAGCCCGTCTCACTCTGTGCTAAGACTTGACGCATCGTGTCAAGCTTCTGCTCATTGGTGCCAGAAAGGGATATAATGGGCTGCAACTTTTCTACTGCCTCATCACTCAGACCTACGGCACGCAGTTCTTCGTTTACCTTATCAAGGCCTATCTTATCGAGTTTGTCAATGGCTACTGTGATATCTACAATCTTATCAGCAGCACCAATAATCTCAGCGATACCGCTCAGTATCTTACGGTTATTAATCTTAATGCAAACGCGAATGTCAAAGCGAGTGAACACTTCGTCTACAATCTGCATTAATTCCACCTCATTGAGCAAGGAGTCGGAACCTACTACATCGGCATCGCACTGATAGAACTCACGATAGCGACCTTTCTGAGGACGGTCAGCACGCCACACGGGTTGTATCTGATAACGCTTGAAGGGCATCTGCAACTCATCACGATGTTGTACCACATAACGTGCAAAAGGTACGGTGAGGTCGTAACGCAATCCTTTCTCGCAGAAGCGAGCTGCCAATTGTGCCGCATTCTTCTCGCTATACTCTTCGGCTGATACTTCACCACGGAAGTTGCCTGAATTGAGTACTTTAAATAGTAGCTTGTCACCCTCTTCGCCATACTTACCCATAAGGGTAGAGAGGTTTTCCATTGCCGGCGTTTCGATCTGACGGAAGCCATAGAGGGCATATACCTCACGAATGGTGTTGAAGATGTAATTGCGACGCGCCATTTCGACTGCACCGAAATCGCGTGTGCCTTTAGGTATACTAGGTTTCTGAGCCATTGTTTCGCTTTTATTATTTCGTTTTGGCGACAAAGGTACGAAAAAAATTAATGAATAATTAACGAAAAATAATTAATGAAATAATTAACGGCAAATTATATGATAACTAAGGGGAGAATATAAACTGCAATTTATCTGCCTAATTGGGGGGCGCACCCTCACCTGGGGGCGACGCGTCCCCGCGTCGGAATTTGTTAGTCAAGGCTCGATGCCTTGACTAACAAATACATGAATATCACTAATT
>ERZ791902.144-NODE-144-length-60359-cov-152.881932_pt1 | contig 60359 bp, 47 predicted proteins | sample MGYA00510149_ERZ791902 | MGnify/ENA primary metagenome ERZ791902 (study PRJEB30046, sample SAMN00792060) | human gut metagenome | study: EMG produced TPA metagenomics assembly of the A metagenome-wide association study of gut microbiota in type 2...
TCCAAAATTACGTTAAATCACGCTTGTGAATTTTCACTTGCGAAACTTTAGTAATTAATAATTAGGCTTGCGCCCGAAAAGCAATTGAATTCTTCACTCTTCACTCTTCGTTCTTCACTTCTAAAGGCTTTCCAGGAATGCCTTGGTGACATTGAATGAGCCTTCTGCCATCTTAGCCCAGAAGTCGAAGTACTGCTGTGCCTTGGTATCCTTCAGAGGAACATCGCTGATGATGCGGAAGGAGATGAAAGGAGTCTTGTAGATGTGGCAGGCCTGTGCAATGGAGCAGCTTTCCATATCCACAGCCATGGCATGAGGGAAGTGCTCCAGGATAGAGCGCATCTTCTCCTTGCTGTCTACAAACCATTCGCCGCTAACAATCTGTCCGGCATGAATCTTTGGATGCTGGTTGTCGGGCAATTCATTGATGGCAAGTGCTTTCTCCACATACTCCTTTGGAGTCTTGAAGGTGGCTGGCATACCGAGAATCTGTCCAAACTCGCATTCATCACCGCAGTAAGCATCGTGATATACACAGTCGGTAGCTACCACTACTTCGGTTACATTGAGGTTGATGTCAGCACCTCCAGCCACACCCGAAGAGATAACGAGGTCTGGGTGATAGTTGTCAATCATTTCCACCGCTCCGATGGCGCTGTTCACCTTTCCGATGCCGCACTGCTGCATCACCACCTCATTCTCGCCGATTTTTCCGATGACGAAGTCCTTATGATTCTTTCGCTCTGTCTGCGATTCTGTCAATAATGTCTTGAGCTGCGTGAACTCCTTGTCCATCGCAACGATAATTCCTATTCTCATACTGATTTATTTCAAATTTGGGTGCAAAGTTACAAAATAAATCCCATAAAAGAACAATTCCCCACCTATATTTTATAATAGGCAGGGAAATGTATATCAAGTTTTAACTACAAAACGTATGGTTGTTTTCTTCTGTTAGAAATTTACGCCAAAATTGAGCATGACGGCTCTGTTGCGTGCCTTGTCAAATGTATCGTGGCAGATGTTGGCAAGACCGAGGTCGTAGGTGAGGTCGGCATAGAACATGTCGTAGCCGATACCGCAACCGATGCGGAGACCGCCATCCAGACGACGGAAGTTGTCGCTTCGGAATGAACTCTGAGCCTCGCGCTCAGCAAAGTTCTTGATCTTGCCACCCACGCCTGCTGCAAAATATCCACCGGCAAACGGCTCAATGGTTAAGTCGTCATCTATCTCATACTTGTATTTTACTACTACCGGAATCTCCAGATAGTTGAGGTCGTAGGTCATCTTCTTGCCGCCGCCTAAGGATTTCTTTCCACCTTTTTCTATATAATAGAGACCGGTCTCCAGATAGAGTGGGTCAGAATAGGTAAGCGGGAAGCCGGCTACAACACCTACGTTGAGACCTGTCTGCCAGTCGCCACCATCGAGACGGCTGTCGTCTGAAGTTACGTATGAGAATCCGGGTCCGATGCGGATGCCGTAATAGGTATCGACGCCCTTATTGTTGAATCCATAGTCGAGATGCCCCGTTTTCTGGTTATAATATTTACTGTGCTTGTAATTCTGTGCAGTAGATGGGATGACTGCCATCAGCATCGCCATCATGATAAATACGATTTTTTTCATAATCTTACTCATTTTATGTTTATGGGTGCAAAGGTATGACTTATCGGCAGATAAACCAAGATAGTTTCCCTAAAAGTTAGGGGGAAACCCCTATTGTGACTTTTCTTCGATAAAAAAAGTAAAAAGTTTCTTCTTTTATTTTGTAGTGTCTTCGATTTGTGCTAACTTTGTCCCCAAAATTATAAACGTTTATAGAAAATATGAAATTTTTGAAGAAGTATCTACTGGATATTCTGGTAGTAATTGTTTTTGCGGTAATCTCCTTCGCCTACTTCATGCCGGCTGACATGGACGGACGAATCCTGTTCCGTCATGACTCTGCGGCAAGCAAGGGACTGGGACATGAGAAGGAACTTTACCAGCAGCAGACTGGCGAGACTACTCGCTGGACCAACTCTGTATTCGGCGGAATGCCAACTTATCAGATGTCGCCTTCGTATGGCAGTACCAAGGTGCTCGACCAGGTAACTAAGGCTTATCACCTGTGGCTGCCAGATTATGTATGGTATGTATTCGTATATCTTCTTGGCTTCTACATCATGTTGCGTGCTTTCGATTTCCGACAATCGCTGGCGGCATTGGGTAGTATCATCTGGGCATTCTCGTCCTACTTCTTTATCATTATCGCAGCTGGTCATATCTGGAAGGTATGGGCACTGGCTTATCTGCCTCCTATGATTGCAGGTGTGGTGCTGGCTTATCGCGGCAAGTATCTGAAAGGTTTGCTCCTGACAGCCATCTTCTCGGCTTTCGAGGTGAATGCCAACCACGTGCAGATGACTTATTACTATCTCTTCATCATCCTCTTCATGGTGATTGCCTTCCTGGTTGAAGCCATCCAGAAAAAGCAGCTGGCTCGTTTTGGCAAGGCTACAGCGGTATGCGCTGTGGGTGCCCTCATCGGTATCTCGCTCAACCTGTCCAACCTTTATCATACCTGGCAGTATGGCCAGGAAACCATGCGCGGAAAGAGTGAACTGGTAAAGAAAAACTCTGATAATCAGACCAGTAGCGGTCTGGATAGAGACTATATCACTCAGTGGAGTTATGGTATTGACGAGACTTGGACGCTCCTGGTTCCAGATGCCAAGGGCGGTGCTTCCGTGCCTCTTGCCCAAAACGAGAAGGCAATGGAGAAGGCAGACCCTAACTTTGTTCAGATTTATCAGCAGTTGGGTCAGTACTGGGGTAATCAGCCTGGTACCAGCGGTCCGGTATATGTTGGAGCATTCGTATGTATGCTCTTTATCCTTGGGCTGTTTATCGTAAAGGGTCCAATGAAGTGGGCTTTGCTCGCTGCCACCATTCTGAGCATCCTGCTCGCATGGGGTAGAAACTTCATGCCGTTCACCAATTTCTTCCTGGATTATATTCCGATGTATGCCAAGTTCCGAACGGTGGCTTCCATCCTCGTTATCGCCGAGTTTACTATTCCGCTGCTGGCGATGATGGCACTGAAGAAGATTGTGGATGAACCGGAAGTGCTGACTTCTAAAATTAAATATGTATACGCCAGCTTTGGTCTGACTGCAGGTTTCTGCTTGCTCTTTGCCATCATGCCGAGCGTATTCTTCCCTGATTTCGTCTCAGCCCAGGAGACTCAGGCGTTGCAGCAGTTGCCTGCTGAATATCAGGGTCCTATTATCAGCAATCTGGTAGAGATTCGCAAGAGTATCTTTACTTCTGATTGCTGGCGTTCGTTCTGGATTATCGTTATCGGTTCAGCCTTCCTGCTGCTTTATAAGATGAAGAAGCTCGGTGCAGAATTCATGATTGCCGGTATCGCCGTGCTCTGTCTCGTGGACATGTGGATGGTGAACAAGCGTTATCTCTATGACGATATGTTCGTGGACAAGGTAGAGCGTGATGCTCCTCAACAGATGACAGAGACCGATAAGATCATCTGTCGCGATAAGGCACTCGACTATCGTGTGCTCAATCTCGCATCGAATACCTTCAATGAGAACGAGACTTCTTATTATCATAAGAGTATCGGTGGATATCATCCAGCTAAGTTGCGCCGTTATCAGGAGATGATTGATGCTCACATCGCTCCTGAGATGCAGAAGACAATGAAGGCTGTGGCTGAGGTTGGCGGTGATATGACCAAGGTGAATGGCGATAGTATCTTCCCTGTGTTGAACATGCTGAATGCCAAGTACTTCATCATGCCTTTGCAGGGCGGTCAGACTGTTCCTGTTCAGAATCCATACGCCTACGGCAATGCCTGGTTTGTTGACGAGGTGAAGTATGTGAACAATGCCAACGAGGAAATCGAGGGCGTGGGCAAGGTGAACCTCCGTCATGTAGCCGTGGCTGATGCCAAGTTCAAGGAGCAGCTGAATCAGAGTGTAAAGCAGGATGATACTTCGGTTGTGAAGATGACTGCCTATAAGCCAAACAACTTGACTTACGAGGTGAAGTCGAGCAAGGGTGGTGTTATCGTATTCTCTGAAATCTACTATCCGGGTTGGTCTGCTACCGTAGATGGGGAGCCTGTAGAACTCGGTAGAGTAGACTATATTCTCCGTGCGCTCAATGTGAAACCGGGTAACCATAAGGTGGTACTCGACTTCCATCCACAGTCGCTCAAAAATACAGAGACTGTAGCATACGTAGGTTATGGCGTTCTTGTACTCCTTATTATAATAGGTATAGGAGTGGAAGTCAAGAAACGCAAGAAGAATACTGAAGTAGTTAAGGAATAAAGGAGTAGAAGAGATGCTGTTTCGGACAGAAATCGATATTCCAAAGGTTGACTTTGAGATACAGCCGGCAGAGCAGATGCTCTTCGTGGGCAGTTGCTTTGCCGATAATCTGGGTCGCCGATTCCTGGAGAATCGCTTCCGGGCTACGGTGAATCCTTTCGGAGTGATGTATAATCCGGCTAGTATTCTTCATACGATGGAGAAGAGCCTGGATGTTCATCCACGGGTTGCGGTCTTTACGCTGGGGACAAACCATGTGTATATATTGAAGGAGACGGGCGAAATAGTGGACAACTGCCAGAAACGACCACAGCGTCTCTTCGAAGAAAGGGAACTGAGCGTGGATGAATGTGCGGACTATCTGCAAAAGGCGATAGATTTGCTGAAAGCAGAAAGAAAGGAAGCTTCATCTGCCGACGGTGACTTGAAGGTTATCATCACGGTGAGTCCTATCCGATATGCCAAGTATGGCTATCATGGAAGTCAGCTTTCGAAGGCAACGCTCCTTTTGGCTGCCGATAAGCTGGTAAAGGCGAATCCGGGAGTGGTGAGCTATTTCCCGGCTTACGAAATCATGAACGATGAACTTCGTGATTATCGCTTCTACAAGGAAGACATGTTGCATCCGAGCGACCAGGCTGTGGAGTATATCTGGGAGAAATTCCGGACGGTTTACTTCGGAAAAGCAGCCGAGCAGTTTCTGGAAGACTGGAGACCCATCCGGGAAGCGCTCGGACACAGACCCTTCAATCCTGATAGCGAAGAACACAAAAAGTTCATCGCCAGGACGGAAGAAAGGAAAAGAGAATTTGAGGAGAAGTATCTTCTCTTATAAAATATAGAATCATTAAAGTATTAAGACAATGACATATACTATTGAAAAGGTAACCACACTGATAGGTGCGCGTCGCTATGGAGACAATGATACCAACATCGGTTTTATCCTGACCGATAGTCGTTCACTTTGTTTCCCAGAGGAAACTCTATTCTTTGCGCTCAAGTCGGAGCGTAATGATGGTCACAACTACATACCTGAGCTGTATCGCAGAGGTGTGAAAAACTTTGTGGTGACTGATGTTCCTAAGGGATATGCTTCTGATTATCCGGAGGCAAACTTCCTGAAGGTTGTCAATACGCTGGAGGCTTTGCAGCGTCTGGCTGAGCGTCATCGTGATGAATTCAATATCCCTATCGTGGGGATTACGGGTTCCAACGGCAAGACCATGGTCAAGGAGTGGCTCTATCAGTTGCTCTCACCAAGTATGTTCGTTACCCGAAGTCCTAGAAGTTACAATTCCCAGATAGGTGTGCCATTGTCTGTCTGGTTAATGAACGAACAGACTCAGGTGGGCGTGTTCGAGGCTGGTATCAGTCAGCCAGGTGAGATGCTTGCCCTCCGCGACATCATCCAGCCTACCATCGCTGTATTGACCAATGTGGGAGCTGCCCATCAGGAGAACTTCTCTTCCCTGGAGGATAAGTGCCGTGAGAAGCTCATCCTCTTCCATGATGCTGATACCGTGGTTTATGATGGCGATGATGAGGTGATTACCAAGGTGGTGGCAGAATATCCTGATTATAAAGGTGAAAAACTCTTCTGGTCGCTCAAGAATCCTGAGGCTCCTTTCTTTGTCAAGAGCATCGAGAAGCAGCAGAGCGTGAGCGTCATCACCTATATATATAAAGGTGAGGTGGATAGTTTCTCCATCCCATTCATCGATGATGCTTCTATCCAGAACTCTATCATCAGCGCTGTGGTGGCTTCTAAGCTCGGAGTCTCTGCTGAGGATATTGATAAGCGTATGGCGAAACTCGAGCCTGTGGCTATGAGACTGGAAGTGAAGGTGGGACAGCACGGATGTACTCTTATCAACGACAGTTACAACAGCGACATCAATTCGCTTGACATTGCTCTCGACTTCATGAATCGTCGTCCGGATCATCGTGGACGCCGTCATACCTTGATATTGAGCGATATCTATCAGAGTGGTCAGACTCCGGAGGCGCTATATAAAGAGGTGAGCGATCTCGCCCGTAAGCGTGGAGTTGTGAAATTCATTGGTATTGGTCCTGAACTCTGCAAGCAGCATGATATTATTCAGATTTCTGAAAAGTTCTTCTTCCAGGATGTAGAGGAATTCATTGCCAGCGAGGTCTTTGCTTCCTTGCGTGATGAGGTTATCCTGCTGAAGGGGGCTCGCCAGTTTGGTTTTGACCAATTGACCGAGTTGCTGGTTCAGAAGGTACATGAAACCACTCTTGAGGTGAATTTGAATGCTGTGGTAGCCAACTTGAATTACTATCGTGCCTTTATGAAGCCAGAGACAAAGCTTGTCTGCATGATTAAGGCTGACGGTTATGGAGCTGGAGCTGTTGAAATCGCAAAGACTTTGCAGGATCACCGTGTAGATTATCTGGCTGTGGCTGTTGCTGATGAAGGTGTAACCCTGCGCAAGAACGGAATCACCAGCAATATTATGATTATGAATCCGGAGATGACCGCCTTCAAGACCATGTTCGATTATGACCTGGAACCAGAGGTTTACTCATTCCGTTTGCTCGATGCACTGATTAAGGCTGCTGAGAAGGAGGGAGTAACAGGATTCCCTGTTCATATCAAGCTGGATACAGGAATGCACCGCATGGGCTTTGATCCGGAAAACGATATGGAGGAATTGATCGGCAAGCTGAAGCATCAGAATGCCATTATCCCTCGTTCTGTGTTCTCTCACTTCGTGGGTAGTGATGATGATAGTTTCGATGATTTCTCTGCACATCAGTTTGAACTCTTCGATAAGGGAAGCAAACAGTTGCAGGCTGCTTTCGACCATAAGATCTTGCGCCATATCTGTAATTCTGCAGGTATCGAGCACTTCCCGGAGCGCCAGTTGGACATGTGCCGCCTAGGTCTTGGACTTTATGGAATCAACTCCCGCAACAATAAGACAATCAACTGCGTGAGCACCCTGAAGACTACCATCCTGCAGATGCACCATGTGAAGGCGGGAGATAGTGTAGGTTACAGTCGCAAGACCATTCTTGATAAGGATAGTGTGATTGCAGCCATTCCTATCGGTTATGCCGATGGCTTGAACCGCCGACTCGGCAATCGACATGCTTATTGCCTTGTCAACGGACAGAAGGCAGATTATGTAGGCAACATCTGTATGGACGTGGCGATGATAGATGTGACAGGCATCGACTGCAAGGAAGGTGATTCTGTGGAAATCTTCGGAGAGCATCTTCCTGTTCAGACGCTGAGCGATATTCTGGAAACTATTCCTTACGAAGTTCTGACAACCATCAGCAACCGAGTGAAGAGAGTTTATTATCAGGACTAGGAAGTGAAGAACGACGTTCAATTCGTCAATAAATCGTGCAAAAACGGATAAAAATCGATAAATCCCATCCGAAAAGCTCGGATGGGATTTTTTTTAAGTAATATTTTCCATCAAAACGTATTGAATATGAAGAAAAAAGTGTATCTTTGCAACCAACAAATCATCTAAAAACAGGTGGAGGTGCACTTTTGGTGTATTTTCTTAACTATTTAACAAATTCAAAAAGTAATAATGGAACAGGTATTTAGCTATATCATCAGTCTGGGTGCAAGCGTGATGATGCCTATCATCTTCACGGTTATAGGACTATGTATTGGCATGAAATTCGGAAAAGCGTTGAAATCGGGACTCTTCGTAGGTGTGGGTTTCGTGGGTTTGGGTGTGGTCACAGCTTTGTTGACTACTAACTTCAATGACCCGTTGAAGGCTATCTCCGACATCTATCACCTACAGTTGAACGTGTTTGACATGGGTTGGCCTGCAGCAGCTGCCGTAGCTTATAATACAGCAGTGGGTGCTCTGATTATCCCAATCTGCTTGGGTGTCAACTTCCTGATGTTGATAACCAAGACCACCCGTACGGTGAACATCGATCTTTGGAACTACTGGCACTTTGCATTTATCGGTGCCGTGGCTTACTTCGTAATGGGTGAAAGTTTGCTTTGGGGATACTTTGCTGCCATCGTCTGCTATATGATAACATTGGTATGTGCAGACCTCACTGCAGAAAAGTTCCAGAAGTATTACGATTTGGATGGTATCTCTATTCCGCAGCCATTCTGCCAGAGTTTCATGCCATTCGCCATCATCTTCAATAAACTCCTGGATATGATTCCTGGTTTCTCTAAGCTTGATGTTGATGCAGAGGGATTGAAGAAGAAGTTTGGCGTGCTCGGCGAACCATTGGTTCTCGGTGTCATCGTAGGTGCCTTGATTGGTTGGGCTGCACAGCTCGATATCAAGAAGATTCTCTTCCTCGGTGTAACCATGGGAGCAGTGATGGAGCTGATTCCTCGTATCACCTCTTTGTTTATTGATGGTTTGAAGCCAATCTCAGAGAAAACACAGGAGTTGGTAAAGACCAAGTTCAACGGTAAGAAGGTTCACATTGGTATGAGTCCTGCCTTGGTAATTGGTCATCCAACTACTCTGGTAGTATCAGTCATCCTGATTCCTGTCATTTTGGCTATAGCAGTCTTCTTGCCAGGCAACCAGTTCTTGCCATTGGCATCATTGGCTGGTATGTTCTACCTCTTCCCAATGATATTGCCATTTACCAAGGGAAATGTGGTGAAGACTCTTATCATTGGTTTGATAGCCCTTATCATCGGTCTCTACTTTGTAACCGATATGGCTCCAGACTTTACAATGGCTGCCAATCAGGTTTATGCAGCTACTGGTGATAATGCCGCTCATATTCCTGACGGTTTCTCAGGTGGTGCACTCGATTTCGCATCTTCTCTCTTTGGATGGGTCATCTATCGTGGCGTGAAGCTTTCATACATCGGTATGGGTGTGCTCACCATCATCACTATCGCCTTGTTGGTTCTCAACCGTCAGCGCATCGTGAAGGAAGAAAAGGCAGCAGCCAAGAAATAAATGAGTGAAGAACGAAGAGTGAAGAATTCAAATGCTTCAAGTAATCATAAAGTTCAAAGTTCAAAATTCAAAGTTCAAAGTAATAACAATGAAGAAATTAACATTAATATTAGCAGCAATGGTATTAACAGCAAGTCAGGCTTTTGGCCAGTGTGGTAAGTGTGGATACGAGGTAAAGGCAGAAAATGCCTACACCAACTACAACGTTCGTTATGCTAGCAACCCAATGGATGCCAAGCATTACACAACAGACCGCCTTCGCAGCGAGTTCGCTATCGAGAAGGTGTTCGCTCCAGGTGAGGTAAACTGGACATACACTATGTTCGACCGTTTCCTCATTGGTGGTGCAGAGCCAACAACAGCTCCTCTGAAGCTGATTTCTATCGCTCCTCTTTATACAGATAAGCCAAACGATCAGAAGAATCTGCTCGACAACCGTGAACTGGGTATCATCAACATCGGTGGTGAGGGTACTGTTACCGTAGATGGCAAGAAATATACTCTTGGTTTTCAGGAGGCTCTCTATGTAGGTCGTGGCGCCAAGAACATCGAGGTAAGCAGCAAGGATGCAGCCAAGCCAGCTAAGTTCTATATGAACAGTGCTTGCGCTCATCAGACATTCCCAAACAAGAAGGTGACTCTGAAGGATGCCAACAACATCAAGGCTGGTAGCTTGAAGGAGAGCAATGACCGTGTTATCCATCAGTTGATTATCGATGGTGTGGCTGGCGTTCGTACTTGTCAGTTGCAGATGGGTGTAACAGAGTTGAAGGAGGGTTCTGTATGGAATACCATGCCTGCTCATACTCATCTCCGTCGTATGGAGACTTATCTTTATTATAATGTACCTGAGGGTCAGAAGATTCTCCATGTCATGGGTGAACCACAGGAGACACGTCCAATCTGGTTGAACAACGAGCAGGCTGTTATTGCTCCTGAGTGGTCTATTCACTGTGCAGCAGGTACCAGCAACTATACCTTTATCTGGGGTATGGCTGGTGAAAACCTTATCTATAACGATATGCAGGTAGTGAAGATTCCTACATTGGAATAATAGAGTGAGAAATATTGGCATAACCTGGCTTGAAGATACAAGCCAGGCTTTGCCGTCTAATAACTGGAATAAATAATAAATATAAAAATAACGCTTAAAAACTTAGACAAATGAGTCCCATTTCAACGAGTAAAATGTCCAACTTCCGTTGGGTTATCTGTGCGTTGCTTTTCATTGCTACCACAGTCAATTACATGGACCGTCAGGTTCTGTCATTAACATGGAAAGACTTCATCGCTCCAGAATTCCACTGGACTGATGACGACTACGGTACGATTACTGGTCTTTTCTCTATCTTCTATGCCATCGCTAACCTCTTTGCTGGTAAGTTCGTAGACTGGATGGGAACCAAGAAGGGTTATCTCATCGCCATCTTTGTATGGTCTACTGGTGCTGTTATGCACGCTGGTTGTGGTTGGGTAGCTATGCAGGTAGAGGGTTACGATTCTATCGAGGCACTCCGCATGGTACAGGCTGGTAGCGATGCAGCTGTTGCTATCGCCACCATCAGCGTATGGTTGTTCCTCTCTTGCCGTTTAATCCTTGCTGTGGGTGAGGCTGGAAACTTCCCTGCTGCCATCAAGGTGACAGCAGAGTACTTCCCAAAGAAGGACCGTGCTTTCTCTACAGCCATCTTCAATAGTGGCGCATCTGTAGGTGCTTTGGCTGCTCCTGCTACTATTCCATTGTTGGCTCGCAGCATGGGCTGGGAGTGGGCTTTCATCATCATCGGTGTGCTCGGTTATGTATGGATGGGCCTCTGGATGTGGCTTTATGAGAAGCCATCAAAGAGTAAGCATGTGAACAAGGCTGAGCTTGCTTACATTGAACAGGATGAAGATCTCGATAAGGTTGAGACTGAGAATGCTGAGGCTGCTGAAGAGGAGAAGACCATCGGCTTCCTCAAGTGTTTCAGCTATCGTCAGACATGGTCATTCATCGTTGGTAAGTTGATGACTGATGGTGTATGGTGGTTCTTCCTCTTCTGGGCTCCAGCTTACTTCTCTGATCAGTATGGTTACTCTTCTGACTCTGGTATGGGTATTGCCCTCATCTTCACTCTCTATGCGATTGTAACCGTATTGAGTATCGGTGGTGGTTATTTGCCAACATACTTTGTAGACAAGAAGGGTATGAATCCATATATCGGTAGAATGCGTGCGATGTTGATCTTCGCTTGCTTCCCATTGCTTGGTCTGATTGCTCAGCCTATGGGTGAGTACAGTGCATGGTGGCCAGCTATTATCATTGGTTTGCTCGGTGCAGGTCATCAGGCTTGGTCAGCTAACCTCTATTCTACCATCGGTGATATGTTCCCTAAGTCAACTGTTGCTACAATCACAGGTATTGGTGCAATGGCTGGTGGTATCGGTTCTTTCCTTATCAACAAGGGTTCTGGTATGCTCTTCACCTACGCAGAGGGTCAGGGTTCTGCCTTCAGCTTCATGGGCTTCGATGGCAAGCCTGGTGCTTACATGATTGTATTCTGCATCTGTAGTGTGGCTTACCTCGTTGGTTGGTGTATCATGAAGGTATTGGTTCCTAAGTACAAGCCAATCGTGGTAGAGTAAATGATTAATTAATAATGAATAATTGATATTTCTGTTATTCAATTATTTGATGATAAAGAAAAAGCGCATCAGCATTTTGTTTTGCTGTTGCGCTTTTTGCGATAAAATCCTTTGCGGTTCCTTTTATCCTTTAGCTTTTTTACCTTTTTACCCTTAAATAAATCCTTGCTGTTTAAGGGCATCCAGGAAGCCTTCACTCATCGCCTCACAGTCTTTCTTGGTGTAACGGATGTCTGTAAAAACCTGGGCTAGAGTCTCTACATTGTTGATGCGGACAAACTCCTTGTTCTCTTCCAGAGATTCCTTTTCTGAATAGAAATCATCTATTTTTTCTGGAGTGTAATCTTCAAAGGTCTCATTGTGAACGATGCTGCGTAATGGCAGACGGTCTGTTTGTGCAGGATTTTCATCTGGCCAGCCGATGGTTAATGTAGCTACCGGCATCACGAGCTTAGGAAGTTTCAATGTGTCGATAATCATCTTTGGCATATAGACTGTTGTTCCCAAAAAACAGGTACCAAGTCCTGCTTCTTCTGCCAGATTGGTAAATGTCTGGGTGAAGAGAAGAGCATCTGTGGCTGCATTCATGAAGGAGAGAATGTTATCGTAGCCAGGAGTTCCCTTGCGGTTCTCTGCCCATAGGGTGGTGCGACGATAATCGGCACAGATGGTGAGTACAACGGGAGCACCTGTCACCATCGGCTGGTTGAAATGAGCTGGAGCCAATGCCTTCTTGCCTTCCTCGCTACGGGTAATGACAACGCTGTAAAGCTGAAGATTACCCATGGTTGGGGTACGCATTGCATCTTCCAGCAATTGATTCAGAAGTTCGTCAGAAACATCCTTCGTTGAATATTTTCTAATGCTTGTTCTGTTCTTGATTGATGTCATAACTTTCCTATTTATGTTATTATACCTTATTATATATAGTAGCTCCGTGTTGTTTTAGAGCCCTATTTTGATGCAAAGTTAGTGAAAGTTTTCCTAAATGGTACATATCTTTTATATTTTTAGTGAAATATATGGTAAAACGTTTCATATTTTAGAAATAAAATCTTAATTTTGCACCATAATATTAAACGTTTGATAGAATGAATAAAGAAAATACAAATTTTGAAGAGGCTACAAAGGTCTTGCTAGATGAGTTGAAAAACAATTTAGCTGCTCTTCATAAACAATATGATGTGCGTCCGGCTGAATGGAGCAAGATGCATGATCAGCTGTTGAAAGTTGTTTCTGAGGAAACTCAAATTCCTTATGTACCTGAAGAGGTTGTAGAAGTGCGTCCAAGAGAATTGGAATGTGATGTCGTAAGATATCAGAATAATAAGGAAAAGTGGGTGGCTCTTGTTGGATTGCTCAATGGACATCCTTATGAAATCTTCACCGGCTTGCAGGATGAGGATGAAGGAATCATGCTCCCTAAGTCTGTTACTAAGGGTAAAATCGTGAAAACCGTTCTTGAGGATGGTGTGAAGCGTTATGACTTCCAGTTTGTCAACAAGCGTGGTTATAAGATGATTATTGAAGGTCTTAGTGAGAAGTTCAACCCTGAATACTGGAATTATGCTAAGTTGATTTCTGGTGTATTGCGTTATCGAATGCCTATTGAGCATGTAATCAAGCTTGTGAATCAGCTTCAGCTTACCTCGGATAGTATCAATACCTGGAAGAAAGGTGTAGAGAAAGCCCTCAAGAGATATCTCAATGATGGGAGTGCCTTTGATAGGGGTGACGACGACATGGAGGAAGAGGCTTAATACTGAGGTCTATTGAATCAGAAGACTAAACTATTTATGAAATTAAACTATGTCTGTTAGTAGTAGGATTTATTTGAAGAATGCTCGTTTTCATGCTTATCATGGCGTGTTGCCGCAGGAGAGAACTGTCGGCAACAACTATGTGGTGAATCTAGTCGTAGATTATGATTTCACTGATGCCATGGAAACGGATGAACTGTCTGCTACCATTAATTATGCAGAATTGTATGAAATCATCAAAAAGGAGATGGCTATACCAAGTAAGCTGCTGGAACATGTAGCGGGAAGAATCGGTAAAAGACTCTTTTCTGAATTTTCCGCTATTCGTCAAATGCAACTGGCTATTACTAAAGAGAATCCTCCTTTTGGAGCTGATTGTGACGGTGCAGGAGTTGAAGTTGTATTAACAAATGATAAAACTTACTAGTTAGTTTAGGTTTTCTGATAATAAAGTAGTAATTTTGCAAAGTCATCAGAAAGTATGTATAAAAAAATAACACTGATATGGGTGGTATTGTGGATGTTGGCAATGACTTCGTTTGCTGCCAATAGAAACTTTACACTTGTGATAGATGCAGGACATGGTGGTCATGATGCGGGTGCGCGTGGAGCTATTTCTATGGAAAAGAATATCAATCTGTCTGTGGCGTTACAATTCGGCAGATATGTAGAGAAGTATATGCCAGAGGTAAGAGTGATTTATACACGTAAAACAGATAAGTTTGTCTCTTTGATAGAACGTGCCAATATAGCTAATCGTGCCAATGCAGACCTTTTCATCTCTGTGCATACCAATGCTTTGCCTGCAGGTAAGATAGCACGTGGATTTGAAACCTATACGCTCGGTATGCACCGTGCCAAGGATAATCTTGATGTGGCTATGCGGGAGAACTCTGTTATTTCGATGGAGAAGGACTATAAGCAGACTTATCAGGGATTCGACCCGAAATCTTCTGAGAGTTATATCATCTTCGAATTCATTCAGGGCAAGAATATGGAGCGCAGTGTAGAGTTGGCAAGAATGATTCAGCGTAAGGTTTGCGATAATGCCAATCGTCCTGACAAGGGGGTGCATCAGGCAGGTTTCCTGGTGTTGCGTGAAACATCTATGCCAAGTTGCTTGATTGAGTTGGGATTCATCACAACGCCTGATGAGGAAAGAATTCTCAATAATTCTGATCGTGTTAATGAGATAGCGAAATCTATTTATGATGGTTTTGCTCAATATCGAAATAAATATGATAAGAGGGTCACTGTACCTTATCGCCCATTACAATCTGGTGATGTAGAGGAATTGAAGGAGCAAGAATCTCAACATCAAGTTGAACCTCAGAGAAAAAATGAAGCTCAGAAGAAGGTAGAAGTTCTGAAAAAAACAGAAGCTCTAAAGAGAACTGAACCTCAGAAAAAGGCTGAAGTTCAGAAAAGAGTAGTAGCTCAGAAAAAGCCAGAGCCAAAGGATGCTCCTGTTTTCAAGCTTCAAATCTTCGTGAGTGACCGAATCCTGCGCAAGGGAGATGCCCATTTCAAGGGCGAGACTGATTATGAATCATTCAGGGAAGGTAATCTGGTGAAGTATACCATGGGGGCCTCTTCAAATTATAATGAGATATATCGTTTGCGTAAGAGTTTGCAGGAAAAATTCCCTGAGGCTTTCATCATCGCTTTCAAAAATGGACAAAAGTATGATGTAAATCAGGCGATACGTGAATTTAAGCAGAATAAAAATAGATAAAAATGAAACTGACAAAGGAAATAAAGATAGCGCTGGTTGCTGTTGTAGGTATTTTGATTATGTATTTCGGAATTAATTTTCTGAAAGGCATCAATCTGTTTTCTACCAACAATGCCTATTATATGACGTTTGATAACATCCAGGGATTGGGCGCTTCTACGCCTATCTATGCGGATGGTTACAAGGTGGGTACTGTGGATGCCATCAGTTACGACTACAAGGAAAACGGACCTATCAGAGTGACGGCTGATATTGTCAAGGATCTGAGGATTCCGGCTGGTAGTCAGGCTGAGATTTCTAAAGATATGATGGGCAACCTTCAGGTGAATCTGCTCCTGGCTAATAATCCACGTGAGCGTATTGAACCAGGTGGAACTATTCCAGGCTCTATCAATGCAGGTATCATGGGAAAGGCTGAGCAGCTTATTCCTGTTATGGAAAAGATGTTGCCTAAGCTCGATTCAATCTTGACCAGTGTGAATGCTCTTCTGGCAGACCCTGCTTTGGCAGCTACACTTCATAACGCTGAGACCATTACCAGCAACTTGACAGTTTCTACCCGTGAGTTGAATACCTTGATGGCTGGTTTGAACAAGCAGATACCAGGTATGATTGGTAAGGCGAATGGCGTGCTCGATAATACCCATAAATTGACAGCCAATTTGGCTGCTTTGGATGTACAGGGGACATTGAACAAGGTGAATGCTACCTTGGAAAATGCACAGCAGTTTACTGAGAAGTTGAATAGCAATAAGGGAACTCTCGGTTTGTTGATGAATGATACCCAACTCTATGAGAATTTGAACTCAACCATGGGGCATGCAGATTCATTGATGATAGATCTGAAGGCGCATCCTAAGCGCTATGTGCATTTCTCAATATTTGGAAAAAAAGATAAGTAAACTTGATTTTACTTATATAAATATTATCTAAATAACAAAATAGATGTTTCACGCCCTGATATAACTGCCAAACTGTTTGTTTGTTAGCTATTTCGGGGGTGTTACATAAATGTTTCACTGCAAGAATATTAACGATTGTGGATAACTCTGTAAAATGCAGAGCATCAACTGGTTACATTTAATGTATTAAAATTAATTAAATGGGGAGATTTGCTGTTCTCCTTTTTTTTTCTTAATTTTGCAACTGATTTCGCATCTTTAGTGGTGTGAACACAATCAATATCTAAAAAATAATTAATATAAAATAGTCAATGTTAGCAAGTCCGAAAGCGCTTTGGGATAATAGTCTTTTGCTTATAAAGGATAATGTGTCAGAGCAGCAATATAATACATGGTTTAAGCCAATAGTCTTTGAGTCGTACAAGCCATCGACAAAGACTTTGTTGGTGCAAGTTCCAAGTCCGTTTGTTTACGAATACTTGGAACAGAACTATGTTGGCTTGTTGAGTAAGGTGTTACATCGCAATTTTGGTGATGGAATCCGACTCACTTATCGTGTTGTTACCGATAAGGAACATAAGATTGCACAAGATTTAGAGGCTGATCCTGCTGACGAAGAGGTTGCTGAGCGCAACAGAAAAGCGAAGCAGGCTCAAGCCCAAGGTGTCGTTCCTGAGGCTCTTCAGCAGGATGACATTGATACCCAGCTCGATCCTAAGCTTACATTCAATAATTATGTAGAGGGTGAGAGCAATAAGTTGCCTCGTTCTGTGGGATTGTCTATTGCTGAGCATCCTAATACCACTCAGTTCAACCCTATGTTCATTTATGGTCCATCGGGAAGTGGTAAGACGCATTTGGTGAATGCTATCGGTTTGAAGGCAAAGCAGATATATCCTCAGAAGCGTGTGCTTTATGTCAGTGCCCGTCTTTTCCAGACTCAGTATACGGATGCTATCTTGCATAATTCCAGCAATGATTTCATCAATTTCTATCAGTCTATTGATATTCTGATAGTGGATGATATTCAGGATTGGGCAGGAAAGGCTAAGACATTGAACACTTTCTTCCATATATTCAATCATCTCTTCCGTAATGGAAAACGCATTATCTTGGCGAGCGACCGTCCACCGGTGGAGTTGAAGGATATGCCAGACCGCTTGATTACCCGTTTCTCCTGTGGCTTGGTATGTGAGCTTGAAAAGCCAAATGTGGAGCTGTGTGAAGATATTGTCAGCAACAAGGTTCGTCGTGATGGTTTGAAGATTCCTAATGATGTTGTGGCCTTTATTGCTCAGACCTGCAATGGCAGTGTGCGTGATTTGCAGGGTGCTATCAATGGTCTGTTGGCTTATAGCATTGTGTACAACAGTCATATTGATATCAGATTAGCTGAGCGTGTTATCAAGCGTGCTGTGAAGGTAGATGATAAACCACTCACAATTGATGACATCGTCGAGACCGTATGTAACCATTATAATGTAACTGTTACGGCTGTGAACAGTAAGAGCCGTAAGCGTGATTATGTGGTGGCACGACAGGTAACTATGTATTTGGCGCAGAAATTTACCAAGATGCCTGCTTCACGCATCGGCAAACTTGTTGGTAATCGCGATCATAGCACAGTTATCCACAGTTGTTCCAAGGTTGAAGAACGATTGAAGGTTGATGCTGCATTCAATGATGAAATCAATAGTATTGAGAACGGATTGAAGATAAAAAAAGGTTAGAAATGCACGGAACCTTGGTATAGTGGTTCTGTTTATATAAATGAAATAAAAGGAAGTCGAGCTTTTTGTATATGCTCAGGCTTCCTTTTCCTGTTTATTTACTTTGAACTTTAAACTTTATGATTAGTTTTCTTTTTGCTCTTTTTTCATCATCTTTTTCCATTTGAAATATCCGGCTACGGCGATGATGACGTAGAGACCATAGAGCCCAGCCTTGAATGGGATACCTTTAACAATATAGAGATAGCAGCAAACGGCATCTACAAGAATCCAGAAGAACCATTGTTCTATGTATTTCCGTGCCAAGGCCCACAGACCCACAAAGCTCAGGGCATTGGTGAAGCTATCCTGCAATGGTACCGTGGAGTTGGTAAAGGTAATCAGAATATAATAGGTGATTCCCCATGCTGCCAGAAAGAAAATAGCGGTAGGGAGATAGAGTGATTTTTTCATATAAGTGATCGGAAGCTCTTCTTTTTCCGTCTGATTGTGTTTCTTGCCGAATTTCCAAACAGCATAGCCATAGACGGCTGCCACCGTATAATATACTGCCATACCCGCATCGCCATAAAGACCATGGCTCCAGTATAGCCAGACATCCAGAGCCGGCATGATGATGCCCACTGCCCAAAGCCAGATGCTGGCACGGTACTCCAGCAAGATGTAAATCAAGCCGAGTACCGTGGTAAAGATGTCTAAACCATGTGATGCAATATAATCCATCATAATGTTTTAGTTTTTGAATCTACTTTCTAGAAACCGTGATAATTAGAACTTCAATGTTACATGTCCCATTACAGTGGTGCCTGCCATAGGAATATAGCTGATGGCACTGAGGCGGTGATCCTGAGTGTAACCGGCACTCTGACTTACCGCATTGTACCATACGGAACCGCTCGCTGCGTAATGACGGTTGAAGATATTGTTGATATCAAAACCGAAAACCATCTGCTTGATTCCCAGCTTCTTAGCTACATTTGTCTGATAGTTGAGGCTCAGGTCGCTCTGTGAATAGCAAGGCAATGAACGGTCTTTGCTTTCAGAATTGTCGAGATACTGACTGCTTACGAAGTTGGTGTGCCAGGTTGCTGAGAATCCGGCATAGTGCAGGTCGATGAAACCATTCAGAATAGCTGATGGAGAATATGACAAGGTTGAATTGTCGTAGTGTATCTTCAATGCATCACCATCCCAATTATCTACATACTCATCGAAATCCTTAATTTTGTTCTTGCTCAAAGCAGCATTTCCCTCCAAGGACAACCATGACAATGGTGCCCAACCGGCAGTCAACTCAACGCCCATGCGATAAGAATCCTTGATATTGGTAGTCAATGGCTCACCGATTTCGCTCAACTGTCCGGTTTGAGCAAGCTGGTTGTCGTAATCCATGTAATAGAAGTTGGCACCTGCATGCCAGTTGCTTCCCTCATACTGATAACCGAATTCCACATCGAGTAACTTCTCCTGTTTAGGGAAAGGATAGTTGAGGTTGTCGGTATAGTTGTTGCGCTCCGGCTCACGGTTGCTGTAAGCTACGGAAGCGTAAGCCTTATGACCGTCCTTGTTGAAGCTGATACCTGCCTTAGGATTGAAGAAATTGAATTTCTCGTCGATGTTCAACTCCTGGTTCTTGTAGCTGCCATCTGCCTGGGCGATAAACTTATCGTTGATACCGTCGGTCTTGTATTCCACACGGCGGTATTGCAGGTCTGCGAATGCATTCCAGTAGTCTGCAAAGCGATAGCTTGCCTTGATGAAGGCGCTGTAGTCGTATTTGTGGGCATCAGAATCATAGTACTTATACTTGCCGTTGCTGCCGAGGAACTGCTTCTCTGCGTCCTGATTGGCGATATAGGTAAGGTAACCCCAGTGGTTGCCACGGAACTGCTGGAGGTTCAAGCCGCCGATTACGTCCCAGTGTTCATCCTTGTAGTTGGTGTTATATACCATGCCGTAGGTGTTCTGGGTCAATCCCTTCTTGCGGATGAAGTCAGATTTCTTAACCTTGTTGCCCTCTGCATCCTTATAGATGAGTCCAAATTTCTCAAACTTGGCGTTGTTCTTGAACTCCTTGTAGTAGCCGTAGCCATAGGTATAGTGCAAGGCGATGTTGTGGCTCCAGTGGCTGTTAGGAGTCCAGGCTGCAGAGAGAATATTGTGGTTCTGATAGAAATTATCCGTAGTTTTCTCCCATTTGTTGCCGTTTCTGAGGGTATATGGCTTGATGGTATAATCGCCCTTTCCATTGCGCACCAAATCGCCAGTCAGGACATTGAATTTCCCCAGTCCAGCCTCGTACATATCCTTGTATGTGCGTATTCCATCATCCATCAATGTGAAGTTGGTATTGTAGTCGCCTCCCAACACGCCATTCCATGCCTGTCCGGTCTTCTCGAAGTTGCCGATGTTCTTATAGCTGATCTTGAAGTTATCTCCTAACCAGGTCAGTCCACCATAGTAAGAGCCGGATCTGCCGTCAGTTCCGTCGATATAGCCATCTGTGGCAGTCTCATGATAAGCACCGTCAAAAACCAGGTGGTTGCCCATCAGTCCGGTAGAGAAGCTGACGCCCGTATTGTAAGTGTTGTAAGTGCCGTAAGAACCAGTTACTTCTGCCATAGGAGTGAGCGAAGGAGCAGCTGTAGCCATAGAGATGCTGCCGCCGAAAGCACCATCACCGTTGGTAGAAGAACCTACGCCACGCTGCACCTGAACACTGCCCAGGAGCGAAGCATAACTGTTCATATTAGCCCAGAAAACGGTCTGGTCTTCAGGAGAATTGAGAGCCACGCCATCGAGTGTCACGTTGATGCGGCTACCGGCAGCACCACGGATACGCATATAGGTAGTACCCGTACCGATACCATTTTCTCCCCAAGCCAGGATACCTGGTGTGCGAGAAAGGAGGAAAGGCAATTCCTTACCTGTAGAGGAAAATTGTTGGAGTTCTGATTTCTTGATGTTGGCAATGGCGTATGGAGCCTCTTTTGTGGCACGTACGCCTTTTACGATTACTTCATTCAAATGTTGCACCTTCAAGGTGTCGATTTTTGTCTGTGCCAGTGCAGCTTGGCTTGCCAAAGAGCAAAATGCTACACCGAGTGTGATCCCGTTGAATCTTTTCATTTATTTAAATTAAAACCTTTGTATAAGGGGCATTCGTGTAAAGCTACCCCTTCGTCAGCGCTCTGCTAACTGGATGCAAAGTTAGCAATAATAACCGAAAGCGCAAAATTTTCGTAAGTTTTTTCAAGGTTTCAGTCTTTATATCATTCTTTTTTATTATATTTGCAGCTGTAATTGTATTGAACCTAAATAAAACGAAGATATGGTCAAGAATATTTGTCGTCTATACCTTTGGGTCTTCTTTTTGGGGACTATGCTAGCATTCTCTTCGTGTCAGAATGAGCAGCAGAAGAATCTGCTCAGCGAGGATGCTATCAATGGTTCTGTGTCCGAAATTTATTCCAATGCCGTAGCGCCCCTATATAATTATATAGGTAAGGACAGTCTGGAAACTTCTGATGCCGACCCGCTTTACCATGTCTGGGAATATATCTATCAGGGTATTTCTCTTGCCAATCATTCCCTTGATTTCATTGATGATAACGCCTCACTGATTACTGCCGACCAGAAGGACCGGTTGAAGGCTGAGGTGCGAGCCGTCAGAGCCTTGCTGTATTATGAGGCGATGGATCTGTTTGGGCGTATTCCGGTGGTTTTGTCTTCGGAAGAATCTGCTATTTATGCCTCTGCAAAGTCAGATTCCATAGCTTCATTTACAGATGCTTATCTTTCTGCTCAAAGTGAGAGGAGTGAGGTCTTTCAGTTTATTTTCAGTGAGTTACAGCAGGTTTTGCCTTATCTCTCCGCTCAGCATAGCGGTAAGGAGGGCAGATTTTCCGGTCGCATCACGAAGCCGGTGGTCAACTATCTGCTGGCAAAGATGGCTTTGAATGCAGAAATTTATACTTTTGATGATTGGACCAAGGGTTATAAAAAGCGTCCAAAGGGTCGTAATATTGATTTTATGGTTCAGACAGCCGATGGTGCCTCCCTGCTGAATGACCTCAAGGCGAGCGAGAATCGCAGCAAGAAGCTGAATGCGTGGGAAACCTGTATTTACTATTGTGATGCTCTGGCTGCTGAGGGATATTCCTTGGACGAAGATGTGATATTCTGCAGTACCGACAGCCGTACAGCGCTTCCTAGCCGTACCGGCACCCCAGTTGCGCGTTTTCTGTTCCGTTATACGGATGTTTTGCTGATGAAGTCAGAGGCAAATATCCGTAATGGTGAGGATGGCAGAACCGAACTGAATATGGTTCGCGCCCGCCAAGGCAAGCCAGCCCATAGGGCTACGCTCAATCGTATCCTCGAAGAGCGTCTTGACGTATTGTCAAGAGAAGATATTCATCGTCAGGACCTTATCCGCTTTGGTATGTTTACTGATGCCTTCAATCTCTATCCATATCTTAAGGGCAAGTCGTCCGGTTATATCACCGTTTTCCCGATTCCTCAGAAATGTATCGATTTAAATCCTAAGTTGGTACAGAATAAGGGATATGAAGTAGAAGGATCATCTGCTTATAAAACAATGCGTTATGACTAATGGTGAGTGAAACGCCGTGTGGTTGGAATAGCATTTTTTATAAATCTAGCAACGCAGCGTTTCACAGCGTCGCTAGATTTATTTTTTTATTTCCTTTGGATAGCAAATTGGTTTACAACTGAATTTCCTGTAGGAATTACAACTGATAGAATTTGGTGAAAGCCTTCACGCAATATTCGTGGTCGATAACGCTACCGGTTTCGCGGCAACTGTGCATAGCGAGGATGGCATTGCCCATATCCACACCCTTCAATGGGATGGAAGAGGCGAGGATATTGCCCAATGTGCTGCCGCCTGCTACATCGCTGTGGTTTACGAAACGCTGGCATGGTACACCGGCTGCATCGCAGATGTTGGCGAAGATGGCTGCTGATACAGCATCGCTCGCATACTTCTGGGCTGCATTGAACTTGATGACCGGACCACCGCCCAACTTAGGATGATTCGTAGGGTCGAATTTTTCGCTATAGTTAGGATGCCAGGCATGCGCATTATCGGCTGAAATCATGAAGGCACGCTCTACAGCCTGATAATAAGCCTCTTCTGTATGGCTCTGTGTCAGGGCGATGCGCTGGAACATATATGAAAGGAATGGACTACCGGCTCCCTGTTTGGTCTGAGAGCCCGTTTCTTCATTATCGAAGATGGCGAGAACCTGGGTGGTATCATTGGCATCAGATGCAATCATCGCCTCTACACCAGCCCAGCACATAGACAGGTCGTCGAGTCTGCCTGAAGAGATAAACTCATCGTGTACACCGAAGGTGCAGGCTGGAGTGGCATCAGCCAGATAGAGATCGAAGTCGAGAACATCCTCTTTCTGGATATTCAGTTCGTCGGTTATCACATTCATCAGGAGGTTACCCTTCTCCAGTTCATCATTGATGATGCCGAGGATAGGGAGTACATCCTTCTGCTTGCTCAACTTCACACCATCATTCACCTGACGGTTGAAGTGGATAGCGAGATTGCTGATCTGCAGCAATGGGCGCTTCACATGAAGAAGGAGCGTCTGAGGATTCATCGCATTCTCGCCCTTCACGATCACTCTACCTGCCAAAGTGAGTGGACGGTCGAACCAGGTTGACATGATAGGACCACCATAAACCTCAGTATTCAGTTTTACGATGCCACCCTCGCAAAGCATCTCAGCATTTGGCTTGATGCGGAAGGTAGGCGAGTCGCAGTGGGCGCAGATCATGTGGAAACCGGCATCTGCCAAAGGCTTCTTTCCGATTTGGAAGGCGTAGATGGAAGAGTCGTTCTTGGTAACGAAGAACTTTTCGCCCGCTTCAATCTTGCCCAAAGGCTCCTGTGGGTTCATACGTCGGAACCCGTTCTTCTCCAATTCCTCGGAGATATTCTTTACTGCCAGGAAATTCACTGGCGATGCGTCTAGAAAGGATAATAATCTTTTGATCATAGTTTGTATCTTTATATTTAATATGATGCAAAAATACGATATTTCTTTCAAATAACCTTCTCTTTCCTCAAGTTTTTTTCTGAATAGTTAAATATGTACAAGAATCTCCCATGATGCTTGGTATTGTGTTTTGAAAATATTACTTTTGCAAAACATAATTTTTCAGATTTACAGAATATCTTTTAATACGATAATGGAAATAGTAATTGGAATCATCCTAGGACTTGCCATCGGATTCTTCGTGGGCAAGCTGATGGAAGGAAAAAAGGCGGGAGAAGAGAAAACGCAGCTTATAGCGAAGGCTCAGGTGCTGCAGGCTAACATCGAACAGATAAAACTGCATCATGCTTCTGAGGTTCAATCCTTGAAACAATCTCAGGCTTCTGAGGTTCAATCCTTGAAAGCGCAGATGGAGAACGAGCGGCTGTATGCGGCAAAACTCAGGGCGGAAAGCGACCAGCAGTGGGCACAGAAACTCGAGAGCCTGAAACAGGAAATGCAGCGAATGACGATAGAACAGCAGAAGGTGGCGGCTGAGCAGCTGGCTGCCAAGCAGTCGGCTCTGCAGGAAAACAACCGTCTGCAGATGGATGAACTCCTGAAACCTATCAAGGAACAGTTTGCTGATTTCAAGAAATCGGTAGAGGAGAGCAAAACCCAGAACGAGGTGAACAAGAAGGAACTGCAGAACACCTTCGAGGCAACGATGAAACTCTTCCAGCAGGAACAGCAGCAGGCTGTACTGAACCTGAAGGAGCAGACCGAGAAGATTGGCTCCGATGCTGCCAACCTGACCAAGGCATTGAAGGGCGACAGCAAGATGCAGGGCGACTGGGGCGAGATGGTGCTGGAAACCATCCTGGAGAACAGCGGACTTCGTAAAGATGAGGAATTCTTCATTCAGGAGAATACGAAAGATGAAGAGGGAAAGAACTATCGTCCGGATGTCATCGTCAGATTTCCGGAAGGCAGAAGTGTGGTCATCGATTCCAAGGTTTCGCTTACCGCTTATTCCGATGCTCTGGCAGCTGAAGATGAGGCTGAACAGGAACGCCTGATGAAGGCACATGCGCTGAGCGTACGAAAGCACATCGATGAACTGGCAGCCAAAGACTATTCCAAACTGGTGGATGATGCCATCGGCTTCGTACTGATGTTCATTCCTAACGAGACCAGCTATATCGCAGCGATGAAGCAGCAGCCGGATCTCAGCCGTTATGCTTACCAGAAGAAGATTATCATCATCTCACCAAGCAATCTCCTCATGGCGCTCCAGCTAGCCTATAATCTCTGGCAGTATGACAGACAGAACAAGAATGTGGAGAAAATCGTGAAGACGGCTGCTGACCTATATGATAAGGTAGCAGGTTTCGAAGATACCTTTACAGGAATCGGCGATTTGATAACCCGTCTGTCCGGAACCTTCGACAAGGCAAAGAAGCAACTTTACGACGGAACAGGAAATGTGATGAGAAGAGTGGAAAGCTTGAAAGGTCTTGGCGTTACGCCGAAGAAGCAAATTAAATCGCTGGAAGAATAGGAAAATGAAATCTAAAGATAAAAAGAAGAGGATGTGGGGGCGAGAACTTACGTCCTCTTTTCTGTTTTTCTGATGTAACCCTTTTTTTATTTGATGTAACATAATCGTTAAAAACGGGTTCATCTGATCCGTGACGTTTGCCGTTTCGCTCAAATGTATTTGCAAATCGTTCATTTTATGAAATTATAGCCTTTGAAATGAGCGGGTTTCGATTTTTCTTTGTATTTTTGCCACGCCTATTCGGAAAGATAGGCGAGTACATGGAACAATCAAAAAATACCGTATAATCATGAAACTGAACGAAATTCTTTCAGACAGCTTTAATGCTGCAGAATGGGAAGCTAAGGGTTATGAGCTTCCTAAGTATGACATCGCAGCCGTAGCTAAGAAGACTCACGACGAGCCTACTTGGGTTCACTTCGGCGCAGGTAACATCTTCCGTGCTTTCCCGGCAGCCATCCTCAACGATGCGCTTAACACAGGCAAGTATGATCGTGGTGTAATCGTGGCAGAAAGCTTCGACTACGAAATCATCGACAAGGCTTATCGCCCTTACAATAACCTCTCGCTTCTCGTCAGCCTCCAGAGCAACGGAACCATTGAGAAGAAGGTCATCGCTTCTATCACAGAAAGCCTCAAGGCGGATAAGCAGTTTGCTGACGACTGGGCGCGTCTGGTTCAGATTTTCCAGGCTCCAACTTTGCAGATGGTTACTTTTACCATCACCGAGAAGGGATATTCTTTCAATGATGCCGATTTGGCACGTGGTCTTGATGCAGTATTTGCTATGGGTAAGCTTACCGCTCTTCTCTATGAGCGTTATAAGGCAGGCAAGTTGCCACTTACTCTTCAGTCTACTGACAACTGTTCTCACAACGGCGACCATGTTAAGGCTGGCGTAAAGGCTTATGCTGAGCGTTGGGTAAAGGATGGCGTCGTAGAGGCTGGTTTCGTAGATTATATCAATGACAGCAGCAAGATTACCTATCCTTGGTCTATGATTGATAAGATTACTCCTCGTCCACACGAGAAAGTACAGGCGATGCTCGCTGAGGATGGTTTCGAGGATAACAATACGATTATCACCGAGAAGCATACTTTCACCGCTCCTTTCGTAAATGCCGAGGAAGTGCAGTATCTCGTTTGCGAGGATACTTATACCAACGGTCGTCCACCATTGGAGTTGGGCGGTGCGCTCTATACATCCCGCAAGACTGTAGATGAGGTTGAGACCATGAAGGTAACCACCTGTCTGAACCCTCTCCATACAGCGATGTCAATCTATGGTTGCATGCTCGACTATACCTTGATTTCTGCCGAGATGGCTGATGAGGACCTTCGTGCCTTCATCCAGAAGATCGGTTATATCGAGGCAATGCCAGTAGTAACAGATCCAGGTGTATTGAACCCATACGAGTTTATCGGCACCGTTATCAACAAGCGATTGCCTAACCCATTCATGCCAGATGCTCCTCAGCGTATCGCTACCGATACCAGCCAGAAACTCTCTATCCGTTTCGGTGAGACTATCAAGAAGTACATCGACCGCGGTCTCGACAAGAGCAATCTCGTGTTGATTCCTCTGGTATTGGCAGGTTATGCCCGTTATCTCAAGGCATTGGATGATAACCTGAAGCCATTCGAGCCATCTTCTGACCCATTGTTGGCAGAACTGCAGGCCATCGTAGCTCCTCTGGAGGTAGGCAAGGCTGATCAGGACTACTCTTGTCTTAAGAACCTCTATTCTCGCAAGGATGTATTTGGTCTCGATCTCTATGAGGCTGGCTTCGGCGAGCAGATTGAGGGCATGGTGAAGGAACTCTTCGCCGGTAAGGGTGCTGTAAGAGCGACATTGCATAAATATGTTTCTGCAAGATAATTCATTTTTAAACTTATACATTATATAATATATATGGAAAGAACATGGCGCTGGTTTGGCAAGAAAGATAAGATTACTCTTGCACAGTTGAAACAGATAGGTGTTGAGGGCATCGTTACCGCATTGCACGATGTGCCTCTGGGTGAGGTTTGGACACGCGAGAAGATTCATGAACTCAAGGAGTACATCGAGTCATACGGCATGAAATGGAGCGTGGTAGAGTCTTTGCCTGTTGTTGAAACCCTGAAATATGGTGGTCCTGACCGTGATCATCAGATTGAGGTTTACAAGGAGAGTCTCCGCAACCTGGGCGAGGAAGGCATCAAATGCATCTGCTACAACTTCATGCCAGTCTTGGACTGGGCACGTACCGATTTGTCTCACGATAATCCTAACGGAGCCAACAACCTCTATATGAACTGGGGCGAGTTTGCCTACTTTGATATCTATATCCTGCAGCGTGAAGGCGCTCGTGAGGATTGGGCTGAGTTCTCTAAGGAGCACAAGTGGGGCAGAGACCTCGTGGCTGAGGCTGATGAAATCAAGAAGACTTCTACACCAGAGCAGGATCATGCCTTGGTTGAGAATATCATCATCAAGACCCAGGGTTTCGTATCGGGTAACTTCAGCGAGGGCGATTCAGCTCCTGTCCAGAAGTTCCGCGACCTCTTGAAGCTCTATGATGGCATCGACAAGAAGAAGCTGCAGGAGAACATGAAGTACTGGCTGGAGGCCATCATGCCAATCTGCGATGAGTACGATATCAATATGTGTGTTCACCCAGACGATCCTCCTTATCCTGTATTCGGCTTGCCAAGAATCATCGGTCGTGCCGAGGATATCCAGTGGATGCTCGATGCTGTGCCAAACAAGCACAATGGTCTGACTTTCTGTGCAGGTTCATTCTCTGCCGGCGAGCACAACGACTGTGTAGCAATGGCTAAGCAGTTTGCCGACCGCACTCACTTTGTTCATCTGCGTTCCTGCTACATCTTCCCTAACGGCAACTTCACGGAGGCTTCCCACCTGGGTGGTCGTGGCCATCTCATTAAACTTTGCCGCATCTTCGAGAAGGCAGAGCAGGAAGGCAAGTGCAATTCCGGCCGTCGTCTGCCAATGCGAGTAGACCACGGTATGACCTTCACTGATGAGCCAGGTGGCGTATTCGATGAGAGCAACCACGGTCACAATGCCGGTTACACTCTCCTCGGCCGTATGTTTGCCATGGGTCAGATTCAGGGTGTCATCGCCACAGTTGATGATGAACTCGGCATTGAGTATAAGCAGCCGGGATTCTATGATTAGTTGTTAGTGATTAGTGATTAATTCTGATGAAATATAAAAAGGGCTAGCATGCACAAGCGCACGCTAGCCTTTTTGTTTGCCCAATGAAACAAATCACTCAAATGTAGCTGAATTGACGAATTTTGCTGTTTTTTTGACGAATTTTAGGTGTTCTCTTCCAATTATTCGTATTAATTTTGCAGCAGAAAACAAAAGATATAGTCGGTTATAGTAACAGAAAATATAAATTATTAAGAATATCATATATGACATATAAGTATATTATAACTCAGAGTTTGGCGATGCTGATGAGTCTTGCTTCGAATGCTTTCGAAGTGAAGAGCGGGCAGATGGTGGTGGTTTCTGCTGATACTGCCCGGATGGAACCCGTGGCTAAGACAGCTTTGAAGATGTTGAAGGGCGATATCCGAAAAGTGCTGGGCTCGGAAATGAAACTTGTTAATACTTCTGTTAATAGTTCCATCATCCTGCAGAGGGATGCCGCTGCCTTCGCCTACAAGAAGGAAGCTTTCCTGCTAAAGTCTGCCAATGGCTGCCTATATATAAAAGGTAGCGATGATCATGGATTGGCTTACGGCATCCTCGAGGTTTCTCGCCTCTTGGGCGTTTCACCGTGGGAATGGTGGGCAGATGCCGAGCCTAAGCAGCTCAAGGCATTCTCCCTGAAGGAAGGATATCACAATGAGCAGGCACCATCGGTGGAGTATAGAGGCATCTTCATCAATGATGAGGATTGGGGACTGATGCCATGGTCGGGAAAGACCTATGAACCATCGGATATTCCAGGTCATATAGGTCCTAAGACCAATGCCCGCATCTTCGAACTTCTGCTCCGTCTTCGTGCCAATACCTACTGGCCGGCGATGCACGAATGCACCCGTCCTTTCTTCCTGACAGAAGGCAACAGAGAAGTGGCTCAGCAGTATGGCATCTACATCGGCGGTTCCCATTGCGAGCCGATGGCTTCGAGTACGGCTGGCGAATGGAAGATGAGAGGAATAGGAAAGTATGATTTTCTGAACAACAGGGAGAATGTGCTCCAGTTCTGGGAAGACCGTGTGAAGAAGGTGGCTGGTCAGCCTATCCTCTATACCATCGGAATGCGTGGCGTTCATGATGGAGCCATGCAGGGAGCCAAGACAACTGAGGAACAGAAAACAGTATTAGATAGCGTCCTTGTGGCGCAGAGAGAGTTATTGGGAAAATATGTGAATAAGGATGTGACGCAGGTGCCGCAGTTGTTCGTGCCTTACAAGGAGGTGCTCGATGTGTATCATGCAGGCTTGCAGGTGCCGGAGGATGTATGCCTGGTATGGTGTGACGACAATTATGGCATGGTACGCCACTTCCCTACAGCTGCTGAGCGTGCCCGCAAGGGTGGTAACGGCATCTACTATCACGTGAGCTACTGGGGCCGTCCGCACGATTACCTCTGGCTCGGAACCTTCTCGCCAGCTTTACTCTACCAGCAGATGTCTGAAGCCTGGCACAAAGGCATTCAGAAGTTCTGGATTCTCAATGTGGGCGATATCAAGCCTGCTGAGTATCAGATAGAGCTCTTCCTGGATATGGCGTGGAATATGAATTGCATCTATCCGGGCGATACCCCAGAGAAGGAGCTGCAACCTAACAATGAATGGCTGGCAGAGCATGAGAGGAACTTCTGGACCCGCGAATTCGGCAGGAAACTGGCAGCTGTGATGTTGCCGGTGATGCAGGAGAGCTATCGGCTGGCGTATATCCGCAAGCCGGAGTTCATGGCGAATACACGATGCGAGGAAAGAAATCCGAAATATAAGATTATCTCTGACCTGCCATGGAGCGAGGCCTATATCCGGGCAAGATTGACTGATTACAAGTCGATTTCAGACAAGGCAGAGAAGATAGGGGGAATGCTCGATAAGGCGATAGCCAAAGGTGAATTGCCTAAGGAACGCAAGGATGAGTTCTATCAGCTATTCAAATATCCTGTGCAGGCTGCTGCTCAGATGAACAATAAACTCCTTTATGGGCAGCTGGCTCGCCACGGAAAGGAAATTTCTAGTTCTTCCCGTGATGTTTCTGCCGAGTATTGGAAGAAGAGCGAGGCGGCTTACGACAGCATCATCAGTCTCACCAAGGTATACAACGAGGGTTATTACAATCAGGGCAAGTGGAACCGCATGATGGATTTCCAGCCACGCAGGCTGCCGGTATTCAACCGTGTGCCTCATACCGTGGCTACCCAGCCTTTGACAAAAGATCCTGAATATATAGCATGTTTGAGCGCCAACGATTGCATTTCTGCCAGTCCTCTTTACTTGTGGAAGGGATTGGGTTATGAAGGTAAGGCGATTAGTATAGTCCGAAATCAGGAGATCGGTTTTGTTTTCGACGGTAAGAAGGTGAAGGGTGATTCGATTACCATCCAGGTTCGTTGGGTTCCGACTCATCCTATGGATAACAAACTTCGTTTCTCTCTGTCGCTGGACGCAGGAAATCCGGTTGAAGGGGAGGTTCAGACCAGAGGCAGAAGTGAGCAGTGGAAGGTGAACACCCTGCAATGTCAGGCTCGCGTATCCTTTACATTGCCAGTAGCCCGAATGAAGAAGCATCGCATTCTCATCAAGGCATTGGACGAAGGCTTGGTTTTGGACCAGGTTTATGTGTATTGAGAGGGCGAGTTTTACGGGAATTATTTCTTCGCATCGAGTTTCACCTCCTCTACATATTTCACCAGCGAATCCTTGCCGTTCAGCAGATAGTAGTCTACTCTTACCACGTGGTTGATGTCGGCATTACCCTTCACCTTGATATGTAGGGTCTTGCTATATATAAAGGTGTCGCGGCGTGAAGGGTAGGATACCAGCTGGATGATATCCTTGGTAGAACCGCTGCCTATATAAAATATGTCGGTACTGTCCACGATGGCAGCCTGCTCAGCTGCCTTCTTCGCCATCTTTTTGGCGTGGGCAGACGATGTGTCTTCCGGATAGAACTCGCTGGCAGCCACGGTGTCACCATCCTGCTGTTCGGGTGCAAACTTGCAGCTGGTACCGGTTGTCGTAATAAGGGTTGTGGCGGCAATGGCAGCCACGAAGTATAAAATCTTCTTCATGATTATCTGTTTTTTGCCTGCAAAATTACAAAAAATCCTCTGAAAAACCAATTTCTTTTTGGTCTGATAGTCTTTTGAGCGTATAATTATCGTTCATTTGATACAATAAATCGTTCTTGATGCGTAAAAATGCCAAAAATTGCTGTTTTTTGAACGTTTTTTTCACCTATTATATACAGAAATACCTTATCTTTGCACCAGAATTCAGAAAGGTTTGGTTTACTTACGGTGAATCGATTCGTTTCGGGATGATATGGTTTACGATTATAAGTTTAGGTTTAGTTGTTTTAGGTTAAGTTTAAGGTAAAAGTTTTTAAGTTTAGGTTAGTTAGGTTTTTAGTTTTATAGGTTTAGTTTTTTAGGTTTATAGAATTGTATTCTAGAAGTCCACGGCCCGCTGTTGAAGCTCGCTGTGGATTTTTTTTAATCCCCAAAATCCAAAAAAAATATGAGAATGTTTTTGGATTCCTAGTTTTTGCTTGGTAAAAATCTGCGACGTTTGCGAATTGAAAATCGGCGGCAGAAGGGAAAGCTAAAGCTGCGGGAGTTATTTCTTGTCCCACAGATTTCACAGATTTTCACAGATACAATAGAAAAAAGGGTCTATATGCCACGATAATCGGGTGGCGTATAGACCCTTCTTATTGTATCAGGGATGCCGGAGGATGGCGCCATGCGGTCTGATGGGGCGCTGCATGGCTAGAGCTTCATCTGCTTGATTTCCTCTGCCGTCAGCCCCGTCATATCCATGACCGTTGCTTCATCCATTCCCTTTGCCAGCATCTTTCTGGCAATCTCAAGGCTTCGCTGGTTCATGCCTTCTTCTTTACCTTCAGCTCTGCCTTTTTCTATGCCTTTCTCCATTCCCTCTTCCTTACCTTTCTGGTAGCTGTCATCTATGAGGGTTCTTTCAACGCTTACGGAATCCCAGAACTTGTCGTAGGCCCAGAGTTCGGCATCTGTGAATCCGGAAATCTCCAGTTCCTCTACGGCTTTTCCTATCTCCGGGTCATTAAGTAGGTCGGAAGGAATCTCCTTCGTGTTGGAATTGATTTCCGTCAGGAAACGGAGCCACAGCACCATCATGCGCTTGTCGGAGATGGAATGAGGAGTGAACTTAGGGAGTTCAATGAAGGTGAAATGCAATCCCTCGATGACCTTATTACTGTCCTTGTCGTGCACGATGCGGTAGTTGTGGATGAAATCCGGAGTATCATGCGCAAAGATATCATTTATCAGGTTGAGAGAATACACAGGTTGGAGTTCACTGTATTTTCCTCCCTTTTTAGCCTGACTCACATAGAGCTTGGAAGCATTGAACAATACTCGCTGCTGGAAGGCATCAGACCATTCCATCTGCATTTCCACGCAGAACTTTCTGCCTCTGACGTCGGTGCAGAGTACATCAACAATGGTATTCTTGCCCCCTTCGAGCTGGGGCACAAGTTCTGTAGGCAGATACTTGATTTCTTGTATCTGCTCTTCTTCGCTGAGTGGCAGGAGGGCGTTCAGAAGGCTGATCAGTCTTGCGGGATGATTGCCGAATATCTTCTTGAACGTAAGGTCTGCCTTAGGATCTAAGTACTTCATAACCATCTGTTTTAAAATCTACAGCGCAAAGTTACGACTTTATTTTCATATCTGCAAGAGATTTCTGGAATTTCTTTGTTTTTCCTTGGGGGTGTTCTAAAGAAGCTATTAGATAGGGAAAATATCTCTGAGAAATAATAAAATATCTCTGAGCGATAAAATATTATCTCTGAACGATAAAACTATATCTCTGAACGATAAAACTATATCTCTGAGAGATAAAATAATAGCGTATTGAAAAATCTTGATTCTTTGGAAAAAGAGGGAAAATAAAAAAATAAGACACGAAAACTGAAGGAACTGAAGGCAAAGTTTTTGGGAGTGTTAAAATAGGGTTAAAAAGTAAGAAGAATGGACAAAATTGTTGGCTGAAGGACTGAAGGCACTTTTTCAAAATAATAATTTCATGTCAAAAACTGCATTTTAACACTTGGTACAAATATCGGTTATTATTTTAATAATCAGATAATTACCTCACTTTTACTCTACGCTGCATATAAAAATGAGTTTTTAATTTCAGATTTCAGTTTTTTTTTGTGATCCTTCCTTCACAACCTTCAGTTTTTCAGAGGGTATCCTTTGCTCGTAATTCTTTACAAATTCTAAAATTCTAAATCTGCGTTATCTGTGAAAACTGTGGGGCGATTAAAGAAACGAAAAAGAGGATGCGCCATGGACTCATGACACATCCTCTTTTTTTTATTTACATTTCTACGATTACCTCGTGTTTGCCTTCCTGGCATGGAATGATGGTGCCAGGGATAGGTTGACCATCAACGGTTATCTGCTTGACGCCCTTCTCCTTGCCTTCTGGGTTCTTTACCACGATGTGGTATTCGCCACCACGGAACTTGCGGGTTACCTCGTACTCATGGGCGGTGCTTGGGAGACATGGGTCGATGTTCAGACCCTCGTAATCCGGTTTGATGCCGAGGATGAACTCGCTGACCGTATACCACATCCATGCTGCTGTACCGGTGAGCCAGGAGTTCTTTCCTTCGCCCGGTTTGGCTGCATCCTTACCGGCTACCATCTGGCAGTTTACGTAAGGTTCTACCTTGTGCAGAGTCTGATACTTCTCTTCTACATAGCTTGGCAGAATCTTGGTATAATGGTTCCAGGCATCGTTGCCACGACCGGCTACGGTTTCACCGATGATAACCCAAGGATTGTTGTGGCAGAAGATGCCGGCATTCTCCTTGTAACCTTCAGGATAGGATGATATCTCGCCCATCTCTACATGATAGGTGGTATAGGCAGGGTTGTTCAATACCAGTCCGTGCTCGCACTCCAGACGCTCCTTGGCGCTGTCCAATGCCTTGTCGCAGAGACCGTCTTCCAGTCCGATTCCAGCCATGGTGCACCAGCCCTGGCTCTCGATGAAGATCTTGCCTTCTTCGTTCTCATCACTACCTATCTTGTTGCCGAAGAAATCGTAGGCACGGAGGAACCATTCGCCGTCCCATCCATGCTGCTTCACGGCTTCGCTCATTGCGTCTACCGCCTGCTGCATACGCTCGGCTTCTGCCAGGTAATCTTCCTCGGCTAGTCCGGCGATTTCGCCTTCATGGCTGTTCACGGCTACCTTGGCAAGCTGCTTGCAGAGTGCTACATAGTCCTTGCCGGTTACTACGAACAGGCCGGCAATCATCAGGCTTTCAGCCTTGCTGCCTTCGCCCTTGTTCTCGGTGGTCTGGAAACTCTCGTTAGGATCCCAGGAGAAGCAGTTCAGGTTCAGACAGTCGTTCCAGTCGGCTCTTCCGATGAGTGGCAATTTGTGCGGACCCAGGTTGTTGATAACATGGTTCATTGAAATCTTGAGGTGCTCGAAGAGGCTAACTTCTGTGCCTGGCTGGTTGTCGAAAGGCACCTGCTCGGCGAGGATAGAGAAGTCGCCCGTCTCCTTGATATAGGCTACGGTACCGAAGATGAGCCAGCAAGGGTCGTCGTTGAAACCGCCACCGATATCGTTGTTGCCGCGCTTGGTGAGTGGCTGGTACTGGTGATAGCAGCCACCGTCAGGGAACTGGGTGCTGGCGATATCGATGATGCGCTGGCGGGCACGGGTAGGTATCTGATGAACAAAGCCTACGAGGTCCTGGTTGGAATCGCGGAAGCCCATGCCTCGACCGATGCCGCTCTCGAAGAAACTTGCCGAACGCGACATACAGAAGGTGATCATGCACTGATACTGGTTCCAGATGTTCACCATGCGGTCTAACTTGTCGTTGCCGCTCTTCACGGTGAAGATGTTCAGCAGGTTATCCCAGTACTGGTTGAGTTCTGCGAAGGCAGCATCCACCTTTTCGGTGGTATCAAACTTGGCGATAAGCTGATGCGCCTTCTCCTTGTTGATAACCTTCTTGGCGCTGAACTTCTTGTCCTGCTCGTTCTCCACATAGCCCAGCAGGAAGATGAGGTCGCGGCTCTCGCCTGGCTGCAGGGTAACCTCGATATAATGAGATGCGATAGGGCTCCAGCCGTGGGCAAAGCTGTTGCGTGGCTTGCCTTCCATCACAGCCTCAGGCTCGGCAAACTCGTTGTAGAGTCCGATGAAGCTCTCGCGGTCGGTATCATATCCCTGAATCTCTGTATTCACGGTGTAGAAAGCATAGTGGTTGCGGCGCTCACGATATTCGGTCTTGTGATAGATGGTAGAGCCTTCTACCTCTACTTCGCCCGTAGAGAAGTTGCGCTGGAAGTTCTCCATGTCGGTAGCAGCATTCCAGAGGCACCACTCTGCAAAGGAGAACACCTTGAGAGTCTTCACCTCCTCAGTCTGGTTCTTCAGCGTCATCTTCTGCACCTCAGCCCATGTATGGAGCGGAACGAAGAAGAGCACACTCGCCTCCACGCCGTTCTTGCTGCCCGTGATGCGGGTATAGTTCATGCCGTGGCGGCACTCGTAGCTGTCGAGCGGTGTCTTGCAAGGTTTCCACCCTGGGTTCCATACGGTATCGCCATCCTTGATGTAGAAATAGCGACCGCCGTTATCCATCGGCACACCGTTGTAGCGATAACGGGTGATGCGACGGAACTTGGCATCCTTGTAGAAGGAATAACCACCTGCTGTGTTTGAGACGAGCGAGAAGAAATCCTCGTTACCCAAATAATTGATCCAAGGCCATGGAGTCTTAGGATCTGTAATCACGTACTCGCGATTGGCGTCATCAAAATGACCGTACTTTTTCTCTGCCATTGTTTTTTTAATGTTATTTTTAGATAAATTCTTTTATTTTGGTGCAAAGATAATAAAAAGTTTCAGTTTCGGGGTTAGAAAACAGTTTTTTTTTGTATTTTTGCAGTAGAAAGTTTGATGTTTAACAGATTGTAATAACATAATATACAGTTGGCTTATGAAAAGAAACATTCTAACACTCCTCATAGCCCTGCTTGCCCTGGGGCAAGCTGCGGCACAGACATACGACAACTTGTGGAAGCAAGCTGGCATCATTGCTCAGAAGGACCAGCCCCGGAGCGAAATCGCGGTGATGCAGAAAATCATCGCCAAGGCTACGGCGGCAAAAGACTACGGGCAGCTGCTGGCGGCTGAGATAAGACAGATGACACTCTGGAAAGAGATTTCTGCTGACTCGCTGACGCCGAACGTGGAGCGGATGGAAGCCGAGGTGCTGAAGGTGAAGGACCCCGCATTGAAGGCTGTGAGATATGCCGTGCTGGGCAAGGTGTATCGTGATAGTCCTTACGGGATAGAGGTGGATGAGGTTGCCTTGGACCCAAGTGATGATGTTTCTTTGGATCAAAGTGCTTCTTCTTCTCTGAGCCAGCGGGATGTGAACTTAAAGAAAAGCCAGAAGTTCTTCAAGAAAGCCTTGGAACAGCCTGAACTCCTTGCCGAGCATACTTCTACAGAGTATGTTCCATTGACGCTGAAGGGCGTGGATGGCAGTTCCTTCAACAACGATCTGCTGCATCTCATCGGTTTCGAGGCAGACAGCAAGGAGGCATACCATCTGATGTACACCTATTATAATAAGGTGGAAAATAGGGGTGCGGCTTGTCTCTGTGCCTATAAGCTCATCGAGAAATACCGTCAGGACGACGTGAGAGAGGTGAAGAAGTCGAAGTTTCTCCATACCATCGACTCGCTCATCCACGTTTATCAGGATATTCCGGAGGCAGGCGAACTTGCCGTGGAGCACTTCCGCTTCATGGAAGGTGCCACTGATGCCAAACCGCAGGATAAGCTCAACTATATCAACTATGCGCTGAGCCACTGGGGTGGATGGTCGAGAATGAACGAATTGAGAAATGCGCAGAAGCGACTCACCGAACCGATGTTCCGGGTGAAAGATATGCCGCAGGTGTTGCGACCTGGGGAGAAGGTGTGGGTACAGCTGAACGTGCGCAATCTCCAGAACCTGAAAATCAGTATTTCCCGCCTCAATATTACGGCAGATAACGATTATAATGCGCAGGATGAGGCTACCTATAAGATGCTCCTGAAGAAGACTACGAAACTGCATCAGAAGGATTACAGCAGGAACTACTACGGTCGGCCGGATTATGAAACGGTGAAGGATTCCATCGAAATCGGTGGCAATCTGCCGCTGGGTGCCTATCTGATGGAGGTTACTTCGGATAATACCGGCATCGCTCCGCAGCGAGAACTCTTCTATGTCAGCAATCTGGCGGTGATGATCCAGCAGTTGCCGGATGATAAACATCGCTATGTGGTGGTGAATGCTACAGACGGACAGCCTATTGCTGGGGCGAAGATAGAACTCTATGAAAAGGATTATGATGTGAAGACGGGCAAGCGCAAGCGACTGGTTCATGCCCGATTGACGACCGATGAGAACGGAGAGGCTTATTTCAAGAACGTGGATGGAAATGTCTTGATTTCCACCAATAGCGACAAGTTTACGCCTGCCAGATACATCTTTCTCAGCCGTGACCGCTATTATGAGAAGAAGGATAATGAAGACAAATATCAGGTTTATACCGACCGTGCTATCTACCGTCCGGGACAGAAGGTGCATGTCACAGCCATTTCCTACATCGTGAAGAAGGGCTTGGATGCCAGTGTGCTGGGCAAGAGCAAGGAACTGAAGTTTGTCCTGAGTGACGCCAACTGGAAGCTGGTGGCTGAGCAGAAGGCTACGACCGACGAATACGGCACGGCATCTGTGGATTTCGAATTGCCGAAGGAGGGACAGACGGGACAGTATTCCATCTCCGTGAACGGTACGGCTACTGAATATGTCAGAGTAGAGGAGTATAAGCGTCCAACCTTCGAGATTACCTTCCCGAAGGTGAACGAGAAATATAACTGGGGCGATACCGTAGTGGTGAAGGCTACTGCCAAGACCTACGCCGGTGTGCCTGTGCAGGGTGCCAAGGTGGAGTATCAGGTGACCCGCAGAAACCAGCTCTGGTGGTGGGGCGCAGGATCTGCCGGACAGTTGGTGAAGACTGACAGTTGCGTGACTCGTGAGGACGGAACCTTCGACGTAGAGATTCCGCTGGAGGCTTCCTTGTCAGGAAAAGACGAGGCTGATATGAGCGATTTCATGCGCCAAGCCCGTTTCTTCAACTTCGAGGTCTCAGCCATCGTTACCGACATCAGCGGCGAGAGCCACGAGGGCGTGATGAGTCTGCCTCTGGGCACCAAACCAACCATCCTCACGGTGAATCTTCCTAAGCGTATCGAAACAGACAGTCTGAAGACGGTGACCTTCGCTTACCGCAATGCCAGTGGAATGCCGATTTCGAGCAGGTTAAAATATCGAATTGATAAGGGCGAATGGAAGGATGCCGAGGCGAATGTACCGGTTTCTATCAAGGAATATGCTTCCTCTGCCTCTTCTTCCCTTGTTTGGAAATCTGGCGTTCATCAGCTGGAGGCAATCTGCGGACAGGACACCCTGCAGCAGAAATTCACCCTTTTCAGCATGAAGGATACCCATCCGGTGGAGCCAACTACCGAATGGTATTATCAGACGGCGAAGACTTTCCCTCGTGATGGCAAGCCGGTCTATATCCAGGTGGGCTCTTCGGAGAACGGAGCGCACATCGTATATTCCATCATCGCCGGCAACAAACTGCTGGAGAAGGGCGCCTGGGAGTTGGGCGACAGTATCGTGACTCTGCCTTTCACCTACAAGGAGGAATATGCGTCGGGCATCGTACTGAACTATAGTTTCGTGAAGCAAGGTAAGTGCTATACCCGAATGATGAGCATCGCCCGTCCTTTGCCTGAGAAGAAACTGAACATTGCCTGGAATACCTTCCGCAACCGTCTGACCCCTGGACAGAAGGAGGAGTGGACGCTGAAGATTACCACCCCTGATGGCAAGCCAGCCAAGGCGCAGCTGATGAGCGTACTCTATGACAAGTCGCTCGACCAGATAGCCCCGCATTTCTGGAATTTCTCCCTGGGCTTCTATCAGAGTTTGCCAAACTGCTACTGGAAGCACAACCTCAGTTTCCGTTCATTTTACTTGAATGGCGTTTATCCTACCAAGTATTATGACGAGAAGGGACTGGATGTGGATAAGTTTGATGGCAAATTCTTTAGCTATTATGCTTATATGCAAGCGGTGGAGCTGAGCAAGTTGGAACGTTCTTTGGGCGGAACCGTAGAGTCTGTTCGTATAAAGAAAGACGAGCTGGTTCAGGAAGAAGGGAGAGGCATCAGGATTCGCGGCTCTAAAATGACCCGTGTCGGAGCGGCTGCTCCATCTGCCAACAAGGTTTTTGATGTAGTAGAGGAGATGCCGCAGTTTGCCGACGGTACAGGTTCAGATGCAGGACAATTCCTCGACAAGGTACAGGTGCGTGAGAATATGAATGAGACCGCCTTCTTCTATCCTGCCTTGGAGAGCGACAACAATGGCAACGTAGCCATCAGATTTACCCTGCCGGAGAGCGTGACTACCTGGAAGTTCATGGGCTTGGCTCATGACAAGGAGATGCGCAATGGTTTGCTGGTGGATGAGGCTGTGGCTCAGAAGACCGTGATGGTGCAGCCTAACATGCCTCGCTTCCTGCGTGAGGGCGATAAGAGCACCATCGTGGTGAAACTCTTCAATACTTCTGACAAGAAGGTGAGCGGCAACGCCCGTATGCAGATTCTCGACCCGGAGACCAACACGGTGGTTTGGCAGAAGACGCAGAACTACAGCATCGATGCCGAGGGCTCTGCTACCATCTCCTTTGATGTCCAGGGACTGAAAGAGGGTGTATATATTAATAAGGTGGTGGCTGCCGGCAATGGCTATAGCGATGGTGAGCAGCACTATCTGCCGGTTTTGAGCAACCGTGAACTCGTGGTGAACACTCTGCCTATCACCCTGCATCAGAAGGGTGAGCAGAGCTTCGACCTGAGCAAACTCTTCCTGAACAAGGAGGGCAAGCAGGCGAAGGGCACTGAAGAGGCAAAGGTAACCATCGAGTACACCAACAATCCTAGTTGGCTAATGGTGAAGGCTCTGCCAGCTATCAGCAATCCGGATGAGGAGGACGCCATCTCGCTGATGTCTGCCATCTACGCCAATACCATCACCACCCATATCCAGAAGAATCTCTCTTTGGAAAAACTTTCTCAGGAGACCATCCGCTTGCAGAATCAGGTGGAGAAACTGAAGAAGTTGCAGAACCCTAACGGTTCCTTCTCCTGGTGGAAGGGCATGAAGGGCAGCCGGTATATGACAACATCGGTAGCAGAAATGATGGTTCGGTTGAATGCCATTGCTGGTGTGCAGAAATCAACCGCCCGGATGCTGACCGCGGCTCTGAACTATCTCTCTCTGCAGACAGCTCAGGAAGTAAGAGAAATGAAGAAGCAGGAGGAGAAAAAGCAGAAGGTGAATCCTAGCGAACAGGCGCTGCATTATCTCTACATCCTCTCGATGGATGGCAGAAAGATGAAGCAGAATCTGGAAGCTGACAAGGCTTATCTCTTGGACAAGATGTCGAAGATGACCGGTGATTTCACCATCTATGGCAAGGCGCGTGCTGCCGTGGTACTCGCCAGAAACAGCCAGCAGAATGCTGCCTACCGCGAGAAGGCTGGCGAATATCTGCAGAGTGTGAACGAATATGCCGTTTACCGTGAGGAGATGGGCCGCTACTACGATACCCGCAAGGCACTCTACAGCTGGAGAAACTACAAGATACCAACCCAGGTATCTGTGATAGAGGCGCTGCAGATGCTGAAGCCGAACGACAAGCAGACCATCGAGGAACTGCAGCGCTGGCTCCTGATGTCGAAGCGCACCCAGGTTTGGGATACGCCGGTGAATACCGTGGATGCTGTCTATGCCTTCATGAAGGGCAATGAGAGCAACTGGAACCAGAAGGCAGAAAATGCCGTGCTGAAACTGGATGGCAAGCTGCTGCCGATGCCGCAGGATTCCACCACCTTGGGTTATGTGAAGACCGAAAAGACAGGCAAGGCATCCGTGCTGAGTATCGACAAGAAGAGCGAGTATACCAGCTGGGGTGCTGTCTATGCAGAGTTTAAGCAGCCTATCAGTGAAATCGGTTCTATGGAGTCGGGCATCAAGGTGCGCCGTGTCATCGTTCCAGCCGAATCTGAGAGCAAGGGCAAAGCGCAGGCGAAGGTAGGCGAGAAGGTGAAGGTAACGCTCATCATCACCGCCGACCGTGACTACGACTTTGTGCAGATTACGGATAAGCGTGCGGCATGTCTGGAACCGGTCAACCAGAAGAGCGGTTATCAGTGGGGCATAGGCTGCTATGTTTCTCCAAGAGATCATGCAACAAATTTCTATTTCGATCGTTTATCTAAAGGTAAGCACATCGTAGAAATGGAGTATTACGTGGATAGAAAGGGCGACTATCAGAGCGGAACTTGCACCGCTGAGTGTACCTACAGTCCGGAATTTGGTGGCCGCACAGAGACTTATGAATTGAAAGTTAATAATTGATAGTTAAAAGTTTATAGATTGATAATTAAGAATAGAATAGTATGAAACGAATGAATATATGGATGCTTTCTGCGCTGTTGGCGCTGCCGGCATCAGCACAGAAGATAACAACCCAGCACGAGGTGGTGGACTGCGGACAGGTGGTGTTCCGCAAGCCTGTAACTGCTGAGTTCGTGATGAAGAACGAAGGCCACAAGCCTTTGGTGATTAACAATGTATTGAAGAGCTGCGGCTGTACATCCGTGGAATATCCTAAGAAGAGTATCGCAGCAGGCGAGACCTTCACGGTCAAGGCTGTCTACGACTCCAAGCAGATGGGTACCTTCATGAAGCAGATATGCCTCTACAGCAATGCCTCTGACGAACCTTTCATCGTCATGATGAGAGGCAAGGTGGTGGGCAGCGTGGTAGACTTCGCAGGTCCTTACGACGAGCTTCTGGGTGACATCAAGTCGGATGTCCAGGAAGTGGAGTTTGATGACGTAAACCGTGGCGACCGTCCGGTGCAGCGCATTCACATCTTCAATCCTACCGACCGCGTGATGGAGCCGGTTGTGATGCATCTGCCTAATTATCTCCAGGCACAGGTATCCCCATCCAAGGTTGCTCCTCATCATTCAGCCGTCATAGTACTGGGCTTGGATTCCAAGAAGCTTCGTGACCTGGGACTGAACCAGACTTCCATCTATCTGGGCGAGCGTCCTGGCGACAAGATTGCCCCAGAGAAGGAAATCGTGGTTTCTGCTGTCCTCCTTCCTGACTTTGACAAGTTGACAACCGAGCAGAAGGCAAAGGCTCCGAAGTTGGAAATATCGGCAACGGAACTGAACCTCGGCAGCTTCAACGGCAAGAAGAAGCTGAAGGGACTTATCACCCTCACCAACAAGGGTAAGTCGGAACTCGACATCAGAAGCATGCAGATGTTTACCATGGGCTTGCAGGTAAGTTTGAAGAAGAGCAAGATTCAGCCGGGAGAAACCGTGAAGATGAAGGTGACGGCAGTGGCTGCCGAACTGAAAAAATCGCGTGTGAAGACCCCTCGTATCCTCATGATTACGAATGATCCTGACCAGGCAAAGGTGGTAGTGAAGATTCATGTAAAATAATGTACAATGAATAATGTACAATGAATAATTATACATTATAAATTATAAATTAAAAAAAGTGCAGATAGAAATAGATAACGGCAGTGGTTTCTGCTTCGGCGTGACCACTGCCATCAAGAAGGCTGAAGAAGAGTTGGAGAAAGGCAGTAAACTCTACTGCCTGGGAGATATCGTGCATAACGGTATGGAGGTGGAACGACTGCATGAAGCAGGACTCATCACCATCGACCACGAGCAGATGGAGGAGCTGCATGGCGTGAAGGTATTGCTTCGTGCCCATGGAGAACCACCTGAGACCTATGCCCTTGCCGAGCGCAACAACATTGAAATCATTGATGCCACCTGCCCTGTGGTACTGCAGTTGCAGCGACGCATCAAGAAGCAGTATGTCAACAATCCGGAGGCGCAGATTGTCATCTTCGGAAAGAAGGGACATGCCGAAGTTCTGGGTTTGGTAGGACAGACCGAGAGTCACGCTCTCGTGGTAGAGAAGCTGGAGGATGTGGAACATCTGAGGGAGATAGGAAGGCTGGATTTCTCCAAGGACATCTATCTCTATTCTCAGACCACCAAGAGCCTGGAAGAGTTCCATCGCATCATCGAATACTGTCAGGCGCATATCGTGGAAGGTGCTACCTTCAAGAGCTTTGACACCATCTGCCGACAGGTGGCTAACCGCATGCCGAATATCGCCATCTTTGCCAGCAGGCATGATGTGGTGCTCTTCGTGAGCGGCAGAAAGAGTAGCAACGGTAAGGTGCTCTTCAAGGAATGCAAGAGCGTGAATGACAACAGCTATCAGATAGAGAGTGCTGACGAAATAGACATGGCATGGTTCCAGGGCGTCAATACCGTGGGAATCTGTGGTGCCACAAGTACTCCCAAATGGCTGATGGAAGAATGTAAGGAAAAGATTATCAATGAATTCAAGGGGTAATCTCTTGGAATTCAGGGGTAATCTCTTGGAATTCTGGAATGTATAAAAACAAAACAAGTGGTAAATCTTCTCCCGAAGACTTACCACCTTCAAAAAACAGTAATTAACTCAAAATTTATAATCTATATCATTACTACCTTTAAATAGTGCTGCAAAGATAATAAATCATTGCTTTTTTTGCAAGGTAGTGTCAATGAATAATTCTATTTTCTCGTTAAATTATTTCATTTTAACTTATTTTTGCAAACACCTATGCCTTGATGGCTTTCTGATACTGTTCCATGAGCCATGCCTTCTGCTGAGGGATGGTCAGCTGGCTGTTGTCGAGAACGATGGCATCTTCTGCCTGGCGCAGAGGAGAAGTCTCTCGATGGGTATCGATGTAGTCGCGCTCTTCTACGTTCTTCAGGATGTCCTCGAAATCAGCTGGCATTCCCTTCTCCTGCAGCTCATCATATCGGCGCTGTGCTCTCACCTGGGAGCTGGCGGTGACGAATATCTTGAGTTCTGCGTCAGGGAAAACGGTGGTGCCGATGTCGCGGCCGTCCATCACGATGCCCTTGTCTTCACCCATCTTCTTCTGCTGTGCCACCAAAGCCTCTCTGACGAATGGGATGGCGGCAATCGGACTCACGTGGCTGGAAACCTCCAATGAGCGAATCTCCTTCTCTACGAGTTCGCCATTGAGATAACAGTCCGGGCGACCGGTAGCTTCATTAAACTTGAACGAGATGTGGATTTCAGGCATCTTCTTCTCCAGCTCATCTACCTTGACATTGCCCTCTGCATCAAACAGCTTGTTTCTCAAGGCGTAGAGCGTAACAGAACGGTACATGGCGCCTGTATCTACATACACATATCCAATCTCCTTGGCAAGGTCCTTAGCCATGGTACTCTTGCCACATGATGAATAACCATCAATTGCTATTGTTATCTTCTTCATATTTCGAACTGATTTATAATTTATAATTTACAATTTATAATTCACGCTCAGCACCAGACTGTTGCTGCTGACGTGATATTTGCCATAGGCCACATTCAGCTGGAAGCGCTCCAGGTTGATGCCTCCACCGAATGACCATCCGGCTCCATGACTGCTCTCCTCGTTCTCCTCGCCTGTAGAAATCGTCATCTCGTCGGCACGGCGGGCATTATATCCTGCTCCCAGCCACAGACTCTCGCCCAGGAGGAGTTCTGCTCCCACCACAAGATGGTTCTTCAGTCCGCTGTCCCAATGGTTCAGATTCACCAGGGTGGCAGAAATGCGGAATGGGGTGCTCTCAAACCGTTTGGTGGCTCCCACCTGCAGGTCTATCGGCATCTTCTCATATTCCTCATCATACGCCTTGAGCTGTCCACCCAGGTTCTTGGCAACGGCAGAGATAGAAAGGTCCTGCTCTGGGTCGTAATAGTTCAAACCCAGGTCTACGCCCATGGTGATGGAGTTGTAATCACCGATATAGGAGGTGATGAATCTGGCAGAGATACCACCTGCGAGATTCCGGGCAAGCATATAGGAGAAATGGCCCGCAAGCGCAATGTCCTTTGCCGAGAATTCGCCCATCTCGATGTTGTTCTCATCCGTCTGTTTCATCTTGCCATAGTCGATGTATTGAGCCGACACCGCCCATGATGCCTTTTCCTTCACGATGCGGTTGAAGGAAGCCGATGCCACGTTCACCCCCGACATGTAATTCATGTAGTTGAGGTTGATGGTCTTATCGCTCACCGACGACAGCAGCGCCGGATTATGGAATACGAGGGCTTCATCATCTTCTATCAAGGTGATGTTATCGCCTCCGAGGGCTGCGGCATGTGCACTGACCGGTAAGCGCAGAAAGTTATAACTCGTTTGGCTCTCCTGAGCGTTCATAAAAGCCGCAAAAAGCGTCAATACGAGGGAAAAAACTATTTTTTTCATTTAAATTCTATAAATCTTTGGCAAAGATACAGCTTTTTTCAAGAATATACAGTAAATTTGCATTGTTTTCGTAGAAAAGAACGGAATTGATAGTGAAATATTGCAGTTTCTGCTCCTAAAAATGGGGAAGTGGGGCTGCAGACTAGATAGAAATAGAAGAATGTTGGAAATTAAAAAATCGAAGAAAGTACAGTTGGACGACAAGCGGGTCACCTTTTTCCTGCTTGGGCTTCTTCTGGCTTTTACCTTCCTCTTCGTGGGACTTCAATATCAGAAGGGACCTCAGGGAGGAGATGACTGGGCTGAGAACTTTGAGGATCTGGCACAAGACCTGGATATGCAGACACCACCCGACCAGAAGGACATGGTGAGTGCTGAGGCTATGTCGAAGGCACCTGCATCAGAAGCCATCACGCAGGAGGTGAAACCTACCGAACAGCAGATGGTGAAATCGCCCGATAAACTCAGTACCACTACCAGCAAACTGGTTATCGGTGACGGTTCGGGAGCGGTGGAAGGTGCCGATGTGAAGGAAGCTGCACCTGAGACTGCGATTGATAATTCTGACAATACGCCAGAAGAACCCATCAAATTTACAGTGGTGCAGAAAATTCCGGAATTCCCGGGCGGATGGTCGGCATTCATGCAATGGCTCACCAAGAACCTGAAATATCCTTCTGCAGCGCAGAAAAACAAGGTGCAGGGAACCGTTATCATCACCTTCATCGTGAACAAGGACGGCAGTATAGCAGATACGAGAGTAAGCACTTCGGTAGATCCGGTGCTCGATGCTGAGGCTCTCAGGGTGATGAAGATGATGCCGAAATGGAAACCGGGAATGGATAGAAACAAGGTATGCCGTACCATGATTGCCGTTCCTGTGGTATTCCAGTTATAGGATTATAAATTATTCATTGTAAATTATTCATTATAAATTATAAATTGTTCATTATAAATTATACATTATTATGAAGACAGCTGATGAAATTTTAAACATGGTGAACGAGTTCTTGGAAAACTTGCCATACGACCGTAAACCATATTCGCTATATGAGCCGATAAAGTATGTGCTCTCTATGGGGGGCAAGCGCATCCGTCCAACCCTGATGCTCCTGGGTTACAACATCTTCAAGAACGACCCGGAGAAAATCCTGATGAATGCCATCGCCCTGGAGACTTATCACAACTATACCTTACTCCATGATGACCTGATGGACAATGCCGACCTGCGCCGTGGTCACGAGACCGTTCACAAGAAGTGGGATGCCAATACAGCCATCCTCTCGGGCGACAGCATGCTGGTTCTTGCCTATGAGCGCATGGCACAGTGTGACGAAAAGCATCTTGCCAAGGTGTTGAAAATCTTCACCACCACCGCTCTCGAAATAGGAGAGGGACAGCAGTATGATATGGAGTTTGAGACACGCAACGATGTGAAGGAAGAGGAGTATATCGAGATGATCCGTCTCAAGACCAGCGTACTCCTGGCTTGTGCTCTGAAGATTGGTGCTGTTCTGGCTGATGCTTCTGAGGAAGATGCCGAGAACCTGTATAAGTTTGGTGAGCAGATTGGCCTGGCTTTCCAGTTGCAGGATGATTTCCTCGATGTCTATGGCGATACCAAGGTGTTCGGTAAGGAGATTGGTGGCGATATCACTTCCAACAAGAAGACCTTCATGCTCATCAATGCCTTCAACCATGCCAACGACGCTCAGCGTGCAGAACTCCAGAAGTGGGTGGATGCCAAGGAGTTCGACCGCAAGGAAAAGGTAGCTGCCGTTACCCGTCTTTACAACGAGATTGGTATTGACAAGATGGCTCAGGACAAGATAGCTTATTACTTCGAGCAGAGCAAGAAGTATCTGGATGCAGTGAATGTGCCTGCTGAGCGCAAGGAGGAGTTGGCAAAGTATGCTCAGAAAATGATGAAGCGCCAGTACTAATTTAAGTGAAGAGTGAAGAACGAAGAGTGAAAAAATCATCGGCTTTACTAATCATAAAGTTCAAAGTTCAAAGTTCAATGTTCAAAGTTCAATGTTCAAAGTAATAGATACGCATACGCATTTTGATGCGGAGGAATTTGATGAGGATAGGGCGGAGGCTTTCGCTCGTGCCAGTGAAGCGGGGGTAGGCAAAGTGTTCTTGCCTGCCATCGACTTGAAGACCACGCACGCAGTCCTGGCTTTGAGCCGGGAATATCCGGGCTACGCCTATCCCATGATTGGCTTGCACCCTGAGGAGGTGAAGGAAGACTGGAAGGAGCAGCTGGCAGAACTCCGGAAGATATTAGAGGAACATCGCATAACAGGGAATGCTAATCCTGCAGGCGATTCTCCACAGGTTTCTGACTTTATCGCCATTGGCGAAATCGGATTGGATTACTATTGGAGCCGTGAGTTCGAACATGAGCAGCTGGAGGCTTTCGAAGAGCAGGTAAAGTGGTCGGTAGATACCCGCTTGCCATTGATGATTCATTGCCGCAAGGCGCAGAACGAGATGGTACATCTGCTCAGACAGTATCAGAAAGACCTGCCGGGCGGCGTGTTCCATTGCTTTACCGGCAATCAGAAGGAAGCCGAGGAACTTCTCTCGTTCGACAACTTCGTGCTGGGCATCGGTGGAGTCTCTACCTTCAAGAGCAGTCATCTGCGTGAAGACCTTCCAGCCGTGGTTCCGATGAACCGCATTGTTTTGGAAACCGACTCTCCATACATGGCTCCCGTTCCATATCGCGGAAAGCGCAATGAGAGCGCCTTTGTGGTAGAAGTTCTTAAAACCTTGGCGAAAGCCTACAACGTGAGCGAAGAAGAGTTTGCAGAACAGACGAATAAAAATGTAGAAAGCGTCTTTCACTTCTAGGGAAATGCCCCACACGCCCTGAAGACTCAAAGCTCTAGAAGCAGCACGCCCTGAACCAACGGTCACCGGCCGAAGGGAAAGGTAAAGGGCAGAAGCTCCTAGCCCAGGGCAACACCCTGGGTTATAATGGCAATCAGCAAAGCGCCCTGTAAGGGCAAAAGCTTTTGTAAATATATAAACTTTAATAAATATAAATCCTAAACCAACTATTCATTATGACTAGAAAAATGTTGATGGCAGCCCTTCTGATGGCTGCATTTGCACAGGGCACTCAGGCACAAGACCTGAGCGGCCAGCGTTCTGAAAAGCAGGACGTAAACATGATTCCTGGTAAGAAACTGGATCATCACGGACTCATCGTGAGCCCTACACCACATCTCCTGAATGTGGATGCTGCTAACCGACTCGACCTGCAGAAAGGTGTCAAGGTGATAGACAAGAAAGGTAAGTTTGCTGATGATGTGAAGTTCCTGACCGCCAACGCCAAGGGCATTCGCCTTACTATCGATTTCGGTGAAAAACTCGCTGCCAAGGCTGGCGTAAAGCCTGTTTCGGGTGCTTACAGCCTGAAGGCTGATGCCAAGGGTATCCAGATTGTGGGCTACGATGAGCGTGGTGCCTTCTACGGTTTGCAGACTCTGCGCCAGATTGTTAACAGCGAGATGGCAAAGGGACAGATGCCTTACACCACCTGCAACGACTATCCTGACCTTCCAAACCGTGGTGTGGTAGAAGGTTTCTATGGCGAACCTTGGTCTCATCAGGTGCGTCTTTCCCTCATCGACTATTACGGAAAGAACAAGATGAACACCTATCTCTACGGTCCGAAGGATGACCCTTATCACAGCTGTCCTAACTGGCGCCTGCCTTATCCTGAGAAAGAGGCTAAGAACATCAGCGAACTCGTTCAGGCTTGTCGCCGCAACCGAGTAGACTTCGTGTGGGCTATCCATCCGGGACAGGACATCAAGTGGAACGAGGAAGACTATCAGAACCTGGTTCACAAGCTCGATCTGATGTACGACCTTGGTGTTCGTTCTTTCGCTATCTTCTTCGATGATATTTCCGGCGAGGGTGCCAACCCGGTAAAGCAGTCGGAACTCTTGAACCGCCTGGCTAAGGAGTTTGTGAAGGCTAAGGGTGATGTTACACCGCTCGTGATGTGTCCTACCGATTATACCCGTCTCTGGGCGAATCCAAAACCAACTGGTTCTCTCGCTATCTTCGGTAATACCCTCGACCCATCTATCAACGTATTCTGGACGGGTGATGTGGTATGTAGCGACTTGACCCGCGAGACGCTCGACTGGGTGAACTCTCGTATCAAGCGTCCTGCTTATTACTGGTGGAACTTCCCTGTAACAGATTATGCACGTCATATCATCATGCAGGGTCCTACCTACGGTTTGCAGACCGACCTGACCAACAAGGATCTCTGTGGTTTCGTAAGTAATCCGATGGAGCACGGAGAGGCATCCAAGCTGGCGCTCTATGGTGTAGCTGACTATAGCTGGAATATCGCCAACTATAATCCGCTCGATAACTGGGAGCGTGGTCTGGTAGATCTCACTCCTGAGGCACATGAGGCATATCGCACCTTCGCCATGCACTCTTGCGATACCGAGACCGGTTATCGCCGCATCGAGTCATGGGAGACCAAGAGCTTCCGCATCGACAACTTTACAGATGCACAGTTCAACGCTTTGCAGAATGAGTTTGTAAGAGTAAAGAATGCACCTGCCCAGATGGAGGCAAACTGCAAGAACGCCTTGCTGATGAAGGAACTCCGCCCATGGTTGACAGAGTTTGGCAAGTTGGGTGAGCGTGGCTTGAAGACCATGAGTCTTATCAAGGAATATAAGGCTGGCAACGACCAGGCATTCTGGGAGGGCTACGTAAACAACCGCATGAGCAAGGAAGATGTGGCTGCTTACGAGAAGCATAAGTCAGGAACCATGGTATTGCAGCCATTCTACGAGCAGTCTATGGACGATATGGCATCTGGTTTCTTCAAGAAGTTGACCGGCAAGGTTCCAGCCTTCTATAAGGGTATCGGTACCTATGCTACCTTGAGAACTACCCAGAGCAAGGCGATGTTCGACAACGATTCTACTACCTATTATACATCGGGTAACGGCCAGAATACAGGCGACTGGATTGGTGCAGACCTGGGCTGCGTTCGTTCAGTTTCAGAGGTAAGAATCCTTCAGGGCCGTAACTCTGTGGATGATGTAGATTACTTCGACAACACCGTATTGGAGTATTCTGTAGACAGAAAGGAATGGAAGGCGCTGACAGGCGAGTTGAAGAAGCAGTATATCATCAACTGGAAGACCGACACCCCTGTTGATGCCCGTTATATCCGTATCAAGAAGTTGAAGTCAGACAAGCGCAACTGGGCAGCTGTCCGCACCTTCGAGGTGAACCCAACCACTCCTGAGCGTTTGAGCTTCCCAGTAGAGGCTACCAACCTTCAGGCAGCGATGTATGGTTTCGATGAGAATCCTTGCACCTCATTCACCAACGAGGGCATCCTTACCATGGGTGTAGAAAAGGAAGTAAAGGGTTACACCCTGCTTCTGAAGTTGACTCCAGGCAGTTCTTTGGTTTGTCGTCAGTTGAATGCCAAGGGCAAGGTTCTTGCCACTACCACCATCGACAGTTCATTCTGCAAGGTAGAATTGGTGAAGAAGGCAGCCAAGCTTCAGATAGAAGGCTCAGCCGAAATCTTCGAGATTATTCCTGAGAAGTAAAGGACAGAACTTTCGCAAGTGGGGAAGTCCGCTAGGTGTCTCGCCAGATTGCAAATCTGCCGGGACGCCTTGTGGCATAAAGTCTGCCCTCTGCTGTTTTTAGGCACGGATTACACGGATTACACGGATTTTTTCATGAGGCTATAATCGCTTTATTTACATTAGCGGCATAAATCCGTGTAATCCGTGTAATCCGTGCCTTATCTATACTCTAGGCAAGAAACTTATGACACACCCTCTTCTTACTGTTTCCGTTAAAGAAATGTAAAAAGCAAGCGAATATGTGGCATTTCGGATAAAAATTGATACTTTTGCATTCCGAAATAAAGGAAAGGTGCTCGAGTGGCTGAAGAGGCACGCCTGGAAAGCGTGTAACCGGCAAAACCGGTTCGGGGGTTCGAATCCCCCTCTTTCCGCTTTTATATATATAATAAGGTATATATGATTATGAAGAAAAATACATCTATTGCGCGTTTCGCAATATTAGTTTTCACAGCAATGTGTTCTCTGCCTATGATGGCACAGGAGGAGAACATGGGATTTCATCAAGCTCTTAAAACGAAATTCATTGAGGGTAACGCTGGCTTTATGTCGCTCGTTGCCATCGCACTCATCGTGGGATTGGCTTTCTGTATCGAGCGAATCATCTATCTCAGTCTTTCTGAAATCAATGCCAAGAAGTTGATGCAGGACATTGACCAGAAGGTGACTGCGGGAGATGTGGAAGGGGCTAAGGACCTCTGTCGCAATACCCGTGGACCTGTGGCTTCTATCTGCTTTCAGGGATTGATGCATATTGATGAGAAGCTGGATGATATTGAGCGCTCCGTGAGCGGTTATGGCACGGTGCAGGCGGCTAATCTCGAGAAGGGATGCTCCTGGATCAAGCTCTTCATTGCCATGGCTCCATCTCTCGGATTCCTGGGAACGGTGATAGGTATGGTGATGGCGTTCGATCAGATTCAGCAGGCGGGAGACATCAGCCCTACCATCGTGGCATCGGGTATGAAGGTAGCGCTGATTACTACTATCTTCGGTATCATCGTAGCCTTGATTCTCATGGTCTTCTATAACTACATCCTTTCGAAGGTGGAGCATCTTACTAGCCAGATGGAGGAATCGGCTGTAACTTTAATGGATATTATTGCCAAAAATAAGTGAAGAGTGAAGAACGAAGAGTGAATAATTCATCGGCTTTACTAATCATAAAGTTCAAAGTTCAATGTTCAAAGTTCAAAGTAACAAGTTCAAAGTTCAAAGTAACAAGTCATCGGAGAATATCTCTCAGCGCATTTTCTATCTCTTGATAGGCTTGGCGGTGCTAGTATTCGGATTGTTCTTCCTGGTGGGCTATGATATGCCTTTCGTAGAGAACCCAGACTTCAATGCGCCTCTGTTTACGGATGTGCTCATCGTCCTGATGTGGCTATTCCTGATTGGAGGAGTGGGCTTGGCAGTCTATTCGATGATCAAGGGTTATCGCACAACGAAATCGGAGGCAGTGGTGAATGGAGTGCCCGTGCGCCGCATCTTCCGCATCACATGGCTTTCCCTGCTGGCAATCCTGGTTGTTACCTTCCTGTTGGGAGGTTCCGACCCGATGCTCATCAATGGTGAAAACTATGCCGACTGGATTTGGCTCAAACTCTCTGATATGTTTGTCGTCACATCGCTTCTGATGCTGATGGCAGGCATCGGTGCCGTCTGCTTTGGCGGAACCCGATATATCAGAAAGAAGAAGTAATTGACTGATAATTATAAAGATTTTAGGTTCTATAAGATAAAAGCTAAATGCTGATAAGAAGGAAAAGTCATGAAACCCCGGGGTTGAATACCACTTCCACAGCCGACATTTCGTTTATGCTGCTGATATTCTTCCTTGTCACCACATCGATGGATGTGGATAAGGGATTATTGCGCCAACTTCCTTCACCGGAACCTCAGAAAAAGGAACGGCAGGAGTCGGTGGTTGACAAGAATAACCTGATGGCCATTCATCTGACTGCGGGCGATACCTTGCTGGTAAACGACAAGCCGATGAAGGTTGCTCAGCTCAAGGAAGAAACCGTCCGCTTTGTGCATCGCCTGGGGAAGAAGCATCTCATCTCTATCGAGAGCGACCGTGATGCAGATTACAATCTCTATTTTCAGATGCAAAACCAGCTGATGGAGGCTTATGACCAGCTGCGTAATGAAGCTGCTCAGAAGAAATATCATAGAAACTATGCTCTGCTGACCAATGAGCAGAAGGAAAAGATACGTAAAATCAGTCCTCAGCGTATCACGGAGTCGTATGCCAACGCTATGACTCAACAGGATAAGAGCATCGACGCCCATGCTGAGGAGCAGGAGGAGAAAGGAGGTAAACCATGATTCGTTTCTGCAAGAAATCGCACGATGTGCCTGAACTGAATACATCATCTCTGCCAGACCTGATATTCTCCGTACTCTTCTTCTTCATGATTGTTACCCACATGCGTCAGGTGACCCTGAAGGTGGAATGCAGAGTGCCACAGGGCAAGAATCTGACCCGATTGACCAAAAAGTCGGCAGTAAGCCATATCTATATCGGCAAACCAACCAAGGATTTGCAGGGTAAATATGGCAAGGAAACGCAGATTCAGCTGAATGACAAGCTGGCTACTGCCCCGGAGGTGATGGACTATATGGCAGCAGAGAAGAAGCGCATGTCGGCAGAAGACCAGCGGTTGATGACTGTTTCCATCAAGGCAGATAAGGATACCAAGATGGGAGTCATCACAGATGTGAAGCAAGCTTTGAGACAGGCAAAAGCCATCAAAATCAGCTATTCTGCTGTTGAAAAAGGTCAATAATGCGACCTGAAAGGAAAAATAATATTAATTTATTATTTTTTTATTCAGAAAAGTTGCTGTTATTAAAATTTTGTACTATCTTTGCAAGCAAATTAATAGAAGATATGGCAAAACAAATATTAGATTCATTAGACAGGCAGATTTTGAAGTTGATTTCTCAAGATGCCCGTATTCCATTTTTGGAAGTAGCACGCGCTTGCAATGTGAGCGGTGCAGCTATTCATCAGCGTGTAGCTAAACTGTCAAACCTAGGCATTATCAAGGGTTCGCAGTTTATTATAGATCCAGAAAAGATTGGTTATGAAACCTGTGCTTACATGGGATTGTACCTGAAGGAACCTGAGAAGTTCGACCAAGTGGTAGAAGAACTCAAGAAGATTCCTGAGGTGGTAGAATGTCATTATACGACAGGTGGCTTTGATATGTTTATCAAGATTTATGCCATCAACAACCACCATCTCCTGGAAATCATTCATGATAAGTTGCAGCCTCTGGGCTTGTCTCGCAGTGAGACTATCATCTCATTCAATGCGGCTATCAACCGTCAGCTTTCTATGGCAGATATCCAGAGATTTGATGATGTTGTGGAGGAAGAAGCAACAGAAGAAGAATAATTTTTATTGCTTTCTATAGAGTGTGAGGAATGTGAACGATAAGTCGTTTTCATTCCTCATTTCCTTTTCTGCTACTTCCCATTCATCCGGGTTGATTTCCGGAAAAAAGGTGTCAGCAGCTTCCGGTTCTTCATCCACTATCGTGAGATAGAGTCTGTCGGCAAACGGAAGGGCATGGGAATAAATGCTCTCACCGCCAATGATAAAGCATTCTTTATCTATGACGGTATTATTTCTTTCTGCTTTCTCTTTTCCTGTTTCATTTGTGACAGCAGCCAGCGCTTCCTCCAAAGATGCGTAAACCTCGCAGTTCGGAAGTTCTTTCCTGCTCCTGGAAACTACGATGTTACGGCGGTGGGGGAGTGCACCGTTAGGAAGTGATTCATAGGTCTTTCTGCCCATGATGATGACATGTCCGGTAGTTAACTCGCGAAAGCGGGTCATATCGGATTGAATATGATAGAGCAACCGGTTCTGATAGCCGATTGCTCTATTTGCTTTGGATATGCAGGCGATGATGCTGAGCATTTTTTAATGTATAATGTATAATTATTCAAGTTTCGCAAGTTCAGAAGTTAAAGAAGTTAAAGGAGTTATCGCTCCCTACGGTCGCTGAGGAGTTAAGACAATAGTCTTTTTGGCGTAGTTTTTAAGCTGCAAGACTTACGTCTTAACTCCTTAACTTCCTTAACTCCTTTAACTTCCTGATATGCGAAAGTTCAGTAATTATTAATTGTTAATTATAAATTATTAATTATTTCTCCGGCACGTGAGTACTCTTGATCTTCCATTCTTGTGGATAGAGGTTGTTGGCACGGTTTCCGATGTTCTTTTCCCATCCCAAAGGCATTTGGTGGTACGTAACCAGCACATAGCCCTTAGGGGTTTCTGCAGGGAGATTGACTGCCTCCTTGCGCAGGTAGCGAATGGCATCTTCGTACGACAGTTCTACTTGCGGAAAAACCTCTTTGTTGAGCATCACGGAGAGGGCGAGACTCTGGTCGGGAATGATGTCTTTCCCCTTGCTCGTTCCCAGTTTCACACCGGCATGTATTACCTTCAGATTCCTGGCTGCCTCCTCATAGATGGCTTTCCATCGGCTTGGGATGGCATAGAAGTTGTCCTCTTCGGCTATTGTTTCATAGTCGGATGACTTCAACCAGTCTGTAGGAACCAGCTGACTCTTTCCCTTGTTTCCTCTGTTTTTTCCTTTCTCCTTGTTCTTGTCTTTCTTCTTCTTTTTGTCTTCTTTCTCCATTTCCGCTTCACCCTCTTTTCTGAGTGCTGCGAGGAAGATGCCTTCTCCACGGGTCTTGCCAGGGAGGAAACGATAGACAGGGATTTCTGTACCGATGAGATTGCCGGTGATGTTCCAGCTCTCATCAATGCCGGTTAAGGCAATTGGCTCTGCACCCAGTTCCTCACAAATCCAGGCGATGTTCTCCTCGTCTTCGTGGGCATTGAAGGTACAGGTGGAGTAGATGAGGATACCGCCCGGTTTCAGACAGTTCCAGATATCGCTCACGATTTCACGTTGCAGATGCCAGCAGTTGTCCACATTCTGCAGACTCCATTCTTCGATGGCACCATCGTCCTTGCGGAACATACCTTCGCCCGAACACGGCACATCGGTGAGGATGACGTCAAACTGAAGCTTCGACTTCTTGTAATCACGTGGGTAATTGTTGGTGACAATCATGTCGGGATGACCGAACTTCTGGATGTTCTCGGCAAGAATCTGCGAGCGGGTGCGCATCGGTTCGTTGCTGAAGAGCAGACTTCCTTCAGGCAATGCAGCACGAAGAGCAGTTGACTTTCCGCCTGGAGCAGCACAGAGATCGAGCATCATCACGGGTTCGTGAACGAGCTGGCGGATCACCAGGTCCACAAACATGGATGAAGCTTCCTGCACATAATACTTTCCGGCATGGAGCCAAGGGTCAAAGGTGAAGTTGGGACGTGAGGATAAATACCGTCCGGTAGAAGGACACCATGGAATCGGTTCGCCCGGCGCATCTTCTCCCTCCTTGCACTTGAAAGGATTGAGACGGATGCTGGTAGGAGCTTCTCCCTCGGTGATGCCCTGCTTCAGCTGCAGGAACAATTCTTCGCCCATCAACTCTTGTGTATATTTGATGAAATCTTCTGGTAATGTCTTCATTTTATGCGTATATTCTTTAATTTGTTTGCAAAAATAAGAAATTTTTCGTTTCTTTGCAACTAAATTGGCAACGGATGCGTCTAAGAGACAGAAAATTTAATAAATAACAAGGTAAAACAATAAAAATATTGATAGATATGAAGAAAGCGTTATTGACATTGGCGCTCATCATGAGCATCGGAGCTACACAGCTATCTTTGGCATCTTCTGCTCCCAAACACCGTTATCAACCTTCCACACAGCAGGTGGACAAGAAGACTGCTGCATCGGCTGATAAAACGGATGAAGGATTGGAGTCGTATTCTGATACGACCAGTACGGATACGGCTGATTATAATGTTTACGATGACAGCAATGATAATGCCCGTGATTATCATTCCAAATACAGTCTGGGCAATTATGATGACCCGTTCGATTTCATCGGTTCGGTGTTTGGTGGCGGTGCGCTGTCTGTCATCATCATCTTTTGTGTAATCTTCGGCTTGTTGTTCGTCTTCGCTCCGTTGATTATCATATTTCTCATCGTCCGTTATCTGATGCGTAGACACAACGACCGGATGAAGCTGGCGGAGATGGCAATGGAGAAGGGCATCAATGTTCCGGAAAGCGACCGGCCGATAGACAAGCAGAGCGATGAGTATCTCGTGAAGCGGGGATTGAGAAATGCCTTCCTCGGAGCAGGCTTGTGCGCCATGTTCGCTTGGTGGGGAGCTGATTTCCTGGCAGGTATCGGAGCCCTGGTCTTCTTCTATGGATTGGGACAGACCCTGATAGGCTCGCTTCCTGCCATCAAGGACTGGTGGAAAAACCGTCATGGCAATCAGGGCACAGGATATAATGGTACTCCGGTGTAAGAATCAAACAACAATTATTAGTTAATATATATAGTGGAAAAGTTATCCGATATTTCTCTCGTCACGAAGGTGGTGATGCTTCACGACCGCAAGTCGTTCGACCTGCTGGTCAAGAAGTATCAATCACCCATTCGTGGGTTCTTCCTACGGCAGACGCTGGGGGATGCGCAGCTGAGTGACGACTTGGCGCAGGATACCTTTGTGAAGGCTTATACCCATCTGGCAAGCTTCAAGGGTACAGCCAACTTCTCCACTTGGCTTTATCGCATCGCCTATAATGTATGGTATGATTATACCCGCAGTCATAAGGAGACGCAAGACATCGATACGCCGGCAGTTTCCCGACAGAATGCGCAGGGAGGAAACAGCGGATTGAAGATGGATTTGATGAAAGCCTTACAGATATTGAGCGATAACGAACGGACATGCATCACGCTGCAGCTGATGGATGGACTCTCTATAGATAAGATTGCAGACGTGACGGGAATGGCACAAGGTACCATCAAGTCGCATCTCTCTCGTGGAAAACAGAAACTTGCAAGTTACTTAAAGCATAATGGTTATGACCGATAAGATAAATGATAAGATAAAAAGCCAGGATATGGAGCCGCTGAACGCCTCAGACGAGCAGTTCTTGCAGGCTTTCTTTGCTGATAATATGATGGCAGGGATTCCTGATGACGGATTCTCTGACAGGGTGATGCAGGCTTTGCCGGATCTTGAGCAGGAGAAGGCATTGGCTAAGCGTCGTAGACTGGAGCATTTGTGGACGGCCGCCTGTGTGGCTGTCGGCGTGATTGCTGCTGTGGTTTGTCAGGGCTGGGAACAGATTCAGGGCTGGCTCTTCTCTATGAAGATAGATTTCCTGCTGTCTGGCTCCCGTGCTCTTACGCATGTGGCTGAGTCCATCGGTCATTCGCAGAATCTCTTGACTCTGCTGGCAGGCTTCGTTGTCCTCATCATGGTTTGGGGATATAACGAGCTGGCGGATGCCAGGGAATAGGAATATAGCCCTTTGGAGGAAGCTCTACTGCAGATTTGCAAAGCAATTATAGCATAATTTGGAAGTTTTAAACAAAAAGAACGCCTAAAAAGGCAAAAAATAGTAAAATAGAGCATTTGTTTTGAGTTTCAAGTGGTTGTGGCAGTCGTTGGCTTTAGTTGGCAGTGACAAGGAAATGAGGAAAAAGCAGATTAGAGAAGTAGAAACGCTTTCAAATCATTACCTCGCAGAAACGCCCTAATAAGCATTTTTAACGGTGGCGGTTCAATTTTCTCCATTCTGCGTAAGTTTTGGTTTTGCCATGCAACTCTCATAGTTTAATTTTGCACCGAACAAAAAAGTAAGAATTATGAGATGCACTTTCAAGACAGTCTTCTATGTAAATGGAAGCAAGGAGAGAAACGGAATTGTCCCTATCATGGGACGAGTGACAATCAACGGAACTATCGCACAGTTCAGTTGCAAGCAGAGCGTTACCAAGGCTATCTGGGATGCCAAGGGCAACAGAGCCATAAGCAAGAGCAAGGAAGCCAAGAAGGTGAATTTATTGACAGCCATTGTCCTGCAACTCTACGGAGGGACAAATACTTTTAGCTAAGAATTGTCGCATCTTTGACGCTTCGGTTATTTGTGGTCGTATTGACTTATTGACGTACTGATTCATTGTCGTATGGAAGTGCAGTTGCAATTTGATAAAGAAGTATCCATGCAAAGAAGTGTGTAAGCATATATGCATTGATACCATACGTTTTACATTTTTATCGTATGACATATAAAACGTATGACATGCAGGAATACATTTTGTTCATCCTTTAGTGGCGAGAAAATGAGCCGGTCCTTGGAGGCTTTGCGCCTCCAGCCACTGGGCGAACCACCGCAGTGTTTTCTTTTACCTTTGCACCCAGGAATCAAGTTAGGATA
>ERZ791902.146-NODE-146-length-59485-cov-4.410466_pt1 | contig 59485 bp, 47 predicted proteins | sample MGYA00510149_ERZ791902 | MGnify/ENA primary metagenome ERZ791902 (study PRJEB30046, sample SAMN00792060) | human gut metagenome | study: EMG produced TPA metagenomics assembly of the A metagenome-wide association study of gut microbiota in type 2...
ATCCAGTACTGGGGTCCATCTGAGGTTTGCGACCAGACCACAAAGACTCTCCAGCTGGAGCAGGCTAAGTAATTTAGTATAAATACTATATGTCAACAAGACGAACGACTTCTACACAGAAAAAAACTTCCATGTCGAGAAAGAATACAACTCGGCGTGGTGGGGGACGTGGCAGAAGACGTTCGTCTTCTTTTTTGCCCAAATTCATGCATCGTTATCCGCGATGGGCTTGGTGGATAGGCGGTATCGCCATCATCCTTGTCTATATTTGGGCTTTTTATTATTTCTTCGTCAGTCCTACCGGTTTCAGGTGGAGAGCTTTGTATGGTGATGCCGAATACCCTGAGGGGTATGAGATTCATGGCATTGACATCTCGCATTATCAGGGAGAAATAGACTGGGAACAGCTCAAGAACGCTATGATAGAGGGATGTCCCGTGCGTTTTGTCATCATCAAGAGTACCGAGGGTGCATCGCGTCTTGATGATCATTTCAGAGAAAATTTCAATCAAGTACGCGAATATGGTTTCATCCGTGGTGTCTATCACTTCTGGAGCAATAAGTCTTCGGCTCGTGAACAAGCTTATTATTTCTTGGACAAGGTACATCTAACGGAAGGCGACTTGCCTCCAGTGTTGGATATTGAGCATAAGCCAGCCGACAAGAGTGTGGATGATTTTCAAAGGGATGTCTTGACATGGCTGCATATCGTAGAGGATAAGTATCATGCCAAGCCTATCATCTATACGTATTACAAGTTTAAGGAGAAATATCTTAGTGCGCCCGTCTTTGACGACTATCCTTATTGGATAGCCCACTATTATGTAGATAAGGTGCAATACCAAGGAAAATGGAAGTTTTGGCAACATACTGATGCCGGCAAATTGCCGGGTATCAAAGGGTATGTCGATTTCAATATCTATAATGGAAGTTTCTATGACCTTCGCAAATTGTGTATCGGCTCCAAAGGGGAATCTCTCCTTGAAGCCGAGGATGAGGAAAACTAGTTCTTCAAAACGAGGCAAGCCCAGTTGTTGTCTGTTCTTCGTCCAGACTCGTATAGTCCGAATTCCTTTGCCTTTTCTAGTAGGACAGGAATGTCTTCCTCATAGAATCCGCTGAGTATCATGTAACCACCTTCGTTGAGTACACCACGGAACGACTTCATGTCTTCTAGCAGGATGTTGCGATTGATGTTGGCGAGAACTACGTCAAACACACCGCTGATATGGTTGATGACCGATGCGTTGCCGAAATAGACTTCCAAGTTATCTACGCCATTGAGTTGGGCATTATGCTTGGCATTTTCCACGCTCCATTCATCGATGTCATAACCTACCACTTCGTTCGCCCCTAGTTTGGAGGCAACGAGTCCGAGAATGCCAGTTCCGCACCCGCAATCCAAAACTCTCATCTTATAAAGGTTCATATTTAATAAGGTGGAGACGATCATTCGAGTGGTCTCGTGATTGCCAGTTCCAAAAGCCAACTTCGCCTCAATGCCAATTTCGATGTGGTCGGGTGATGTGGTCGGGTGGAGCTCTGGATGTTTGGCATCATAGATGAGTACTTGGTCATCCACGCAGATCGGGTCGAAACCTTGCTCTTCCCATTCTTCATTCCAGTCTTTGTCCTCAGCATCTTCGATGGTGTAGGAGATGTCGGTTCCCTCGATAGGAAAATCGGCGATGGAAGCATCGAGGGCATCCTTGTCAAACAATTCTTTCTGCACATACGCCTCCAGTCCTTCCTGAGTTTCCTCGAAGGATTCGAAACCTGCCTCTGCGGCACTATCTGCCAAGAGGTCCTTGCACACTTGCAACAAGTCTTCGCTCGTTGCTATCTTAAATTTGGCTACTAAATATTTCATATCTTGCTCTTGATTTCTTGTTATTGTCTAAAAAACACTGCAAATTTATAAAAAATAGGGAAAAACCTACCATTATTTAGGGTTTTTCTTTAATTTTGCATAAGAATAAGCAATAATTTTGCACTCAGATGATTTTAAGAGTGACGAATGAGGCTAAAAAATGCTCTTCTCGTGATATGGGATGGCTGACTAGCACATTCAGGAATCAACATCTGAAAAGAATTAAAAGAAAAGGAGCAATATAATGAAAAAGTTAGTTCTTTGTACAGTCCTTTTGGCAGCGTTGCCATTGGTGTCAATGGCACAGGACGATGACCTCTATTTCAATCCGAAACAAGAGGCCAAGAAGGAAGCTGCCTTGCGTGAGCAGAGAATCAAGGCTTACAACCAGCAACGTGCTCGTCGTGATAGTATCTATGCAATATATTGGTCGGGTAGCCCTCGATCTGTTGATGAGTACAATCGCAATGGCCGTATCCTCAGTCACTATCAGGGTATCACAACGGATTCCCTGGGCAACGACATCATCTCTTTCCGTCTCGACAAGGGTGTGAAACCTGATTCTATCTATGATGATGCAGCTTTCGCCAAGAAGTACATCAACCAGGATGAGGATTTTGAATATACTCGTGACCTGAGCCGTTGGGATGGCTACTACAATCCTTGGTTCTATGATTATTATGGTGTAGGTCCATACTATTGGCGTAGTGGCTACTGGGGATGGAGAAATCCTTGGCGTTATGGCTATTATGCTGGATGGTACGACCCTTGGTTTGATCCATTCTACGATCCTTGGTACTATGGTTATGCAGGCTACTATAGTTGGTACGACCCTTGGTATTATGGATGGGGTGGTTATTATAGCCCTTGGTATTGGGGCGGTCCAGTCTATTCTCATATAAGCTATGGAGGCAACCCTCGTGGATTGGCCGGCAATCGCAGTTGGGGTGGACCTGGCAAGAATGGTAGTCGCTATGATACGAGCAATAATCGTACCTTCAATAATAACAGCAACAATCGTTTCGGTTCTCGTTCTAACAGCAACTATGGTAACTCGGTGCCATCTAATAGCAACTCCAATTTTGGAGGCTTTGGCAATCGTGGCGGCAGCTTTGGCGGAGGTAGCTTCGGTGGTGGTAGCTTTGGTGGCGGTCACTCTGGCGGTAGTTTCGGAGGTGGTGCTCGCTCAGGTGGCGGCAGCTTTGGTGGCAGAAGATAAGTGAAATGTTTTTAAGCTAAGAAAGATTATGAAGAATTCTAAATATTTTATGTTGGCAATGCTAGGGCTCATGGCTGTCCCAGCACTAGCTCAGGAAACCTACCAAGATACCAAGTTGGCAGAAAACAGTCTTAATGGTACCGCACGATATGTAGGTATGGGTGGAGCCATGGAGGCTCTCGGTGCAGATATTTCTACGATTGGCACCAACCCTGCTGGTATCGGTCTTTTCCGTAAGAATCAAGTGAGCATCTCCGCTGGAGTCGTGGCTCAAACCGATGCTGAGAACCATACTAGTTATAATGCTACAACTATCGACTTCAAGGGCGACAAGTCGCATGTAAGTTTTGACCAACTAGGTATCGTATGGTCACCTACTCGTGGTCGTAGTAGCTATCTCAACTTGGCGTTCAATTATCATAAGAGCGCTGACTTTGGTCAGATTTTGAATGCAGCTAACTCTTTGGGTGGTGCTTCTCAGAGCAAGTTGACAGCCATCAAGTATGGTGCTTATCATAACCAGCAGGGAAATGATATGATTTGGACGGGCGTCGATGCCAACTATGATAATCTGATGAACAAGAGTGACGATAAGAGTCAGATGGCATATTATAATGGCAAGGAGTTCCTTTTCGGTCAATATCAGCATGGATATATCGGTGAGTATGACTTCAATATCAGTGGTTCACTCAACAATCGTGTATGGCTCGGTTTGACAGTCGGCATCCATGATGTCAACTATCGCAGCAGTTCTTACTATGCAGAGAACTTGGTGCCAGGTCCGGGACTGTCAGATGAGCCTGAATCAGATCAGAAAGAAGATTTGAAGATTGATGGTACAGGCTTCGATGTGAAGTTGGGTGTCATCTTCCGTCCTGTTAAGGATTCTCCTTTCCGTATCGGTGCGTACATCAATTCTCCAGTATATTATGACTTGACATTGAAAGGAGCATCCGCTCTGCAGTTGAAAGATTACGATGCAAATGGTCAGGCGCTGACGGGTACTAGCCAAAATGGATGTACATACGATTTTCGCTTGAATACGCCTTGGAAGGCTGGCGTAAGTCTCGGTCATACCGTGGGCAATTATCTTGCATTGGGTGCTACCTATGAATATGCTTGGTATGATCACATGGACAATCGTGTGAAGGATGGTGGTTACTATGATTCTTGGTATGGTGACTATTATGAGACCAGTAGCAGTGATGATGGTATGAATGACAATACTCGCTATTCTCTGAAAGGCGTAAGCACTGTGAAGTTGGGTTTGGAATACAAGCCAATCTCTATGCTCGCTCTTCGTTTGGGTTACAACTATGTTTCTCCAATGTTCAGAGACAGAGGTTATCGTGACCAGAGCATAGCCTCTCCTGGTACAGCTTATGCCACCAGTAGCGACTACACCAATTGGAAAGCTACCAACCGTATCACAGCAGGTATCGGTTTCAACTATCAGGGATGGGGATTTGATGTCGCATATCAGTATAGTGCTCAGAAGGGAGACTTCTATCCATTTATGAGTTACTATGATAATGAGGATAGCGCTAATGATTGCGTAGCCCCTGTAACGGAGGTAAAAAACAATCGTCATCAGCTCTTAATGACTCTCTCTTACAAGTTTTAGTAATTATTTTCACTATTTTCTGTAAAAAAGTACAGAAAAATTTGGTGGTTTCGAAAATTTACTATAACTTTGCAACTGTTTAGAAAAAGATATTGTTAACGCAATATTGAAAATATTAGTTTTTTTAGTGGTTAATTTAGTTTTAGTAAGTATGTAGGTAGAGCTTGTTGTGAAACAAGCTCTATTTTTTTTGTCCGCTATGAGACCAATAGGCTCATAGCGGAGTTGTTGTTACTTTTTCTTTACTCCCTTCACCGCCATGCTCTCCAATGGATTCTCAGGCCAAAAATGCTTGGGATAGCGACGCTTCAGTTCTTTTCGTACCTCGAAGTAAGTACCTTTCCAAAAACTAGAAAGATCTTGTGTCAACTGCACGGGTTTGAAACCAGGGGATAGCAATTCCATCAATACTGGTTGTTTGCCATCGTTCACACAAGGAGTTTCCTGCATCCCGAAGCATTCTTGTAGGCGTACACTCAATATGGGTGCGTCGGCTCCTTGACGATAATCCACTCGAATCTTGCTACCCGAAGGCACTTGGATGTGTGTAGGTGCGAGATGTTCAATGGATTGTTGCAAATCGTAGGGTAGGATATTCCAAATCATCTCATGGAGTGGCAACTTCTTTAACTCATTGGCATTCGACTTTACTTTGTCATTCTCCTCTAGATAGAAAGGAAGCCATTCGCTAGCTGTGTTTAAGAGATAATCGGTTGAAAGGTCGGGAATGTCAAGCTCCGGATGCCACTCCTTTACTTTAGCCACACGCAGTTGGAGCCTTTGCACGTCGTTATTCCAGTCGAGTAGGCTCAATCCGTCTTTCTTCACAGCCTCACAGACGATAGCCTTGATTTTCTCCTTGTCGATGTCGTGCATCGGTTTGCTGTCGAGCACAAGCAAGCCGATACGTCTCTCCTCTCGCATTACTACACCCTCTAGCTTTGAGTCCCAAGAGATACGTTGGTGAGGAATGGCGATTTCTTCTAGTGTCTGCTCATCAAGGGGTGCGGCGAGGAATACTTTGCCAGCATTGCCTGTAGCGTGAAGTGATGTTTGGCTGCTGTTGCTCATGGTGTGGAGCGAGGCGATGGCTATCCATTCTTTTGCAGAAAGGGCATCGGTAGAGTCGATTCGTACCAGTTGACCATTGGCCAAACGAAAGTTGCCGAGGTTATCGCTAGCTTTGGCGATGCGTTCCGGATAGGCATAGGCGACTAGTCTGCCAATATCCTCTGCAGTTATATCGGTATGAGCGTCCTTGGAATCTCGTATTGCTTTCTTCGTCTGGTCTGTGTTCTCTTTCTTTCGGCACATCCTTTGGTATTCTTGTGCAATTCGTGCGATTCGAGCCCATTTGCCTAGATTCTTATTTTTTCTTGCGCTTCTGAGATAGCTGATACGTAGGCTCATGTCGCAATCCTCTTTATCTGCTAATGGATCCTTTTCTTCCAAGAGGGCTGCAATATCGCAAGCCAAACTCTTCTCGCTGGTTGATGCTGCGCTCAAAATCATTTTCGAAATACGAGGGTGACAAGGCATTTGTGCCATCTTTTTGCCGAGGGGAGTGATTGAGAGTTCATCGAGTGGTGAAATGGCACCTAATGCTTTCAATGTTTTCACAGCTTGCATGATGTGCCCTGTAGGTGGAGGGGTAAGCCAAGGGAGTGAGAGTACATCGCTTTCACCAAAGGCTGCAATGGCGAGTGCCAAGGATGACAAGTCGGCTTCTTTTATCTCAGGCTTGCGTTGCTCTTGCATCTGATGTTGGGATGCCAAGGTCCACAGGCGATAACATGTGCCTTCGGCGAGTCTTCCAGCTCGTCCCATACGCTGTGTCGCCATGTCTTGACTGATAGTTACGGTCTCCAAGTGACTGAGGTCTGTGCTCGCCTCATACACCAGTTGACGGCAAAGTCCAGAATCCACGACCACTCTTACGCCCTCGATGGTGAGAGACGTTTCTGCAATGGGCGTGGCAAGGACAATCTTTCGTTCGCCCTTACGAGAGGGGGCGATGGCTGCCCGTTGCTGCTCTTGTGGGAGATTGCCATATAACGGATAAATGCTCGTTGTGATGGGCTGATTTGCACTTACGTTATCATTCCATTCTGTCGCAAACGCCCCTCTCAGCATTTCCTCGCATCTTATGACTTCTGCTTGTCCAGGCAAGAAGGCGAGGATGTTGCCATCATGTTCTCTATAGGCTCTGACAATGGCACTCGCTACTGCTTGTGTGATATGGAAACGGTCGGGTGTCTCTTGGGCATATTTCACTTCCACAGGATACATCTTTCCTTTGCTCTCGATAACGGGAGCTTGTATTGCCTTGCGGATGTCTTCCACATTTATGGTAGCCGACATAATGACGAGCTGCAAGTCGTCACGGATTAGTAGCTGTGTTTGGCGGGTGAGGGCGAAAGCTAAGTCTGACTGGAGGCTTCGCTCATGGAATTCATCGAAAATCACCATGTCGATGCCATCCAGTGTTGCATCGCCAACTAGCATTCTTGTGAGGATGCCCTCGGTAAGCACTTCTATTTGGGTGCGTTCAGAAACCTTGCTCTCGAATCGCACTCGATAGCCCACTGTTTCACCCACCTTCTCGCCCAACATGTCTGCCATGCGCTCAGCTATCTGTCGAGCGGCAATACGGCGAGGTTCCAGCATCAAAATCTTGCCTCTGGTTTTCATACCTTTCAAAAGGGTGAGGGGGAGTAAGGTGGATTTGCCTGCGCCAGGAGGGGCGGTGATGATAAGGCTCTGATGATGAGCCAAAGTGTCATTTACTTGGACGGCGATTTGGGAAGCAGGCAACTTCCCAAACTGCCGTATCAGTTGTTCTAATGTCATATCTGTCGGTTACTTAACTTCTATCACTTGCGAAACTTCTATCTGTTACAAGTCAGCTAGATGGCGCTCAATAGGAATGCCACGGTTCTTGTCCTCGTTGTCTTTGTTGATGTCTATCCAGTTGCGCAAGGTATCCATGGCGACACGGGTGGCATGCTGTAGGTTGTCGCCATCGGTGAGCCTTCCCTCAATGATGCTGGAGAAAATGTCACCTGTACCGGGAAATTGTACAGGAATCTCATCGTATGGCAAGACAAAATATTCATCAGTCTCGTGATTGAATCCCACAACAGCATGCTGACCATCCACGATGCAAGAAGTGATGAGCACTGATAATGAACCTATTTCTCTCAGTTGGTTGACCAGTTCGTATGCTTCGCTCTTCGAGATTCCTTTCTCGCTATATTCAGCACCTGTGAGCAGGCAGGCTTCTGTATAGTTAGGAAAACAGAGGTGCGCCACACTGAGCATCTCTCTCATGCAGCGGATGGTGCCCTCATTGGCTCCGCCATAGAGTTTGCCATAGTCGCCCATAACGGGATCAACGAATATCTCTGTTCCCAATGCAGCTTGCTCTCTGCAATAGCGAGCGATAAGTTGCGCCTGTTGCTCGGAAGGGATGAAACCAGTGGTGATAGCATCGAAATGTATGCCAAGCTCATTCCATTTTTGGAGGGCTTCCTCGATGTAGGAAGTACATTCTAGGATAGCATACTTGCCGTATGGGAAGGTATTGCTGATGAGCATTGTGGGCAGATTGAATACATCGTGTCCCATATATGACAATATGGGCATTTGTACAGCCGCTGATACCTTTCCGTAACCGCACATATCGCTGACAATCAGAATGTTGCTTTTCTCTTTCATTCTTTATTTTTTCTCTTATCTCGTTTTCTTTCTCTCTTTCAACTAAATAACTGCAAAAGTGGAAGTTGAATGGTTTAATAACTGGCAGTGCATGGGATGCCGAGGGCTTCTACACGAGTCTTGATGGCATCGAGCACTTCACGTGGTGCTTTCTCCAACTTCTTATCTGGAGTCTCACGGTCAATGGTATAGACCATTACTTTCTCTGGCTGTATGTCTTTTACTGCTTCGAGCCAAGGACCTATATATTTCTCGGTAGTATTGTCCATATCATCTCCACGAAGAAACATCGTCTGAATGATGACGTGACCTTTGAACATCTTGAGATACTTGATGATTTCCTTCACATCATAGTTAGGCTGCTGTGGACGGTCCAACTTCTTGATGTAATCCATATCGACCGTGTCGAGCTTCAAGATATTGTTATCGACAAGCATGAGGGCCTCCCGCACTTCCTCCTTATATATATAGGTGGAATTGCTGAGAACAGAGAGTTTTGCCTCTGGAAAATACTGGTTGCGTACAGCCACTGTGTCCTCTACGATAGCCTTGAAGTCGGGATGTCCTGTAGGCTCACCATTACCTGCGAAAGTTATGTCGTCGAGAGGCTCGTGATTCTTGTGTCGATTCTCTAAGACCTCGGCAAGTCCTGCTTTCACTTGTTCACGAGTAGGACGTTTGTGAGTAGGTCGGAAATCAGCATTGAAGCCGCATTCACAATAGAGGCAGTCGAATGAACAAACTTTGCCATCGTCTGGCATGAGATTGATGCCAAGTGAAACACCCAATCTGCGGGAGTTTACAGGACCAAATATAGGGGAGGGATAAATAATCGTTGACATAGACGAATGAAATTATAAATAATAATGAATTAATAGTAAATATCACTTTCTGAAAATCTTATCGACCACGATGGCGATAGCGCCGTCTCCAGTCACGTTGCAAGCTGTGCCGAAGCTATCCATGGCGATATACAGAGCTATCATGAGTGCTTGCATGTCGGCATCGAAACCCAAGACAGAAGCGAGTGGACCAAGGGCTGCCATGACGGCTCCTCCTGGTACTCCAGGGGCTGCAACCATACAGACGGAGAGCACGAAGATGAAGTTGAGGAAAAGCGGCAAGCCGTGTGGCATTCCATTGAGCATACAGATTGTGAGGGCGCAACAAGTGATTTTCATCATCGAACCAGATAGGTGGATGGTGGCGCAAAGAGGAACCGTAAATCCGGCTATGCCGTCGGTGACGCCATTCTTCAGTGTTTGCTTCAATGTGACAGGTATCGTGGCTGCTGATGAGGAGGTGCCGAGTGCCGTAAAATAGGCTGGCAACATGTTGAACAACAACCGTAAAGGGTTCTTGTGAGATAATCCGCCTGCTATCACAAACTCATATAGTAGAATAACCACGTGGAGTACCAAAATGACGAGGATGATTTGGGCAAAGACCACCAAGATGCGATATGCCTCTCCAGTAAACGTCATGTTGAGGAAGATGCCGAAGATATAAAGTGGCAAGAGAGGAATGATAATCTTGGAGATGACGCCCGATATGATGTCCTTGAATTCTCTGAAGACATTGTGCATTGTGCGGCTCGATTTGTAGGCAATACCAATGCCAGCGATAAAGGAGAATACAAGTGCACTCATCACATCCACCATGGCTGGTATTTTCAGTTCGAAGAACGGTTTGAGTTCCTCTATTTTATCTACGGTTACATGTCCTGTGCGAGCTACCATGTCAGGAAAGCATAGCGATCCCGTTCCGTAAGCCAATAAACCTGCCAAGATGGTGTCGGCAAATGCCAAGCCCACAGTGACGAGGAGCAATTTGCCAGCTCCATGACCGATGTCGGCAATAGCTGGAGTCACCAGTCCGATAATGATAAGAGGTATCATAAAGCCCAAAAACTGACTGAAAATACCATTGAAGGTGAGGAAAAGTCTTACCCATTCTTCCGTGAGAACATTTCCCAGTACGACGCCCAATACGATGGCGATGATAATCTTGCCGAGTAGCGGTATCTGCATTCTTTTCATTCTTATCTTTGTATCTTTTTGATATGAAACTTTTACTTTTTCTTTGCAAAATTAATCAAAATGTAAGGGAAGAACGAGTATTTTTTGTTTTTTAACTCTAAAATGCTCGTAGTTGGATTATTTTGCCTACTTTTGCAGTATGAAAAGTAAAAGATTAGCAATATTCACCTTATCGCTCTTGATAAGCAATGGTTGTTTGGCTCAGGAGGTGAGTGAGCCTGTCGCTCATCAGTATAAGCGCTATCATGGCGATGGCATCGACAATGTGTTGGAGTATGTTCCTACGGCTGCTGTCTTCGGACTAAAACTCTTGGGTGTACCAGCTGAGAGTTCTTGGAAACGACGACTTACGGTATCGGTTGTATCGTTTGGCATCAACGCTGCTGTCACTTATTCCCTCAAGCATACAATACATGAAATGCGACCGGATGGCACCGACAACCATTCGTTTCCGTCGGGACATACGGCTGTAGCCTTTTGTGGCGCTACCACATTGATGCATGAGTATCGTAAAGTGTCGCCTTGGATAGGTGTCGCGGGATATGCTGTGGCTACCACAGTGGCTGTGGATAGAGTGCGTCGCAATCGCCATCATTGGGGGGATGTTGTAGCGGGTGCAGCCATTGGCGTTGCTTCTGCCGAAGCTGGATATTGGATAGGTGATATCATCTTGGGAAAGGGTAAAAAAAAAAACAAGATGTCAGCCTTTCTGTTGCACCAATGGGAATGACGTTGGTAGCTCGCCTTTAGAATGAATGACAAAAGCTGAAGTTTAGCTTTTTAATGTTTGAATAATAAAAGATATATTATATGATAGCAAAATCTAGAATCGCTGCTTTCTTGATGAGCGCAGCATTGATGGCTTCCTTGAATGTAAATGCAGAAAGTATTGAAGTCCAAAAATTTAAATATGCCGGTCCTTATCCGGTCAGTGTGCCTTGGATGGCTGATAGTGTGAACGTGAAAGCTGAGAAATACTCGATGGACGGCGTGCTCGATTCACCGCTCAACTTGAGCGTGCTAAACCAAGCAAAGACTGTATCTGTGCTTCCCAATGGCGGTCAGGATGCCTTGCATCTCAGTTCATTTACATTTACCAATACCTCTCGTACTAAGGTAACAATTGCGGTGAACGGCTTGAAGGATTATCGCTTGTTTGTGGATGGTGAACCAGTGAAAGCAAATGGTGGCAAGTCTGAGATGACATTGATGCCATCGAATCATACCGTTGTCATCAAATATCTGACAACGAAGCTGTCTCCTTCATCTTCGTCCTCGAACTCCGAAGGGACAACGTCTGTTAATGCTGGTCCTTGCCATGTAAGCATTACGGCAGAGGATGGGAAAGCCGTCATTATTGGCGAAACATCATCGTCGGCGAAGCGTGCATACAATATTTATGACGTGATGCAGATTCCGACTTGTTCTGGTGTTTCCATCTCACCTAACGGAAAGTTTGTCATCGATCGTAAGACATGGCTTGACAATCAAGGCAATAATCATGTGAAGAATGAATTGCGTAATTGTCTTACCAACCAAATTGTTGCCTCCTTTGACGAGCGTATCGCATGGATGCCTCGAACCAATAGATACTATTTTACGGAAAAGAACAGCGAGGGCAAGTTACAGCTCATCACCGTCAATCCGCTTAATATGCAACGTGAAGTTTTGGTGGAGGAGTTGCCTGAAGGTTATTTCCAGTTCACGCCTGATGAGAAGTCGTTGGTTTTTACTGTTACGACTGAGGGTAGAAAGAAGGATGCACAGGTATTTGACATCAAGTCGCCTGATGATAGACAACCGGGATGGAGAGAACGAAGCAGCCTAGCCAAATACGACTTGGCTACAGGTGTCATGCAACCACTCACGTTTGGTTATCACAATGTTTATCTCAATGACATCTCTGCCGATTCTCGTTACATTCTGATGAGTAAGAGCGAGGAACGACTCACCAAGCGTCCTACCACCCTGACTTCCATCTATCGTCTCGACCTCAATACCTTACAGGCTGATACTTTGGTAGATAAGGATGGATTTGTGAGTGGCGCATACTTTTCTCCAGATGGCAAGAGTGTGTTGCTTACGGGTTCGCCAGAGGCATTTGATGGCATTGGAAAGAATGTGGACGAAGGTCAGACACCTAGTATGATAGATACTCAACTCTACCTCATGTCGCTGGCAGACAAGAAGGTGCGCCCACTGACCAAGGACTTCAATCCAAATGTACAGAGTGTGGAGTGGAGCAAGGGGGATGGCAATATCTATTTCTCGGCTGAGGATAAAGACTGCGTGCATCTCTTCCAACTTAACCCAAAGAGTGGAAAATTTACGCTCATTCAGTCGCCAGAAGAATATGTCAAGAGTTTCTCTGTTGCCACGTCATCAGGTGAGATGGCTTTCTCCGGTCAGAGTGCATCCAATGCAGATCGACTTTACAAGATGAATATAAAAACATTGAAGGGACAGTTGATGGAGGACTTTGGGCGTGAGGCTTTGAAGAATGTCGAGCTAGGTGATTGCAAGGCTTGGAACTACATCAATTCCCGAGGAGACACCTTATGCTGCCGTTACTATCTGCCGCCTCACTTCGATGCCAACAAGAAGTATCCCATGGTAGTCAATTATTACGGCGGTTGTAGTCCTACAAGTCGTATGTTCCAAAGTCGTTATCCTCATCATGTATATGCTGCGATGGGATATGTGGTCTTGGTGATCAATCCAAGTGGTGCTACCGGTTTTGGACAGAAATTCTCAGCTCGACATGTGGATACGGCAGGTGAAGGTGTAGCAGAGGACATCATTGCGAGCACGAAGGCTTTCTGTGATGAGCACCATTATGTGAACCGTAAGAAGATAGGCTGTATCGGTGCCAGCTATGGTGGTTTTATGACTCAGTATCTTCAGACTCAGACCGACCTCTTCGCCGCAGCCATTTCCCATGCTGGCATCAGCGACCACACCAGTTATTGGGGTGAGGGCTATTGGGGCTATAGTTATAGTGAGGTGTCGATGGCAAACGAGTATCCATGGACCAACAAGCATCTCTTTGTAGATCAGAGTCCGCTCTATAATGCCGACAAAATTCACACGCCATTACTTTTCCTCCATGGCACGGCAGATCATAATGTGCCAGTGGGCGAGAGCATCCAACTTTATACAGCTCTGAAACTCTTGAACCGTCCTACTGCCATGGTGCTGGTGAACGGAGAGGATCATCACATCACCGACTATCAGAAACGAATCAAGTGGCAAGACACTATCTTCGCTTGGTTTGCCAAATGGCTTCAGGATGATGGCTCTTGGTGGAAAGAGATGTATGGGGAAGAGAAGATGTAAGAGGTAAACAATAAAAAAAGGTTGCCACTTTGCGCAGAAGTATTCGCTGTGAATATCAACATGCAAAATGGCAACTTTTTACTTGCTATTGTTTTCTTTTGGTAAATAATATTACTTCTTGATGTGAGAGAAGTAACATTCTTCTATATGAGTTTGGCTAACTTTTTCCAAGTCACCCAATTTTACTTTGTTTTGCTTAATCACTTCGTAAGGCCAACCATCAGGATAGCAGCTTATTGCAAACCAAGACGAGTTTTTGGCATCAACATTAACTTGCGAATCAAACTCTTTTTCAAAATTTTCAGAGATGCTCTTGTCTTTGAGGGCACCCACAAAACCGCTTAGCAACGCTTTGATGTCTGATTGCGGTATTACACTGATAACTTCTCCCTGTATTGTATAATTGCCATCTTCATCGATAGACACGGAACGGTTGGAGTCTGACTCGTAGGAATTTTCAGTGGCATCTTCGTGCTCTTCTGTTTCTCCTATCTTATATGTGTTGCCATGGCAAAAAAATAAATCTTTCAATTCTTCAACGTATCCTTCTACCAATTCGTCTGTGGACACATTCTTGCTGATGTCTGAAATGTCGAAACCTAATTCTTTCATGAATTTCATTTCTGGCATATTGGCAAGGTCTTTCATGCAGTCTTTGAAGAGAGTTTTAGCTTGCTTCTTGATTTGACTGAGGTTATGAATTTTAGTGATGGTCCCATATTCATCAGTTTCAAACTCTATAGTTGTACCAATGACCGTCTTTCCGACTCTTTCGGCAATCGCGTTGGCTAGTTTTGCTTCCAATGAGTTGGTGGTTGTGTCATTGTCGATATCCATGAATGTGTAATTCATTTTGTAGCCTGTAGCGGTCGAATCTGTGACAACAAGTCGAATCTTTGTTGCGATGTCGGCAGTTTTGATCGTATCTTTGCCATTGATTTTCCATTTGGTTTCGGAAATCCAATAGTCGCATGTGTCTCCTTTTGCGAAGTAGGCGATGACGTCCAAAGTTGTATCAGTAGCGGTTGTGTCTGCCTCTACAGTTTGTTTACTTTGGTTTTGCTTGCCTTGGGCTTTAGAAACGAGTAGTCCGCAGGCTATGAAGCAGACTACAAGCATGGTTATTAATCTTTTCATTTTATTGCAGATTTTAGTTTATGTATTCAGCATATCATTTCTTTTCTCTTTCCTTGATGAATCCATGACGGTAGGCGAAGAGAAGCTCTTCCAAGTCGGCGATCTGCTTGCGCAACTCGACACCTATGTCGGTATCGGCTACCAGCATCCTGCGGTTGGACATCTCCACGATCTGTGTGGTGCTCTTGATGTCGGTACCTCTCTTGATGGCATCCTCGGTGCTTGTGAATGGCTCGTGCTGAACGAGTTGGAAACCACGGGAGTGATAGACCAAGGTATAACCGGCGATACCGGTCTCGTTGTGATAGGCTTTAGAGAAACCACCATCGATGACCATCAACTTGCCATTTGCCTTGATAGGGTTCTCACCCTTGGTCGTTCTCACAGGTACGTGACCATTGATGATATGACGGTTGGGTCCCGTCACCCCAAAGGCATCCATGATGTGGTCGATGACCTCCTCGCTGTCTCTCAACTTGAAGTAATAGCCCTTTTCCTCCTTGTGCGTCTCCTTGTCGGTGATGAAGTAACGCTCGAAGGTAGCCATCTTGCTCTTGTCGAAGAGTGGACTGTCGGGACCGCACCAGAGATATAGGAAGTAGTCGATGGCGTAGGCTTTCTCGTCGGGATCTGAATCCTGCTGGAATGCTGTGCGTATCTGCATGCCCGTATGGTGCATCAAGTCTCTGCCACTGTACTTCTTGCCTGGATAAATCTCCACCTCTCTCAGACTGCCGTCGGCATTGAGTGGACATGAGGCGTGGAAGAGGAGGTTGTTGTTGAAGATGGCGTACATACAACCATGCAGGAGCATCACCTTGATGTGCTTGTGCAACTTTTCGCAGACGGAGAAGGAGTGATGGAGTTTCTTCATCAATGTTAGCTCTTCCTCAGAGAGCTCGGAAGGATTCTTTGGGTCGATGGTAGGGAAGTGGCAAGAGGTCATTTCGTATTCCTTGCCATCTATCTCGATGGTTTCCTTCTTGTAGTCGATGTGCTCGAAGAGCTTGCGACCCTCCATCTTCCATTCCGGATGCTTGGAGATAATCTGTGCCTCCACCTTGAACTGGATGACAGCGATGGCTTTGTGCATCTGTGCCGTGAGTCGCTGGGTCTTGTCGTCCAAGACGCTGGCTCCACCATTCAACTTAGGCAGGAACTCCGTGCAAGGGTCGTCCTTGTATGTCTCCATCGCAAAGGTGGCAAGAGGCACCAAGTTGATGCCATAGCCATCCTCCAAGGTGGTGAGGTTGGCATATCGCAAACTCAGTCTGATCACATTGCAGATGCAAGCGTCGTTGCCTGCCGCAGCACCCATCCACAAGATGTCGTGGTTACCCCACTGGAGGTCCCAACTGTGATAGCGCTTCATCGTGTCGAGGATGATATGTGCGCCTGGACCACGGTCGTAGATGTCGCCGAGGATATGGAGGGAGTCGATGGCGAGACGCTGGATCACATTGGCGATGGCAATGATGAAATCGTCGGCTCTGCCGGTCGAGATGATGGTATCTACGATGACATTCACGTAGGCAGCCTTGTCGTGGTCGTCGGTACGCTCATGCAGCAACTCCTGGATGATGTAAGAGAAGTCGGTAGGGAGCGACTTGCGAACTTTCGAGCGAGTGTATTTGCTCGATACGTCTCGGCATACGGCTACGAGTTGGTGGAGCGTGATGTGATACCAGTCGTTGATGTCTGGTTCGTTCTGCTTCACTAGTTCCAGCTTCTCCTCTGGATAGTAAATCAGCGTACAGAGTTCGCGCTTCTCCTGTTCACGCAGGGTGGTTCCGAAGAGTTCGTTCACCTTACGCTTGATGTTACCGGAAGCGTTCTTGAGTACGTGCTGGAATGCCTCATACTCACCATGGATGTCGGCGAGAAAATGCTCCGTTCCCTTAGGCAAGTTGAGGATGGCTTGTAAGTTGATAATCTCTGTGCTGGCCTCAGCCACAGTCGGGAACGACTGCGACAGAAGCTGCAAGTATCTCATATCTTGGTCTATATCGTAATGTTTCATATACTGCTGAATATCTAGTTGTTATACGATGCGGTTAATTGCTTAGTTCATGTTGTGTAGTCTTGGGGTTATTCCATAGGGAAGAGACCGAACAGCTCTGCGTCTATCTGGTCGGTAATCTTGCGGAAGTCCTCTGGGTTCTCCTCGAAGTTGAGGTGGTCGCCATCGATGATGATGAGCTTGCCCTTGTAGTTCTTGATCCATTCTTCGTAGCGATTGTTGAGTCCCTGAAGGTAGTCGATGCGGATGCTCTTCTCGAAGTTTCTGCCTCGGCGCTCGATGTGGCTCACGAGGGTAGGGATGCTGCTTCGGATGTAGATCATGAGGTCGGGCAAACTTCACCAGACTGATCATCAAGTCGAAGAGGTCGGTGTAGTTGGCGAAGTCACGGTCGCTCATCATGCCAATCTCATGCAGGTTGGGAGCGAAAATCTTGGCATCCTCAAAGATGGTACGGTCTTGGATGATATTCTCCTCACTCTTGGAAATCTCTACCACGTCGTGGAAACGCTTGTTGAGGAAATAGATTTGGAGATTGAATGACCAACGCTCCATATCCTTGTAATAATCAGCAAGATAAGGGTTGTTATCTACAGGTTCGAAGTTTGGCTTCCAACCATATCGTTTGCTCAGTAATTTGGTGAGGGTAGTCTTGCCGCTACCTATGTTGCCAGCTATTGCTATATGCATAGTGTCTTAATGTTATAATGGTTTGTATGTTTTGATTTGATACATTCGTCTCTTGAGGTGGGCTACTTGTCCTCCTTGGAGAAGAGACCGAACAGATTGGCGTCTATTTGGTCGAGGATGGCGCCAAACTCCTTGGGATTGTGCTCGAAGTCGATGTTATCGACATCTATTACGAGTACCTTGCCCTTGTATTTTTGGTAGATGAACTCCTCGTAAAGTGTGTTGAGACCTTGCAAGTAGTCCAGCGGAATCTGCTGCTCGTAGTCCCTGCCTCGCTTCTGGATGTTGGACACCAGGTGAGGTACCGAAGAGCGGAGGTATATCATCAGCTCTGGTGGACTGACCACTTCCATCATGGAGTCGAAGAGTCCCATGTAGGTGTCGAAGTCTCTCTCGTCCATATATCCCATCTTGCGGTTGTTGGCTACGAAGACATACACACCTTCGAAGATGCTTCGGTCTTGTATGATGGTCTCTTGGCTCTGCTGGATGTCGAGGAGGTTCTTGAAGCGCTGCTTCAGGTAATAGACCTCCATGTTGAGCACCCATCGGGGGATGTCCTTGTAATAGTCGTCAAGGTAGGGGTTCTTCTCCACTGGCTCCAGGAACTTCTTCCAGCCGTAATGCTTAGCCAGCATATTGGTGAGCGTGGTCTTGCCACTACCTATGTTGCCTGCGATTGCTATGTACATTGTCTTTTAATTTATGGTTGCTTTGTGAACAGCTTATGTAAACTGTTGCATGAATTGTTCTTCTGTGATGATGGCGATACCCAGTTGATGCGCCTTCTTGTTCTTGGTGCTTTGCGACTCGGCGTCGTTGTTGATGAGGTAAGTGGTGCTCTTGCTCACGCTTCCCGTCACCTTGCCACCCTGGCTCTCGATGTAAGCCTTCAGTTCGTTGCGATTCTTGTAGTGATGGACGTCGCCTGTTATCACAAAGGTCTGTCCCTCGCACTTTGTGCCCGTCTCGCCTTTTTCCTCTTCCTGAATGGTCAACTCCTTCAGGAGATGGGTCACTCGCTCGAAGTTTTTGTCGTTGTGGAACCATTCGATGAAGCGTGCGCTCTTCTCCGGACCGATGCCGTCGATGCTGGCAAACTCGTCATCGAAGAGTGAGGTGCGTGCCGTCTCTATCAGTTGGTTGAGGTGATAGCGTCCAAGCAGTCGCTTGCACACGTCACCTCCGCAGAGCGGAATGTTGAGTGCAAACAAGAAATGTCTGGCATCCGTTTGGCGACTCTTCTCGATGCTTTCGAGCAGGTTGTGTACTGACTTTCTTCCGAATCCCTCCAATGTGATGATTTGGTGGGCGAAGTCCTTGAGATGATAGAAGTCGGCATATTCCTTGATCCATCCCTCATTGATGAAGGTGGAGACGGTCTGTTCGGAGATGCCGTCGATGTCGAGTCCATCCTTGCTCACGAAACGAGTGAATTTCTTCAGTTGCTTGGCGGTACAGTCGGGATTGGAGCAATGCAACGTCTTCGTGCCACTTTCGCTTTCGATGATATGGGCTGAAGCGTCGCACACCGGACAAGTCTTTGGTATCTCCAAGACGCCGAAGCTCTCTGTTATCTTGATGATTTTCGGAATAATCTTGTTGGCCTTGATGACTTGCAACTTGGTGCCCTTTCCACCGATGCCCAGTCGCTCACACTCGCTGATGTTGCAGAGTGATGCACGGCGCACGGTCGTGCCTTCTAGTTCCACAGGTTCGAAGATGGCAACAGGAGTGATGGTGCTTGCGGCACACGACCATTCGATGTGGTCGAGGGTGGTGTCGGCGTGCTCGTCTTGCCATTTGAAGGCGAAGCCAGCACGAGTAGCATGATGCCCTGTCACCGAACCGGTCGAAGCAAACTGGGTGTCATCGTAGGTGATGACAAGACCATCTACAGGGAATGGGTTGACATTTTGGGTTACCTTTAGCGTAAATGCATCAATGTCGGCTTGGATGTTATCTGTTGTTGGATGTTGGATGTCAACTCGCTCTACCGTTTGGAAGCCCATCTCGTCGAGGAACTGCATTCGCTCGCCCCATGAGTTGATGTCCTTCTCGGTATAGACGAGCGTGAAAGGAATCCACTGGATGCGTCTTTGCTTCACCTCATCCACGTCTTTCAATGTCAGAGAGCCCGAAGCCAGATTGCGTGGGTTGGCGTAGTCTCCTTCCGTCTCGATGAGAAAACGCTCAAAGTCGGCGTATGAGATGACTGCCTCGCCTCTGATCACCAGGTGTCCCTTCTCGGAGATGGTAGGGAGCACCCCCTTGATAGCGGGAGCAAGATGTGTGATATTGGTACCGATGTGGCCATTACCACGAGTAACGATTTTGGTGAGCTTTCCCTCATCGTAGGTCACGACGAGTGTGAGGCCATCCAACTTCCATGACATCCAGATAGGTTTGCCGTCTGCCCATTTCACCAATTCGCTTACTTGCTTGGTCTTGGCGAGAGAAAGGGCGGCAAACTCATGCTCTTCCTTCTGTCCGGAGATGGAGTCCTCTGAAACCGTATTGGTAGGAGAGTCGGGGAGTACGACACCGGTCTCTTCCTCCAATGATTTCAGTTGGTCGAACATCGAATCCCACTCGTAGTCGGTCATCAGTTCGCCCTTGCCGTTATAATAAGATTCTGAAGCTTGGTTGAGTTTTTCCACCAATTGCTTCATCAAGGAGTTTCTTTCTTCCATAAAAGTACTGTTATTTCTTTTGCAAAGATACAGCAAAAATATGGTTTCTCCAAATCTGCTTTGCACAAAATGGAAGAAAGAAGAAAAAAAAGCGCTAGAAGTTGTTGACAGCATCCATATTGAGCGTTACATATTCGAAAGCAGCGCGAGTGCCGCGGGTGCCATAATCGATGATGCCACAATAGCAGAAGCCCAAAGAAGACAACAAACCGATCATCTTGAAGTTCTTGATGTGCGTGTCAACCTTGATGCTTGGCACCTGCTCCACTTCGCAAAGACCTCTCACGCATCTGATGAATTTCTGTGCTAATCCCTCACGCTGAAATTCGGGTAGGGTAGCAAAACGATGTATCACGTAATAGTTGCCATTGGTCTGCCAATTGCCTGCGATCGTGTCATAACAAGGCTCGCCATTCAGGATGACGGCTCCATAAACTGCTATCTCATTATCTATCGTGAGAACATGTGCCACCCCATTATTGATGTCGTTGAGTACATCATCGCCCGATGGGTAACCATCGTTCCATTGATGCAAACCTGAGTCGATCATCTGCGTTCTTGCCTTGTTGATGATGTTCAAGCAAGCATCGTAATCTCTCAGTGTTGCGGTTCTGAATTCTATGTTCTTATATGCTTTGTCCATCTACATTGCTTTTTAGGGGCATATTATTATTGTAATATCGGCTGCAAAATTAACAAAAAAAAACGATACTCGTACATAAAAAAAGGGAAAAATGACAGTTTTCTGCCGTTTTTCCCTAATTATTCTTTCTATCTGTCAGTATTTTCATGAAAGACTCTGTGTATGAGTCTCATTTTTAGTCCCAAAGACACTTGTCGAGTTCGGCTGTGATGGCTTCCCTTTGCAAGTGCTGACCGATGAAGACAATCTTGATCATGCGGTCGCCTACCTCTGGGTCCCATTCCTTTCGGAGTTGCTCCTCGCGAGCCAACAACTCGTCCAACTGGTCTTTTGGCATAGTGGCGAGCCACTGTCCTGCCTGCTTCACAGTCTTTTGCTTACCTGCCTGCTCGAAGACATAGCACATGTCCTTCTCGTCGGCGAAGTAGCAGATACCCTTGGCACGCACGACATCACGAGGCCATTTTCTAGCGACAAACTCGTCAAACAATCCGAGGTCGAATGGCTTGCGGCTGTAATAGACGAAGGTTCCGATACCATATTCCTCTGCCTCGCCTTCCTCATGGTCGTGATCATGATGGTGGTGGTGATGATGGTGGTGTTCGTGGTCATGGTCATGATGATGTTCATGTTCATGCTCGTCATCATCGTCATCATCTTCATCGTGGTGATGATGCTCTTCCTCTTCTTCCTTCTTGCCATTGCGCTCAGCTTCGATTTCCTGAATCCATCCTGCTGATGTGGCTACGGTGTTCCAGTCGAACTTGTGGGTGTTGACAATCTTGTCGAGATCTACGTCGCCATAGTTGCACTCGAAGATTTCAGCCTTTGGTTGGATGGCACGAATGATTTGCTTGAGCTTCTCCAGTTCCTTAGGCTCTACCTCTGCAGCCTTGTTGAGCAAGATGATGTTGCAGAACTCAATCTGCTGGATAACCAAGGATGCCAAGTCTTCCTCGTCGATGTTGTCTCTCATCAAGTCATCGCCGTTGGCAAACTCGTCCTTCATGCGAAGGGCATCCACCACTGTCACGAGGCTATCGAGACGCAGTACGCCATTCTTGATATACTCAGGACCGAGGGATGGGATGGAGCAGATGGTCTGTGCGATAGGAGCTGGCTCGCAGATACCGCTCGCCTCGATAACGATGTAGTCGAACTTCTTCATATCGACAATCTCTTTCAACTGCTCTACGAGGTCCATCTTCAGCGTACAGCAGATGCAACCGTTCTGGAGAGCTACGAGAGAATCGTCTTTCTGACCTACCACGCCGCCTTTCTCTATCAAGGCTGCGTCTATGTTGACTTCGCCGATGTCATTGACGATGACAGCGAACTTGATACCTTTCTTGTTGGCGAGAATCTTGTTGAGCAAGGTGGTCTTACCACTGCCCAGATAACCTGTAAGCAATAATACAGGAACTTCTTTTGTGTTCATTGGCTTGCTTATTTTAAAATAATTGTTTGATTTCGGACGTAACAAATAGTGTGCCACAAAAAGGAAAACCGAAGGAAGAGGGACTAACTGTCATGCTCATTCCTTCGGTTTTAACCGTTATTATGAAAGAATTATTTTTCTTTGTGTCATTCCTATGTCAGGTCTTTATTTTCTAAATGCGTCAAGACCCTTGTTGAGGAAGTCGAGGTAAGCAGGTACGTCCTCCTTGTAGCTGAACGATGCGGTCAATGGGTTGCCATCGTTGTCAACTGCTACGTAGAATGGCTGGGCGTTGGCTCCGAACTTGCTAGCCTGGAGATAACTCCACTTGTCGCCTACGGTACGCAAGGTCTTCTTCTCGCCATTGAAGGTTACCTCCATTGGCTCTGGGAGAGGAGTCTTGTCATCCACGTAGAGAGAAATCAAGACGTAATCCTTGGTCAACTTGTCGGCTACTGATGGGTCTGTCCATACAGATGCTTCCATCTTGCGGCAGTTGACACAACCAAATCCGGTGAAGTCGATCAGCACTGGCTTACCGGCTGCCTTGGCTGCTGCCATACCCAACTCGTAGTCTTTATAGGCAGGCTCTACAGTCTTGGTGTTGAGGTTGAAGTCCTGTGTGTTAACAGGAGGTGCAAATGCGCTCACTGCCTTGCAAGGAGCACCCCATAGACCAGGAACCATATAGATGGCGAATGCCAAAGAGCAGAGACCGAGCATGATGCAAGGTACTGGCATTGGTTTCTGAATGTCGCCGCCGATGGCATCTACCTGGAACTTCAACTTGCCGATGAGATAGAGACCCAAAGCACCAAAGATGACAATCCAGAGAGCGAGGAATACCTCACGATCCATGATGTGCCAGCCGTATGCCAAGTCGGCTACTGAGAGGAACTTCAATGAGAAAGCTAACTCCACGAAACCCAAGACAATCTTGATGGTCTCCATCCATGTGCCTGACTTAGGTGCAGACTTCAACCAAGATGGGAACAAGGCGAAGAGGGTGAATGGTAATGCCAATGCGATGGCGAAACCAAACATACCGACTGTAGGAGCCAACCAGTCGCCTGAGGTAACGGTCTGAACCAACAAGAGTCCGATGATAGGAGCGGTACAAGAGAAGGATACCAATACCAAGGTGAATGCCATCAAGAAGATGGAAATCATGCCGGTAGTGCTAGATGCCTTGTTATCTACTGCATTTCCCCAACGATCTGGCAATTTGATTTCGAACCATCCGAAGAATGAGAAAGCAAATACTGCCAAGAGCAAGAAGAGGATGATGTTGAAGACCGCACTGGTAGAAAGTTCGTTCAACTTGCTAGGACCGAAGATAGCGGTAATCAGCAATCCCAAACCGAGATAGATGATGACGATAGAGAGACCATAGGTCACCGCGTCGCGAATACCTTTCTTCTTATCGTCCTTTGCACGCTTCAAGAAGAAGCTCACGGTCATAGGGATGATAGGCCAGATACATGGCATCACCAAAGCGAGGAGACCGCCGACGAGACCCATCAAGAAAATATAGAAGAGGGAATGGTTGGCGATGTCGTTGGCACCGCCAAACTGCTGCAATTCCTTGACTACAGGCTTCCAAAGTGACTTGGTGTCGAGTGTTTCCATCGCACTAGCCAATGCTGCTGAATCCACAGCTTGGGTCGTATCTACCTCAGTGCCAAGGGCAGCCAACTTAGCGAGAGAGTCAGCCTTTGCCCTGGCTAGAGCAGCTGGGTCAAGCTTGGCTTCCTCATTTTTTTTTTCGTCCTTAGCCGCCTTAGCATCTACTGCAGGAGCTTTGCCTTCGCCCTTGAAGGTAGCCTCGCTAGGTGGCATACAGTTTTGGTCGTTGCAAGCACCGTACTCTACATATACATCTATATTATAGGTTGGCTTGGTAAACTTAATCTTCTGAACGAATGTGACGCTACCCTCAAAGTAGCGAAGTTTCATGCCGAAGAGGTTGTCGAACTTGGAGATTTCATTACCTCTTGGTTGCAAGCCGCCCACCTTTTCAGCACCATCCATCTTATTGACATTGAATGTCGCTGAGATAGGACCATCGTTGCCTAAACCTGTTGAATAGACGTGCCATCCTGGTTGGATTTTGCCTGTAAATACGATCTCTGCTTCTGCGGTGCCATTGGTCTTCAGCGAAGACGTGAATTTCACTGGGTTCATCATCTGAGCCTGGGTGAAAAGCACTACGAGCAGTAACTGCAAGATTACTAGAATTCTTTTCATTGTTTTATTTGATATGATTTAATTTGTCTGCAAAGATACACAATTTTATATTATAAACATACAGAAAATATGTCTTTTTTTGCGATTTCTCGCCTTTTCTGTCCTTTTTTCTCTTTTAATACGTTGTACCACTTGCTTCAGGGTACTGACGACAAGTTTTTTTAAGAGAGTTTTACATTTTTACTTACATAATGATGCAAACGGACAGGTGTTGCAACGCATTTTGTTGTCCGTTGGCGAGAATGGCAGGTCTTTGTCGTATATCTCTGCGATGAGACCGCTCAGTCCTTCCATGAACTCAGCCTCGTAGGTGGCGGCATCCATAATGAGATCCCTGCCAAACTTGAGGGTAGGGTCGTAGCCTTGTGCGCCCGATTGCTGGATGAAGAGCAATGCCGGACTAACTGGGTCTTCTGCTGGATTCAACTTCTGGTCATGTTTCACGATGAGTGAGTAGAGCATCGCTTGCAGATAGTAATCGGAATGTTTCTCAATCTCCTTGCTATCGAAGAGACTTTCTGCGGTCTTTGGGAAGGAGGACGGAGTGCGACCGGTCTTATAGTCGATGACACGGATGCGCTCAGCGATATTGTCGATTCCCGAGTTGCCATTAGACGATACAGCATCCAGTCGGTCGATGAATCCGCCCAGTTCCAATCGTTTCTTTCCATCTGGAGTATCGAAATCGAAATAGGAAGACACCTTCAATTCCAAGCCCTTGATGGTGAATGGCGCAAGTTCCTCGTCTATCTTCAACAACTGTCGGAGGTAGCTGGTGATGACCTCTCGGTTGATGAGTTGGAGTCCGTTGTAAGCAGGATGGTAACCATTCTCCTTCACCTTGAAGAGTTCTTCACGGAAGGCTTGATCCACCAGTCTGTAGAGCAATGCCTCATTCTTGATGGCATTGGCGATGTCACCCTTCATGATGACGATAGGGTGTATGAGCTGTTGCTCACCCTTCTCGTTGGTAGCGATGTCGGATGGACTGGCAAACTGAAGATAGAAGAGCTGGGAGGCTCTATGGAAGATGTTACCAAAGATACGATTGTCTATCTCATCTTCTATCTCGTCTAGTTTCTTCAAGCCAAGTATGTATCTGTAATAGAATCGCTTACTGCATCTGATGAAAGTATTGAGATAAGTAGGCGTGATGAGATGCTCACGGTTGAGTATCTGCATCATACGCTCGGTCTTTTTGATCTCGTGATAGTCAGGACGGTCAGGATTCTGACCCGTGGTGAGCGACTCTCGTTGGATGTCGTGCTTGCTTTCCACCATCAGTTGCAACATGAATCGGCTCATCTCTCCCGAATGTCCATCTTCTGTCGCATTGTTGTAAGTGAGCGTGATGTCATCTGCTCTTTGCAACATACTCAAGAAGTAGTAGGCGAAGATGGAAACCTTGTTGTCGATGGTGGTCAAGCCATTCGTCTTGCGGATGGAATAAGGGATGAAAGATGCGTCGCTCACTCCCTTCGGGATGTTGCCTTCATTGCACGACAATACAAGGATGTGCTCGAAGTCGAGGTTTCGAGTTTCGAGTACACCCATGATTTGGATGCCTTCGGCTGGCTCGCCATGGAAAGGAATCGAGGTGGTCTGGAAGAGTTGCAATATCAAACGCTCCAAGGTGATGATGTCCACGACCAAGTCGCCAGAGGCGATCAGACCTCTCAGACGGTTGATGAGCGTATAGGTGCGGAACAAGGATTCCTTGAACAATGGTTCTTGCTCTTCCTGAGTTCGGGTACCGATGCACTTGAGTATCGCCACGAGATAATCAGTCAATGCTAGGTTGAAGTTCTCGTTCGCCTCCAGGTCAGAGAAGAGGATGCCCAGTCCCTCGTCGCCTTCCAAGCAGAGTTCCTCTCTTGTCGGATAGAAATGCTTCTTGGCTTCCAGGTTTTCGATGAGTGCTTGACTATGCTCGGAAATGAAACTGGCGTATGGATGACGCAACACCTTACTTATATAATGGAGACGGTACGTGCTGCTGCCCTTGGGATGACCGATGGTCTGCAGGTTCACCAACTGCTGTATCAAACTGAAGAATGGGGTCTGCTGGAGTGGGTAACCGAGGGTGATGTTCACCTTATCTACCTCCTCTGGCAAGGAGTGGATGACGGAAGGCAACAAACTTTCGTCAGCGAGTACGATGGCGGTCTTTCTGCCTGCCTCGTATCTGCTTACCCATTGACCGTCTTCTTGCTGGTGCTTCTTCTCCATGAGCCAGTTATAGACATAGCGAGCCTGCACATTCTCAGTTGGTGCACTGATGAATGTGATGCTCTTCTCACGCTTCATATTGTTGTAGATGGCATCGTGCTGAGGATGGTCACCCAACTTATTGCCATATATGCCAAGATATTGACTTATGTAGTGTCCTGCCTCATTCTTGATGTTGCGATCTTTTCGGTCAAGAGAGCGAATGTCTCGATGAGCGTTCACATAATACTGGTCGTAATCCCAGTAGAAATGGCAATTTGCCTTGCCTTTGAGCTGGGCATACAACTTTTGCTCTACCTCTTGCATCATATTGAAACCGATGAAGAGGTAGGTCTCGTGTTCGAATGTAATCTCCTTGTTTTCAGCCACCTTGCGATAGAGTGCACCCTCGTAGGCAAGTCCTTGCGCCTCCAGTCGTTGGTTGAAATTTGTATAGATTTCACCAAGATGACTCCAGAGCTGCAAGAATCTTTTCTTAAGTTCACTGTCTTGGTCGTCACGGAAGTTGCCGAAGAACTTCTTGAGTATCTTGCGCTGCTCCTCGGTGAGGTAACTATCGTCATCGAGCGCATGAAGGTTTTCCACATTGAAGAATACTTGTTGTGCGTCAGCCATGTTCTTGTCGATGTCGTCGAAGTCGGCTAGCAAGAGCTGCCCCCAGCCATAGAAGTGATCGAGCGTCTCGTCGGTCTGTACTGCCTCGATGAAGGTCTTGTGCAAGTCGCAGATGAGTTTGATAGGGTCAGCCACTTGCAAGTTGGAATGGCGACGGAAGAGGTCGCTGATGGTGATATAGGTAGGGCACCAGATAGGATGACCTACCTGTCGCATCAATTCCTCGTTGAGAAACAGGCTGGCACGCTTGTTTGGGAAAACCACAGCCACATGACTGAGGTCGGTGCCATATTCCTGGAGGATATCTTGTGCTACGTATTTGAGAAATGATTCCATTTTTTCTAGTTTATTTTACTTCTTCTACTTTGTTGGGATAAACATACCAAAGGTAACCTTTCACATTTGGGTGTCCCATCTCTTTGATTTGACTCATATAGCCTCTCACTTGGTTGTGATATTCTGGCTTCGGTTTACCAAACTTGAAGTCGATGACGATGATTTCGTTCTCTCCGATTAGCACTCGGTCCGGTCGGTCTTGCTTCACTTTTCCCTCGGCATCGATGTAGAGGAGATTACACTCGTTCATCACCTTCCATTTGTCAGAGAACCAATCACTTACCAGGTCGCTGTTGAGTCGTTTTCTCAGCATGTTTTCGATTCTCTCTTTCGAGATGTTCTCATCGTAGAGCACACCGTCTAGTTCCAGTTGCTTGAGAGCTTTCTCCACATCGTCCTTGGTATGGATGGTGGAGAAGAGGGAGTGTAGCACAGTACCCAACTTGATGTAGAACTGCTGTTGGTCGTCCTCATCCTCACCTTGTATGAAGTCGAGACTCTTTTGGCTAGGTTTGAACTCGCGCAGGTTTGGCATGGTCTTGATGACCGCCTTGATACTCTTAGCCTTTTTCAGGAAGACGTTAGCCTCCCCCTTGGTATCCTCGTTTTTGGTCTCCGTGTCGATGATGCCATACTCAAATTCCACATCGCCAGCCTTGATGTCCTCGCCACCGTCTTGATAGTTTAATGGCAAGGCATCCTCGCCACGCTTCTCATTGAGCTGCGCCAACTCGGTACTCACGGCTTTCAGGCTATTCTCGATGGTGTGGCTACGCAAGGTGTCGTAGCCTCTTTTGCCATATACGAAGAGGTTTCTACCAGCACGTGTGAAGGCGACATAGAGCAGGTTGAGGTTATCGACCATGTTCTGTAAGTGCTCTTGTTTGTAGTCTTGCTCATAGACGCTGCCCATCATCTTCTTGCTGCTGAAATCCACGGGAACGAGCGGCAACTCATTGTAGGGTGCCTCGGTAGGTGAGCACCAGATGGTATCACCTTTCTCCATGGTCCAGTCGCAGAATGGCATAATGACGTTGTCAAACTCCAGTCCCTTACTCTTGTGGATGGAAATCAGTTGGATGCCATCTACCTTGTCGCTATGGATGCTCTTGGAGTGAATGCTCGAATCCCATTCCGCAAGGAAGTCGTCGATGTCGTTGCCGTTGTCGGCGAGATAGGTACTCAACTGGTCGAAGAAGGCGCACACGTAGGCACTCTGTTGCTCGATTTCATTGAGATGGAAATGGCAAACCAATTTCTCTGCCAAGTCGAGGAGAGGCTCTTGTAATAGTTCCTTCCTCTGTTCGAAGAAGCTGCTGGCTATCTCTTCATTCTCCAGATATACTCTGGCAAACTTTCTGATGGCACTTTGCGCTATCAAGTCATCAGGATGGGTAAGATGATAGAGCGCCGTCACCAACAGGTTGACCGCTTGTGAGGCATCGAGACGGAAAGCCTCGTCGGAAACCAACGGATAGTCGGTGTGACTCATCAAGTAATCGGCGATGTCCTGGATGATTCGGTTGCTTCTCACTAGGATCGCTATCTTGTTGTATTTTACGCCTTTATCCAACAACTCTTGAATGGTTTCTTGAGTCATTCTCATCATCTTGTCTTGGTAGGACTCGCCATCCTCGCTTGATGTCTTGCTGTTGGCGGCGGCGAAGAGTTGAATGCGCACGTAGCCTTTGTCGCCTTTTTTCTTCGGCACATCTTGCCTGACATCTTCATTGTCATAAGCTTTCTTGAGTTGCTCTGCGGAATCGTCCAACTGGCTGAGGGCTTCGTACTCCTTGTCCTTCGCCGCAACGAAGAAGGCGTTATTGAAGTCGATGATGTTGCGGTCGGAACGATAGTTGGTCTTCAATGGCTCTTCGTCGATAGTATGACTTGGCGTAAACTGCTCCTTGATATTGTTGAGCAATCGCCAGTCGCCCGAACGCCAACGATAGATGCTCTGCTTCACGTCTCCCACGATGAGGTTGGCAGGATTCTCGTGGCTCATCGTCTCCAAGAGGAGAACCTTGAAGTTCTTCCACTGCACTGTACTCGTATCTTGGAACTCATCGATCATCACGTGCTCCAACTGCGTACCTATTTTCTCGAAGATGAATGGGGAGTCGCTGTCTTGTATCAATGAGTGGAGAAGATTTTGTGTGTCGCTCAAGAGGAATCGGTTGGCATCGTGGTTCATCTCCCTTACCTTTCGGTCGATGCTGCCAAGAAGTCTGAGTTGGTTCATGTGGCGCAAGGTGAGGTCGGTACTCTTGTAGATACGAAGCAACTTCGGACGAGTTTCTTCGGAATGGCGCAATACGTCCCACATGAATGAGCAGACCATGTCGTAAGCCGGATTGCCTGGCTTGGCATCCGATTTCTTGACCCATGCCTCAGGACTTTCCAGACATTTCTCCACGGTGCTGTTTCGTAGGTCGTCGGCATCAAACTTGCCTGTTCTCAACTTGTTGAAGTAGCTCCAGATGCCTCTTGTCTTGTTTTGAAAATCGTCAGCAGTGAGACCGTTTTCTTCCAAGGCATCAAAGAAGGTGGCGGCGATTTGCTCGAAATGCTCCTTTGCCTCCTTTTGCATGTTCCTCATCTTGGAGGTGAATGCCTCGAAGAAGCCTTCCTTGTTCAAGCACTCGTTCAAGCGCTCGGCATTGTCCTTGTAATAGTCCTTGAAGATGTGGCGACCGAAGTTCTTAATCTGTCCGATGACATTCCAACTCTTGTCGTCTGCGATGTTCTCCTTGATGTATTCCATGATCCAAAAGAGCAACTTGTCGGTGTCCTTCAGTTCCTCTATCAACTCATCCACAGCCTGTTGCTCCACCTGCTCGTCGTTGAGTCCGATGCGCAAGTTGGCAGTGAGGTCGAGTTCTCTTGCCAGGTTGCGAAGCACACTTTGGAAGAAGGTGTCGATGGTCTCTACACGGAAGTAATTGTAGTTGTGGATGAGGTTGCTGAGGGCGGTTCCTGCGTTGTCAACGATCAGTTGCTCTGAGTAGTCATCCCCTAGAATCTCTTGGATTTGCTCTAGATAGTCCTTGGCATCAGGCAGACGATGTGCGATGCCATACAGTTTGCTGAGGATACGCATCTTCATTTCCTCGGTCGCCTTGTTGGTGAACGTGACGGCGAGGATGGTGCGATATGCCATAGGGTCCTTGATGACGAGCGTCATGTATTCCTTGGCTAGGGTAAAGGTCTTACCCGAACCAGCGCTCGCCTTATAGACGGTAAGTTGATAACTCTTATCTTTCTGTATTCCTTTTTCTTGTTGCATGGTCGTATGGATAAAAGTATGGTATGTTCTGTTTTTAAAAAGGTATTACCAATTTCTGAATAATTCGAAGCCAAACTTGAAGCCTACGCCGTCAAACTTCTCGTTGCGGAAGGCGGCAAAGACACCTAGTGATATGGCTCGTGTGGTGCAACCATATCCCCATTCTGTATAGGGATGCAAGTTTCTCACTAATAGCGAGTTGACGTAGAATCTCTCTCGCTCGATGAACCTTCCTACCAAGGGTAGCCAAGCGGCGAAAAGCGTAGGCGATTCGAAGGTGGCGTTGCCTCTCACGTAGTAGTCGGAGGCGTTGTACCAACTGGAACTGAGCAACTCAAACTCGCCGCTCCAGTCATCATTCCAACCTCCCGGTATATTGTTGTCCCTGAAGTTGGTGTAATCCACGAAGTACCAGTGGTCGCCCTTCTGCGTGTAGAATCCCGCACCTCCTCGCAAGGAGATGGAGCGTCTGCGCTTGGCATTGATGATGCCTTGCGCATCCAGTTCCCATCTATCGTAGCTGATATTGGAACCAAAGAGATTCTTGTAGCTCCTCTCGAAGTCAAGCTTGATGACGGGACCGCGGTTTGCCATCGGATGCCACTCCACGGCGATGGCAGGAGCCACCGAACGATAGGTGGCAGGGAAGTTGTTGTCCTCGTAGAACTTTGGGTTCACGGCTTGTCGATGGTGAGCCACCAGTCCGAGCTCCATTCCCCAATGCTTGTTGAACATCCAGTGGTTGGTGATGCGCAAGTAGTTGTCTTTGAAGTCCTTGTAGTCTCCGTAAGGGAAGTTGATGAGACTGTCTCGGTCTTTGCTGATGTCGAGTACACGACGTGCCACCACATTCGAACTGATGCGGTTGCCCTTACCGAGCTCCACTTCCAAGAATCCATCGTGCTTCTTGTTGTAATTGAAGGTAGCTGGCAGTCGGAAGAAGAACTGATGCAGCTTGAAGCTGTAACCAGCCTTGAAACGTAAAGCCAACTGGATGTTCTCATTGAAGGAGTAGCTGCCTCTGATATCAAACTTATAGACAAATCCCTTGCAATGGGAATATCCCATGTAGAGAGGGTTGAGAATCGGACTGATACGGAGATAGCCTTGATCCTGGTTTCCGAAATTCTGTCGGATGCGGTTGAGCACATTGTCGCCGATGGCATCCCAGAGAATATCCTTGGCAAAGTCTTTCTTCTTAGGGGTGTTCCTTGCGATGGAATCTTGAATGTCTCGTTTCTTTTGGTATGCACTGATGATGCTTTGCTCCTCCTGGGTCAATGGGATGGGACGAACTTTCGACATCAAGGCAGTGTCGGTCACGTTGATGAGCGAGTCTGACAGTATCTTCGGCAGGTTATATACAGAGGTGTACATACCTGTAATCTGGTTGCCCATAAATCGGAAGTTGGCCCTCAAGTCGCACTTCTTTGGCAGGAGCGAACTGCTCTCCTTGCCACTGTTCATGGTGACGGTGATGAAGAAGCGGGTCATGTCGTATTCTCCTTCGAAATCCACCAAGTTGATTTGTCCTGTGCGGTAATCTACGATGGCTTTGCTCCTTACCAACTGGGTGTTCTTCAATTTCGGATAGACATAGATTTGTGCCTTTCCGAAGGGGAGCACGGTCACGGCGTAGATATAGTATTTCTTGTTGGAACGATGATAGGGCGAGAGAATGTTGTCTTGAAAGAGTGTCTCGTCATAGACGTTGGGAGTCAGATAGTTGAGTGCCGACGACATGATGTTGCGACGGCGTGGCACGGTGCTCAGGGTGAGCAGACGGTGTGTAGCGTTTTCGTTCTTTTCGTTCTTATAGAACTTGGTGTAATATTCACCCATGTATTGCCTTCCTCCACCATGGGCGATGGCGTACATCGTAGGTACCAAGGCGAGGGTGAAGTTACGATGATTGGTGCGCATCACAAACTTGGTGTAGGCATAGGTTGCTTGGTCGGTGGAAAAAGTGTCAGTCCGATGTACCGATGCGTAAGAGAATATGCGGTTGACCACCGAGTCACGAAATGCGTCCTTCGATGTCAACTTCCTTGCAGCCGTCGTCTCTGGCATCAGCATGAGGATAGTGATGATAAGATATAGGTATGCCTTCATCTCTGTCAATAATCGGGGTAGTTGTCTTTTTCCGAATGCAAAGATAGTGAAAAAGAACCTAACACAAGAGGAAAAAGATTTATTTTTTGCAAAAGAATCAGAAATTATCTTGTGGATGGCGACAGGTGCTTGCTTATTCCATTGTTTTTCCTTATCTTTGCATCAGTTAGGCTGCGGCTTTCTTGAGATACATTGCTCCGTGGCTGCTATTATATATATAATGTAAATGAGAAAGACTTTGTTTTTGCTAATATTGTTCCTTGCTTCCCTCAAAGTGTCGGCGTTCGACTACCTCAGGGCAGTGAAGGATGAGATTCCTGGAGGTTACAACTTCTGGGTTTATACACCTGTCGATTATTTTTATTCCATGGAACAGACACCTGTCATCATCTTCTTGCATGGGGCAAGTCTTTGTGGCAGAAATCTGGATAGGGTGAGGCGATATGGACCTCTCGATGCCATCGTCAAAGGGCGTGACATCGATGCACTGACCATCGTTCCCCAGAATCCAGGCGGTGCTTGGAGTCCGAAGAAGATCATGGATGTGCTCGACTGGGTGAAGACTCATTATGCCTGTGATACCACTCGTGTGTATGTGCTTGGCATGAGCTTGGGTGGCTATGGCACGATGGATGTCTGTGGCACCTATCCCGATCGCATCGCTGCCGGTATGGCTCTCTGTGGAGGTTGCTCTCTGAAGGATGTCAGTGGACTGGGCAAGTTGCCTTTCTGGATTATCCATGGCACAGCGGATAGGGCAGTGCCCGTGAAGCAATCGAAAGTGGTCGTCGAGAAGTTGAAGGAAGGCGGCAATGACTCTCGATTGATATACGACTGGTGGCAGGGTGCCAACCATGGTACGCCTGCTCGTGTCTTCTATCTCAAGAAAACCTATCAGTGGCTCTTCTCTCATAGCCTTGTTGACAAGGATCGCCCGGTCAACCGAGACATCGACATCAGCATGGGAGATATTAGAAAAGCATACCATGATGTCAACCGCAATGTGCCGAGTCCAGAACTCATTGATGGTCCGAGCATTGTCAAGGAAGAAGGGGATGAATATTAATCCATCGTATTCGCAGCGTGGTAGCATTCATACCACGCTATGGTAATGACCTTACCGAATTTTGGTAAGGGTGCTACCGTTCTTTGGTAATGAGATTACCGCACTATGGTAATCTGATTACCAAACTTTGAAAAGAATTTTGTAAAATGAGAAAGAAATCAGAAAGAATTGAGCCATTTTTGACTATGAATGTTGCATGAACTTTAGGCACTCAAACTTCATGCTTCTGCATGATGATGAAGTTTGTATATCAAGAACTTTGTATTAACAGCGTGCGCGAAAATAATAAAAGATTGATATATAGTATGTTATACATGCTTTTTAACACTATATTAACGCTATAAGGTGAGGTGCAGGGTTCATGCTTCATTTTGTTCAGAAATCGAGGCGGTCGCAATATGGATTGGCTAGAGAGACATTTCAATCAAGACCATTTTTGCTTTTTGTATTAAAATCGAGCATTTTTTGAAAAAAGTCGCTAAGAAATTTTGTTCTTTATTGAAAAAACGCTATATTTGCAGCGTTTTTAAAAGAATAGGAGATAATAATGGCAATAGCAATCAAAACAATTCCAGTTCTTACTGGCGAAATGGCAGAACGTTTTGTAGAGATGGCTGAGAATAGTAATCATAAAGCTACTACAGTCATACCTGCAAATCTCAAGAATGCGATTCATCGAATGATGGAGCGCTCTAAAAATGCGAAGATTAAAGTTCCTGTAAAATAGTTTCTGAAGTGGGTAATTATAAATTTGACATAACAGAAAGATGTCTTTTTGTTCCACTTACAGAAGAATTGGCATCATTACCTTTTTGTTGTGGAGAGAAAGAAGGAGACAAAGACTTAGAAGACTTTTTTCATCATTCTGCTATGCTTTATGCAAGAGAACGTTTAGGTAAGACATATAATAAAGTCCAAAGAACTCTACCAGGTCAAAAGCATTTGCGTACTTATCCTGCAGTTTTGTTGGGTAGGTTGGGCGTAAATAAGAAATATCAAGGTTCTGAATATTTTGTTGGGCAACAAGTCATAAACTTCATCAAGTCTTGGTTTGTAGAGGAAGACAACAAGACTGGTTGTAGATTCTTAGTGGTTGATGCTTACAATCAAGAACGAGTATTACGTTTTTATGAGCGTAATAAATTTAAATACTTGTATGCCACTGAGGAACAAGAACGTGAGGAACAGCATTTTCCAAATGATGCAGATTCCATATACACGAGGTTGATGTTTTTAGACTTGATGCATACGCAGATATTGGATTATCCTTTTTGCAACACTAAAGAGTGATATTGTTATGATGAAGAAATCTGCTTCTCATTTTTATGGCGTATGGCGAGATAATGACTATAGAATGTTTGCCGATGAACTTGTGAAAGAAATCAAAGATAGTAGAAATTTCAGAAATGATGTAGAAGCTTTTTGACTATCAATTTAGATAATTGAATATAGCCCAGCTTGCATTTTGTGCGTGCAAGCTGGGCTTTTTGGGGTATATAGACTTCGATGCTCTTCGAAGCTTACTTCATTGGGCGATGAAGTAAGCTTCATGGGGCGTTGAAGCCTACTTCGTTTTTTGGGGGCATTCTCTTTAGTCTTGATTTGTGAAAAGTGAAGAGAAAGACTAGATAAAATAAAATGGCATATATTATCCGCAAAAACAAAAAATATCCGAGTTTTCATAAAAAATAGAGACTTTTATAAAAATATTCTTTGTTTTTTTTGGTAAATCCATAGAATATCATTATTTTTGCACTTGCATTCTATCCGCAGAAAGCTCGAAAGGGTGAGCGGGAGGGTGTTACTTTTATGGAAAAGAGCGTTTGCTTACGCTCATTCTTGGCAAACTGTAAACTTCGCAACTTTACAAAATGATAGGCTGAGGATGTGGCAATGGTGAATGCTCACGGTAGGTGTATTTTATCCTACAACGAATTGTCGTATATATACCTTGGCTGCGGCTTAGGTATATTATACGGCATAAGTATTTCGTTAGTAGATAATTATATCATCGGCGTGGGCTTTCTGTGCATTGTCTGTCTCCCTATCATGGCAATGCGAAGGCCTACAGTTTGGGGATGGGCAAGAGGAATCCCCACGCTTTTCTGTATAGTATAACCAAAACAATAACTTAACAAAGCATTCCGCACTTGGGGATTCAACGGATGGACTTATTGGTAGAAAGGGATTTTCAAGTGTATAAAATAACATGGGACAAAGAAATAAACGGAGTGTTGCTTCACTCTCGTATTGTGGCTGATGTTTTAGGCTTCTCGCCAAGACCCGTGTTTTTTGAAGAGTTGGACTTGTTGGGTTTGAATAAGCTTGGTTGGAAATATCCTCATTGCGAAGAGCCTTTACTCTGGGCTATCAATAAGCAATATTATTATAAAGGTGAACTTGTCTTCGAGGCAAAGGGCGCAAATATCTATGATGCCGCAATAGTTGTGTTTCAACCAGCTGGTGAACATTTAGAGTTGGAGCCAATTGATGTAGAAACTATGTTGTATCGCAACAAGGATATGATGTTCTTGTTGGAGAGCGAAGCCATTGAGTTCATCCATGAGACATACGAACAGTATGCTCGTGCTCGCAAAACCATCCAAGCAGCATCGGCAAACACTTTGGATTTTGAGGCATTGGCTCAAAAGGCAGAGAAGAAAACTAAGAAGAAGATGGCGATAGTGAAGGAGGATTGTGATTCTTTTGACATTATGCCATTAGAGGATGCCAACAACGCAGGAAAGCGAGTTTACCAAACTACCAAGATTGACAAGTTTATAGCCTCTTTCTCTGGAGGCAAGGATTCACAAGTAGTGCTTGACTTGTGTACACGTGCAATTCCTAGCACCGACTTTGAAGTGATTTATAGTGATACAGGCTATGAATTGCCTCCATCGCTAGAACTTTACGATAAGATTCAGAAGCAATATAAGGAGAAGTTCCCTGACTTAAAATTCTCTTTGGCTCGTAATCACGATAGTGTGTTGAACTATTGGGATAAGATAGGCACGCCTAGCGATAAGCATCGTTGGTGTTGTGCAATTATGAAAACAGCTCCACTTTACAGAACAATGAAAGGCAAAGACAATAAGCAGTTAAAAGTCTTGGCTTTTGAAGGTGTGCGAGCAGAGGAGAGTGTTATGCGTTCTAGCTATGAGAGAATAGGAAGAGGCGTTAAGCACTCTACGGTTATTAATGCTCGTCCAATTTTGAGGTGGAACACTACAGAGATATTTTTGTATTTATTCAAATATGGTCATTATATCAATGAAGCCTATAGATTAGGAAAACCTCGCGTAGGATGCGTAATTTGTCCATTTTCTTCTCCATGGGATGATATGATAGTAAATAGAAAGTATCATGCTAAATTATCGCCATTTTTGGATAGGCTTATATCTATGGCAAAGCAAAGGAAAATTCCAAATTTGGATGAATATATAAAAGATAGAAAATGGAAACTTCGTGCTAGTGGTCGTACATTGGAGAACAGAAATACAAAGGTGATGTTTAAGTCGTTGGCTCCAAAGTTTTCTGCCCATGTAATAAATGGCCATTATCAGATAATGGATTGGTTGCCTGTTCTTGGCACATTCAATATTGTAAAAGAGAAGGCAAAAGTCAAGGGTGAACTAAAGATAAAAGATAAGATATATAAGTTCAATATAGATTATACAGATAATAATGATTATACATTTAATGTTCCAAATGTTACAGATTCTCAGCTGATACCGCTGCTAAAAAGAGTTGTGTATAAGAGTGCATATTGTATAAATTGTGAAGGATGTGAGGTTGAGTGCCCGACTGGCGCACTTTCTGTATATCCAAGATTGAACGTAGATAGAGATAAATGTGTTCATTGTCATAAATGTTTGACATTTCATGATAATGGCTGTATTGTTGCAAATTCATTAATATCGAATATGGAAGATAAAGGAAAGCTTGGTAGCATATCAAAGTATGGTACTTTTGGCATTCATGAAGAATGGGTAGAAGAGTTCTTGGATGATCCTGAGGCATTCTGGACCAGTAATACTTTGGGGAATAAACAAGTTGATAGTTTTAAGGCTTGGTTGAAAGATTCCGAGATTATAGACTCGAAATGCAAGCTCACTGATTTTGGTGAGTTTTGCTCTGAAGTGTATATTGATCAAAGCGACTTGATTTGGGAGTTGATATGGGTCAATCTAGTTCATAATAACGCCTTGATAGACTGGTTTGTAAATGCCATTAAGGTAAACCAAACCTTTGCAAAGCCTTTGCTAGATGAATTGTCTATTGAGTATTTTGGTTCTTCGTTTTCTCGCTCTTCTGTGGTTTACGCTATGGGGGCATTGTTGCAAGTATTTAAATATTCTCCAATAGGTGAGGATATGGAGCAAGGTGTACCTCAAGGAAAGAATAACTACCAGCGATTGACGTATGACAACATCTCGGATATAGCAATAGCTTATTCTCTTTATAAGTATTCAAAATTGAATGGAACTAAGGCTTTGAGAGTAGCTGACTTTTATAATGAGTCTTGCCGAAAAGGACCATACAAAGAGTTTGGAATTGGTAAAGAACTGTTCTTCAAGAAACTTAGAAATCTCAATTCGGCAAAAGAACGCCTCTTGATAGCAGAACTTAATATGGGACTAGATAGTATCACGTTACGTGATGATATAGATTGTCTAGATGTTTTGAAACGCTTAATGTGATTATTATGGCAAATAAATACAATGACATCGTAACGCTGCGTTCTATGAAACCAGCTTACAATATTCGATATGAGGGACCTGATGATTGGAAAACCTTTATAGCTAATGACCAATTTAATGATTTGTTGCGCAAGACAATTAGTGCTGTGCGCAACAACGATGCCGACAATCACAAGCCAATTTGGATTGCTGGTACCTATGGCTCAGGCAAGAGTCATGCAGGTGCCGTATTGAAGCATTTGCTGTGTGATTCGGTAGAAGATATAACGGAGTATGTTGATGAAGAATATCATGATGCTAAGTATGATATATTAAAGAATTCTTTGTTGACATTACGCCAAAGCACTCGTCTTTTTCCTGTTAACTTATATGGTCAACAGGATATAGCTCATGAAGCGGATCTGTCTTTGCAAATTCAGAAAGAAGTTAAGAATGCCTTGAAAAAAGAAGGTATTTCCATTACTGTAAAAACAGATTTTGATAATTATATTCAGCACATAGACAATGAACCTGCTTTTTGGAATATGCTTATTCAAAATAATGATGAGTTGAAAAGTGTAGCTCCAGATACGAATAAGTTGAAGTCTAGACTTCGTAGTTGTGATACCGAGATACTAGATAGAATGCGTATGGCTCTTCGAAATGGAGGTTTTAGCATCCCTCTTCAAACTGCAAATTTGCAGAACTGGTTATTTGAGGTTCAAGATGAATTGCGCAAGCAAGGTACTTATAAGGGCTTGTTGATTATTTGGGATGAGTTTACAGATATTGTACGCTCAGACATAGGCGTGCAATTGCTTAAGATTTTGCAGGATATTGCTGAGGCTATGATGAGCCCTGAGAATGATTCGTATTTCTTGTTCTTGTCACATCCTTCTGCATTGAATTCTTTGAAAGAAGCAGAAAGAACTCAAACAATGGGACGTTACCATTATGTGACTTATAATATGGAAACTGTCTCAGCCTTTAGAATTATGTCTAAAAAGTTCAAGGTAGAAGACTGGGCTGCCTATGAGTCTCATAGACATTATTTTTGTGCTATGTTGGATGATTTGCTAACGGAATTCTCTTTCTCATCAACTGATCCCACTCAGACAAAGAAAGACCTATCCAACTTGTTCCCTCTCCATCCTGCAACAGCCAATTTAGCAACCTACTTTGCTCGTGAGGCAGGTTCTTCTAGTCGTAGTGTTTTCGAATTCTTGGCTTGCAATGAAGTTAAGGAATTCTTTGATAATGAAGAGGCTTATTCAAATCGTGAGACAATTACTTCTGACTATCTTTGGGATTATGTCCAAGGATACTTTGAAAGTGATTCTGTTCGTTTTGGTGCAGTCACGGAGAGATTTAACTCCAATCATGTGACGGTTGAGGCGCAAGGACCAGATTATATGGCTGTATTCAAGGGAATATTATTATTGAATGCATTGAATAATATAGCCAATGAATCAAGTGTTACTCCAAGTGAAGAAAATATTCTGAAATTGTTTCAGGGTACGATGATTTATGATAACGTGCCTTCTATCTTGGCTTATTTCAATGAGAAAGGAATTATTCAGAGACAACCAGATGGAAACTATTCTATACTCTATACGGCTCTTCCTTCTAATGAAATTCAAGGCATCAAGGATGAATTGAGAAAAACGACGTATTTATACACTGATGAGGTTATAAATTATGCTGGTGCTGCTAGTAAGTTAATGATGAAATGGACAGATAAGGCTACACGTATGATAACCTTTAAGTTCTTCTCTCTATCTAGCAATGAATATGTTTTGCTCAATAAAATAGAAACTTTCATTCGTAGTGCTGCTAGCTTCTCTGTGATTTTGCCTATATTTGTAGGTCGTACAAAACAAGAACTTCAAGAAATTCATGCCATTGTGGAAAAGGCTGTAAAGGAGGAACGCTTTCTGAATGTGTGCTTCTTTATTGCAGAAACTCCTATGGAGGAAAATAAATATGAGCGTTTTATCGAATATCAAGCTAATGCAACTTGTGCGCAGAAGCATGGTTTGGCAGACCAAAAAAACACATACTCCAAGAATGCAGAGGAGATGATTAATAACTGGATGAGCGAAATAAGAGCAGGAAACATCTCATGGTATTTGCGTAATCTACAAGATGTGATTTCTGGTAGTAAAATTGCTTCGACAGTGAATACTGTAATAGCACCGGAGATTTTCCAGGCAGGATTGGAGTCTTTGCCATTGATACAAAATCGCATTTCTAACACCTATTGGAAGAGATTGTCTGTTAAGGCTACGGTAGATACAGTTTTGTCTTATAATACGAAAGAAGAAGTCCTTGCTAAATTAGTGCCGCAGGCAAAGCATGTAGATTTTCTTTTCCAAGACAGTTTGGATGACAATTTGAATTGGAAGTCAGATGTTGATGATAACCATCCTATGAAGAAGGTATCTGATTATATCGACTCAGTCTTGAAACGATATAAGACTAATAACCAAGTCTTCAATTTGGGGGATAAATTGAAAGAACTTACGATGCCGCCATACGGTCTATTTCAATCTTATGGTCCTATGGCTATGGTTGCGTATGCTATGCGTAAGTATGTTGGAAAGATTTTCGATACAAACGGAAAACCAAGAACCGCAAAGCATTTGGTTGATGATGTTGTGGAGATGTTTAAATCCTGGGAATCAGGAAAGCCTTCTAACAAGCTTAACTTTATGTTTGAGAGTAAGGAGGCTGGAAGTATTACGAAAAATCTTATCAAGAGATTCAAGCTTGATAGATTGCCTGGCTATTCCGACATCAGCAGTTTAACTGATGCTCGTTGGGCGATGACTAATGAGTATTCTACTAAAGTAGGTTATCCTCTCTGGTCTTTGAAGTACGTTCCTGATTGTTCTGAAGAAAATCGTGAGCTGATAGATGGTATCATCAAGGTAATCACTGACTCTGAAAGCGTGAAAAATCCACCATTAATGGCAAAGGTAGCTGAGGGGTTGAAGAATAATATCGACCTGGGTAATCTCTTGTTGGAGTCTTCTAACAATTTCGAGAAAGGCTTTAAGAACTATGTGATGGGACTTGATTATATCAACTTGCAGGAGAGCGAGTTTGATGAGGCTAAGAAGTTTATTCTCGGACACCTAGAGGGTACTATAGGTCTTTGGACAGAGGATAAGGTAACCGATACTCTGAAAAATTGGCGCTTGGAACAGCAACAAGAACGTCAACGCATCGACAATCAACGTCGATATATAGAAGAGCAAGAGCGATTCAAACAAGAGCAAATGAACCAGCAAGCAGGTGGTTCGGCTAGCATTTCTTGGGGACATGTAGGCTCTGATGTTTCGACAGTCTCAATGGCTGCTTCATCTCAGGTAGAAACACCTGAGATGAAGAGTAAGCGCGATGAGATTGCCCGTAAAGTGATGCCTTTGGCTTCGAATCAGCAACTGCGTGATCTTCTGCAGGACTTGTGTGACAACGGTGATATGAAAACTCTCGACATCATTATGAAGTATGTTTAATGATAATAGATTTAAGACAATAACTTCTTTCGAAGAGTTGAAGACTCTTGTGGAGGAAGACAAGAATATGAACGGAATGGGAGCGGCTACAGCTAACCGCTACCCAATCCGTTTTGTGCTTTTTGACAACTTCAAGGATAGTTATGAATTTGTTATGTATATGCAATCAGAACGTGAAGTTGCCATCCAAAGTGTCGATAAGTGGATAGACAAGGATTATCCCGACTTGATGATTACTTACCAAGAACTGAGTGAGCATATCTCTGAATATATAGCGTCATTGGATGGGAGGGATAGCGTGATTACGCCATTCTCGGAGTTAGCTCGTTTCTACGACAATCAGTCAAGCCATACCTTTGATGCTTTGATTAAGACGTTAAAGTCTATAGAGGCTTCATGGGCAGGTGTGGAGCGTTCACAACGTATTTATATACCGATAATTGGACTTGAAGGCAAAATGAGTGCCTTCGAGAATGATACTCAAATCAATGTCTGGCGTTTGCATGACGAGGAGACATCTGCAGAGAACTATACTATGATTCTTGTGAAAGATGCTTCTTGCTATGGTGTGAAGAACGTAGAAGAGAAAGCCAATGTGGTACATACAGTTGGAGAGTGGCTGGATATATGGAAGAAACCCGAAGTGCATCAGAGGCGTACGATAATAAGTACGTCAAAGTCCATCTTTGCTAACGCCAAGTTTGCACAGCCAGACAATGCCTTTACATACGTGACACCTCAGAATACCTTTGAATTTCTGAAACTAGGCATGCGTTTGGATTTTGGAGATATGGCTTATCATGAATCGGACGAAGAGAATTGGCGACTCTTGGCAGAACAAATAGATTTGTCAAAGGAATTTGACTTGAATTCATTTGTGTCGAGATACTTCGATGTCAATGATTTGTCATCTTATAAGTCGTTCTTGAAAATTTGGTTTGCTCATAGCTCTAAGTTTGATAGATGGTTGTTGTGCTCTTATTATCAGATGTCTAATCTTGCAGATGAGTTCTTGACAACTTGCTTGTCAAAGATGAAATGTTATACGAATGCAGACTTGTTTACCGAAATCGCTACATATACGACGTCCATCCAGACAGAAATGGATGAGCGTAGGGATTGTCTGAATGAGGCCGCCTTGAATCATGTGACGCTAACTGAGAACGTAGAGGTGTTGATAGGTAAGCGTTTGGAAAGTATAGCCAACCAGTTCGGTCATCATGAAGCCATCAAATATTTCTCTGGTATTACTCATAAGGAGAAAGAGTTGGCTATCGCTTGGCTAGGTAAGGGACATATCCAGGTGAATGAAGTCAAGCCGTTTTTCCCAGAGTTGTTCGACTATATGCAGTCTCAGCCATTATTGACACCACAAAACTTATGGTTATCCTCCTATTTCGACAACTATAAAAAGGCGAAGTTAGGAAATGTCTATACGCAAGAAATTAAGAATGTCATTGCGGAGCATAATGCTGACAGTGTAAGTTTCGATACCTGGTATCAGAAGCAGAAAACTACTGGTGCTTTGTTGGCTAATCGTTCTGATATAGAGGTCTATTATTGGATAGATGGGCTGGGCGTGGAATGGATTCCTTTCGTTCAAGCAATACTTGGCAAGCATGAAGCTGATAACTTGTATCTGAATGAGACAATGGTGGCGAGAGCTTTGTTGCCAACTACTACAGAGGTTAATAAAAAAGAACTTCAGCGACTTTCGGATGTTGATATACAGACGATGAAAGTGGGAGATTTGGATGCGTTGGCACATAAGCAAGGCAATAAATATCCCGACACAATCATCTCGGAAATGGAAATAGTCCAGAATGCGATAGAGACAATCATTTCTAAATATGCTGGTAAGAAGATTGCGATTGTCAGCGACCATGGTTTGACTTATCTCTCCCAGTTACAAGAGGGACTGAATCTTGCGGGCTTCGAATCTGACCATCACGGACGCTTGGCTGTCTGCAAGTCAGGTAAAGCAACGCAAGATAAAAACTATATAGTTTTGGATGATGGAAAGACAGTTTGTGCATTGACTCATAAGTCATTATGCAATAAAGTTCCACGTGATCAAGGTATTCATGGAGGTTGTACTCCTGAGGAGGTGCTCGTTCCGATATTTGTGATTTCAAGCAATCCTTCTAATTGCCATTGGAACGTAGTGCTCCTAACTCCAGAGGTGTCGGCTACAGACCCTATTGTGAAATTGCAGTTAAAGGGCTTGTCTAAGACAGATACACCTTATATTATATACAACAACAAGTCATATCAGTTGACCAAGACGGATGAGGATGAATTCACTTCGGAGCGACTTGAAGTAGATGAGAATGTTAGTGATATTCGAGTGTTTGTTTCTGGTACAGAGATTGGTATCCATACCATATCGTGGAAGATGGGTGCTCAGGAAGAAGACTTGTTTGATTTTTAATTTGGAAAGAAGATGAAAGAAGAATTACAACAAAAGGTGAGATTATATTTCTCAGCCATGTCAATCTATAAAGACCCAAATGCAACTAATAGCATCTTCGCTGGTCGTAATCTGCCTTCCTTCGTGAAGGATTACCTATTGAAGCGATTCCTCAATATCAGTACTGGTGAGGTCGATACAAAAGGGCTGAGTGCGTTCCTAGACAAGGTGATACCTGCCAACGGGGGAAGTGTAAAAGATGATATCCTTTCAGGTAAGGAAGTTACATTGTTGGCTCGTTTTACCATTTATATTGATTTGGTCAAGGGTGAAAAGCAGTTTGCCATTCCTGATTATGGCATCAAGCAGAGAGAGGGAATTATACCTGATTATCTTTATAGTAAGCATCCCCATGAATTGGTGGATGGGGAGAAGTGGGGTATAGTGAAGTTGTGCCTTCTGCCAGATGATAATAGTAATGGCAATCGTAACCATTTTCGTATGGTTGACTTCAAACCGTTCAAACCCTATAGCTCTGTGGACGTGGAGTATCTCCGAGATGCTCGTATGCACTTTACTACAGAGGAATGGATAGACTTGTTGCTGTCGGCGATGGAGTATGATCCAGATGGATTTACATCTATGACGCAGAAACTGGAGTTCTTGACTCGCTTGTTGATATTCATCGAGCCAAGACTGAACGTTATCGAGTTGGCACCAAAGGGTACGGGTAAGTCTTACGTGTTTGGCAACTTGTCTAAGTATGGTTGGCTTGTTAGTGGTGGTAAGGTGACTCGTGCGAAGCTTTTTTATGATAAACAAAAACAGCAGAATGGAATTATTAAGAATCATGACTTCACGGTGTTTGATGAGATTCAGACGATTATATTCCAAGAACCTGCAGAGATACAGGCTGCGTTGAAGTCATATTTGGAGAGTGGCAAGACTACCATTGATAACAATGAGTTCTCGTCTGAGTGTGGATTGATGTTGATGGGTAATATCCCATTGAGTTCTAGTCATTTACCAATTTCTCCTAACTATTTTGACTCTTTGCCAAATAACTTCAAAGAATCTGCGTTGTTGGATCGTTTCCATAGTTTCATAGAGGGATGGAAATTGCCAAGAGTGAATAGTAGTATGATTTTCCATGGTTGGACTATCAATGTAGAATACTTCTCAGAAATACTTCATACGATGCGTACTCAAAATTCATACGGATTGCTATTTGACGAATTGGTAGAGTTTGAGACGAAGGCAGATGTGCGTGACAGTAAGGCTATCAAGCGTATAGCCACTGCTTATATTAAATTGCTTTTCCCTCAATGGCAAACGCCAGAGGATGTCGATAAGGAGCTCTTTGACTTGTATTGTTTGCAGCCAGCCATTTATCGTCGTGGTATTATTAAGCAACAATGTCATCTGATAGATTCCGAATTTAAGGAAAGAATGCCTGAAGTGAGGATTGTTTAAATCATCTCTCATTGCCTATGGCTTCTGCCTGGGCATTGGGAGAATTATATAAAATAAAATGGATTATAATTTTCAGCAACGAAAGCAAATCTAACTTTTGAGAGGGTGGCATCAATTTTATATGAAACTTATGGAATTTAAAAATATAGCATTATGAGTACAAAAGCAAAATTTATCTTGACCTATATAGGTGGTGTTGTTACTGGCATCATCTTTGTGTTTATCTTAGGAATGATTGTCAACGCTTCGCAAGGGAAAGGAAGCGTGCAGCGTGATGTCGTGTTGTTTGAGAAACCTCAGCTGACGATAGGGGCTAGTGAGATAGTGGTGTTTCAAGTGCTGCCTGATGGCAGTGCGTTGGCTACGGTTCAATATTCTGATAATGGGAATAATGATAATGTGGGTATGGTCGTGATGCTTCTTGCCAAGGATGGGGTCTCTTACTTTGATTCTCAAAGCATTAAGATTCCAAGTGGAAAGTGCATGAAGCAAATTGGTATCTATAAATACATGACTCGCCAGGAGATGGAAAAGACGGTTCCTGTAGTGGAAATCTTCGATAAGTAAAAAAATAACTGCGCAATCGCTTCTCATGAACAAATCTTCGTTTGCGAAAACGATTGAACTCACTATTGCTTGCAAAGTCGTTAACGGATAGTTTGTCGGCTGCAAGACTGAAATATGCCACAACTCTTTTTTTGGACTTGTCGGTTACAATGTATGTAATTGACAATAAAGACTTAGTATAGTCAGCAGATTCTTTGATGATAAAGTTGTCAAGATCCTCATCACCGCACTGGAATGTTTCCACACAATCTGTTGGTTTCAAGATTTCGTATTTGAAGTTGTCTTGAAACTCATCTAATGTTATTTTCATTTTCGCTTATTTTTAAGATTGTACGAATGTCTTTTCTAAGACTTTACACCATTTTTGAAATTCTTCTTTCTTTTCCTTGCTCCATTTCGGAGGATTCTCCATTCGCTTCATGAATCTGCGAGCGTCCTCTCCATAGAGGATTGGGGTCTCTCGCCAAGCTGGTTTCAATGGTTTTCCCATGATTTGTCCTTTCTTTTAAATTGTTAATAATCAAGTTTGTGCGATATAATCTCATCACATGGCTGCAATGCAAATGCAAGCGAGCGCAATGAAAGCGTGCTTTCTTATTGCCGAGTGCAGCTTTGCTTCTGTTTTCAAAATGCCCCCAACTTTCCATATTATATTTATATTTATACATTATACCATATTATAGGGCAAATATTGACTCCGTAACTATCTGATAATCAATCATATGATTACGAAATAATTTGACAAGAGCCGTAGAGAAAGAAATCTCTACGGCTCTATTGATATTCATATTTTGTATAATACAAGTCCCCCCTTCTTTTATAGTTTTGTCATGTGATACCCCAGCGTCTTGAGTTCGATGGCGATACCCATGAGATACATCTGATGAAGTGCGGCGATGAACCCACGGAAGGCAGACTCGGTGCCTGGTTCCAAACCTTGATGGGTGAGGAGATTGAGCGTGCGTGAGGCGCATTCGGCGACAATGCCCGAAAGGACCTTGTGCTCCTTCTCGTCCAAACCTAATACTTGCTCGCAGATATAGTCATCCATGTGGTCGAAGTCCTTGCTGTCACGCAGATGCGTATAGTGGTCTTCCACCTTGCTGTAGAGTTCCCAGTCCACGTCCCAGTACTTCGCCATCGCCATTCCCACGAACATAATCCAACCGAGTGCAACCGTTGGATACTTCGGAAATTCACGCATGGCATCTGGGAGATAACTTTCTCCTATCTTCGACCAGAGTTCCTCCAAGTCGGGAGCCTCCGGCAGGTGTTCATCCACTCTCTTGAGGGAGAGCAAGTACTGATGGAGGTCGAACTTGAACAATTCTTCCAAGTTTTTTTGGTTGATAATCATTTTCAATACGTTTTTAGACAGAAACTCTCAACTCGATGGGAATTGAGAGTTTTGTTGTATATAGATCCTGGGGATTATAGTTTCTGCAAGAAGCGGTCAGCCTCGATAGCGGCCTTGGCTCCTGAGCCGGCAGCCACGATACCCTGACGATATACAGGGTCGGCTACGTCGCCAGCTGCAAATACGCCTGGTACATTGGTAGTGGCGGTGCCAGGAACTACCTTGATGAAGCCTTGCTCGTCGAGGTCGATATACTCCTTGAACAAGTCGGTGTTTGGCTTATGTCCGATGGCAAGGAAGAATCCGTCGATGGCAATGTCGAAAGCCTCCTCGTTGGTCTCGCCCTTATGGCGAACCAAGTGAGCACCCTCCACGCCATTCTCGCCAAAGAGTCCAACGGTATTGGTCTCAAACAAGATTTCGATATTTTCCTTCTCCTTCACACGCTGTTGCATGATTTCGGCAGCACGGAGGTAAGGCTTTCTCACAATCATATATACTTTCTTCGCCAAACCAGCGAGATACATGGCTTCCTCACAAGCGGTGTCACCACCACCTACGACAGCTACGGTACGCTTGCGATAAAAGAAACCATCGCAGGTAGCACAAGCTGATACGCCTTGACCACGATATTTCTCCTCGTCAGCCAAACCGAGATATTTTGCGGATGCACCGGTAGCGATAATCACAGTCTGTGCCTCGATTTCGTTGCCACGCTCATCGGTGACATGGAATGGACGCTGGCTAAAATCTACCTTTGTGATGCTGCCATCACGCAAATCAGCACCGAAACGAGATGCCTGCTCACGCAAGTCCATCATCATCTGGTTGCCATCCACACCATTAGGATAACCTGGAAAATTCTCTACAATCGTAGTGGTGGTCAACTGACCGCCTGGTTGAATACCTGCATAGAGCACAGGGTTGAGGTCGGCTCTACCTGCATAGATGGCGGCTGTATATCCAGCAGGACCGCTGCCAATAATCAAAGTCTTTACTTGTTCCATAGTTTTATAGTTATGTGATGCAAAGGTACGTTTAATCAACAAGATACCCAAATTTTTCGGCTAGATTTTAGATAAATTACGAATAGAAAGTGCATAAAATGCAAGAAAGCCGCTAGCGATGAGGGGATTTATGGGAAAAAATGATTAACTTTGCAGCCGAAAATAAAACAACTTAAATAGATGAATACAATTAAGAGAATCGTATTGACTGGCGGTCCTTGCGCTGGTAAGACTACAGCACTCGTCAAGGTGATAGAGCATTTCTCTAGCCTCGGTTACAAGGTGTTCACCATTCCGGAGGTGCCTACCATGTTTACACAGGCAGGCATGAACTACCTCACCTCCAACAAGGCTTTCTTCTTCGAGGGTGAGAAGGCTACGCTTCAGACACAGTTGCACCTGGAGGATTGCTTCTACAAGATGGCACAAACCTTGGAGCAGCCTGTGCTCATTGTCTGCGACCGTGGCGTGATGGACATCTCTGCTTATTTGACGTCTGAGGATTGGCAAAAAATTATCGGTGAGGTGGGATGCACCCAGACACAACTTCGTGATGAGCGATATGACGCCGTGCTTCACTTGGTATCTGCCGCTGATGGAGCTGAGCAGTTTTATACTACAGCCAATAACGCTCAGAGACTCGAACAGGCTGATGAGAAGGGACTTCAAATCGCACGTGAGTTGGATAAGAAGGTCATTGAGGCTTGGACGGGTCATCCTCACTTGCGTGTCATCAACAACCATGAGGACTTTGACAACAAGTTGAATCGTGTACTCAAGGAAATCTCCAATGTTTTGGGCATTCCACAGCCTATCGAGGAGGAGCGCAAGTATATCGTCAAGTTGACTGGTGAAATTCCTAACAGCATTGACAGTGACATTGTCCAGACTTATCTTACTGGTGAGCCTAATACTGAGATTCGTTTGCGCAAGCGTCGATTCGAAGAGAAGGAGGTATATGTGCATACGACCAAGAAACGCATCTCTGAGTCTGAGCAGATAGAGACAGAGCGACAGATCAATCAAAATCTCTATGAGTCTCTTCTTCAGCAAGCCGACCCTTATCGCCAGACGATTCGCAAGCATCGCAAGAGTTTCATCTGGAAAGGTCAGTATTTCGAACTTGACATCTTCGAGACTCCTCTCAAAGACTTGATGATTTTGGAGACAAAAGGCGTAGCCAAACAGGAGAGAGTGAAATTCCCTCCGTTTATCCAGGTCTTGGAAGATATTACAGGCAATACAAATTATTACAACTACAACATAGCTCTCAAGGGATGATTCCTTTGAGAGTTTTTTATCTCGTAGATATTGTAAGTCGATTTTTCTGTATTTGCAAGAAAAGTCCTAAACAAAAAAAAGGAAGTCCTCGAAAGAACTTCCTTTTGAGAGGTGTCTAGCGGAGTCGAACCGCTCTACACGGTTTTGCAGACCGTTACCTAACCGCTCGGTTAAGACACCAAATGCTTTGCTTGAGACATTGTATTTCTCATTTGCGGTTGCAAAGGTACTGCTTTTATTTGGTTCCACCAAATTTTTGCCCAACTTTTTTCTTATTTTTTTCACATTTCTCGTAAAAAGGGCATCCAGCGCACTTATATTCCTTACATTTCCTCGCAGAATCGACTGCTTTCCATATAGAAAAGGTGGCATACCCAAGGCATGCCACCAATATGATTGCGATGATTATGTACTGCGTGATCATCCTACAGCGTTATAACCATTTGTTGAGTTCTTGCGCATGATGTCACGGATGTTCATCTCTTTGAAACCGTCGGCACGACGCTGCTCTTCCAATTCCTCCTCTTCCTCGATGTCCTTCTCGGAACGAGTGAAGGTGAATGTCTTGTACTTGAACTCTGCGATTGCCCAACCGATGATGGCTACGACAATCAATGCTACAAAACCAAATAATGCGTTCATATCTATATTCTTTTATTTTATTTTTCTGTTCTCTGTCTGTGGTGAGACCTCTCCTTGCCGATTAATAGTCGTCATCGTCGGCTACGTCGGTAGCATCATCAAGTTCCAAGTTCTCTGGGTCCTCGAAGGTGGTGCGGTAGCTTTCTTCTGTCAACTTATCATCGTCGAAGGCATCGTCGTCCTCGTCTGGGTCATTGTAGTGATCCTCAATCTCTGGTGCGTCCTCATCGTCGTCCTCCTCGTCCTCACGGCCACGAAGCTCGTCCTCACGATCCAACTCATCCTCGTCGGCGAATTTCATACGTACTTTCTCTACCTCTGGCTTCTCCTTGGCGAAGATGGCCTCGGTCCATGTACCCTTAGGTATCTCCAATACCTCGAATCCATCATCCAACTTCTTCTCGTAGAGACCACCTGGCTTGTGCAAGCGATCCTTAGGAAGGGTAGTGGTGCTGATGTCGAAACCACTCTCGATGATGTCCTGGATGCTCTGTGGAAGAGACTCCCAACCACCGCCGAAGTTGCGCTCCAACACCTCGATGAGCTTGCTGGCACTGATATGGCGGATGTTCTCGTATGTCAAGTCGGTGACACGGAGGATAGGACGCTTCTTGATGGCGTACTTCACGTTGGCGTCATCGATGCGGAAGTAACCAATCTTGAAACCACGCTGGATGTATTTCTCGATGACGATTGGTTTATCGACCTTCACCTCCTCAATCTCGAAGGCACTGCGGATGACATCTACGTATTTGCGCTGATTATCCTTTAGGTCGGCATCCTTCTCTGCGGCTTCCCAGAGACGGAATACATCATTCTCTTGTATCTCCCAAACGCTAGACTTGGTCAGCGACTTGAGGCTAAGTGTTTTTTCTCTTTTCATCGTATATGTTTATTTCAAGTGCAAAATTAAGTACTAAATTTCTAAATACCAAATTTTACTTGCTTTTTTTTCAATTTTATTTCATTATCCTACGTAACGAGCCATTTTTACAATCCGCTCCAGTCGATGGTACGGATAAACTCCAGTGATTTCACCCAGTTGCAGTCGAGGCAGAACTGTACGGGATAGTCCTCTCTATTGTAGTATGCCATGGTCACCTCGGTGTCCTTGTCGTTGAAGTAAGGATGGTCTTTGGTAGCCATCTTGAAGAGCTTCATCACCACGTCCTTGTTCTTTTTCTTGGCTTCCTTGAGACGCTTCTCGTAGAGCGTCACGTATTGGTTCATCGCCAAAGCTTGCTCGTTGAGCGTGCGGATGATTTCATTGAACTTCTTCAAATCCACGTTGTCGCTCAGCACGGCTGATGCTGGCAGCATCTTGGAACGAAGGTAGGTCATGGCATCATACTTGAACACGGCAGTCTTGCGAACCACTATGTTCTGTGTGGTGTCGTTCACCGTAGCTTGTGACATCTTCACAATCTCGTTGAGCACGTCTTGTGCCGATGCTGGAACCATCATGGTTGCCAAGAGCCCCAATGTTATGATATACTTTTTCATGTCTTCTATTTTTGTTAGGGATGATTTCCTATGAAATGCTACTGCGCCTGATGCTATGCGTGGCGTACGAGGAAGATGCTGTTGTCGATGCAGGCTGGCAGTTCTTCCTTGTAGTGTGTCACCATGATCATCGTCTTGTTGTTGCGCTTGCAGAATGCCTCGATGACATCCTTCACCAGTCGGCGGTTGATGTTGTCCAGTCCATGCAATGGTTCGTCAAGAATCAAGAGCTCTGGGTCCTTGACGAAGGCTCTTGCCAAGAGAACCAAGCGTTGTTCGCCACTGGAGAGTTTGAGGAATCCGACCTCTTCTTTTCCTTCGAGACCGAAGACCTTCATCCAGAAACGGCACTTGTCCATATCCTCGTCCTTTGGTTTGACGTAGAGACCCACGGAATCCATCAGTCCGCTGGCTACGATACGGATGGCTGGCAAATCTCGCTGATAGGAGCGATGCAACTCTGGCGAAACGTAGCCGATATGCTTCTTGATGTCCCAGATGCTCTCGCCGCTTCCTCGTGGATTACCAAAGAGGGCGATGTCGCAGGCGTAACTCTGTGGGTTGTCTGCGCATACCAGACTGAGCAAGGTTGATTTGCCGGCTCCGTTCTGTCCGCTCAAAGCCCAGCGCTCTCCATTCTTCACCGTCCAGTCAAGGTCTTTGAGGATGGTACGCTCGCCGTAGCGGATGCAAACCTTATTCATCTTCACCACTTCCTCGTTGTGATATTCTCGGTCGCTGTAGGGTAGGTCGATGATGGCTTGCTCCAAGGCATCGTCGAGTACTCTTGTTGGGAGGGCAGGGCGACTGGCGAGATATTCATCCTTGGTCACCTTTGGCATCACCTTCATGCCCTTCACCTCTACGATGTGGGTGATGAAGTCGGGGATGTCATCGCTCTTGCTGAGCACGAGGATAATCTGCAAGGCATGCTCGGAGGCGAGTGCCTTGAGCAACTCTTTCAGTTGGTCGCGTGTCTCGGCATCCAGTCCGATGAAAGGATTGTCCATGATGAGTACACGAGGCTCGGCGAAGAGGGTGGAAGCCAACTTAAACTTTCTCAGCTCGCCACTCGATAGGAGGATGGTATATTTGTCGAGCAGGTGCTCCATGTGGAAGAGTTCATAGATATGCTTTTGCAAAGCTCTGCGTTCTGGCGTGTCCTCACCTGCCATCTGGTAAGCCTCCTCCAACTTGTCCTTGACGATAGGAGTAGATTCGTCGATTTCCAACTGATTCCATCGTTGTTGCAAGAAGTAAGTGCGGTCGTTGTCGCCTCCGTAAGTGTCACGGAAGGTGATGTATTTGATGTTGTCACTCACCATCTTCTTGGTACTTGGCGAGAAATCATAGTAAGGGTCGTGCATCAACAAGGGATGGCGACCCACAATCATATCGACAAACATGGACTTGCCACCGCCGTTGGGACCTACGATGGCGATGTGCTCTCCCTCGCAAGCCTCAAAATCTACGGGTTCCGCCATACGCCATTCTGGCATACGGGTAACACCTTTCTCTATTTTGATAATCGTTTGCATTGTCTTTATCTTGTTTCCTTCTGTTTCAATTCTTGTTACCTTTCCTTCGTAGGATTGCACCTTTATTATATATAGGGCAGAAATGAGACTCCTTACTTGTGGGTCGTGCGATTGAGGGCAGCCATCAGTTGTGCTCTTGGTCCAGTCAACTTGGCACTTCCTTCCACTCTTCCTGGGTTTCTTGTGGCGAAGTCTTTCCAACTGCTATAGTGCTTGGCGTTCGTCTCCGGGCGACCCATCTGCAAAAAGTGGCAGTAGGCTGCACCCAAGGCGTCGGTGGCATCCATAAACTTCGGCATGTCATCATCGCTAATATGAAGCATCCTTTGCAACATGGCAGCTACCTGCTCCTTCGAAGCCTGTCCCTGTCCAGTAATCGCCATCTTGATTTTCAGTGGCGCATATTCATGGATAGGAACATCGTGGTGGATGGCGGCTGCGATGGCAACACCTTGCGCCCTTCCAAGCTTCAACATCGACTGAACGTTTTTGCCGAAGAATGGAGCCTCAATCGCCATCTCATCAGGCAGATATTCATCGATGATACCGGTAACACGCTCGAAAATCTTGCCCAGTCGAAGATAGGGGTCACTTTCCTTGCGCATGTCGATGACACCCATCACCACCAGTTGAGCCTTGTTGCCCATCACCTTGATGACACCGTAACCCATCACGTTGGTTCCTGGGTCGATGCCGAGGATGATTTTCTCCGTGTTGTTGTTCTTGCGTGTGTTCATCTATTATCTATCCATGTAAGGATTGTGCGCCAACTCTTCGCCAATGCTCGTAGCCTGTCCGTGTCCTGGCAATACCTTCACCTCGTCTGGCAGTTGAGCCAAGAAACGTAAGCTGTTGATAATCTGGAACATTGAACCGCCTTTGAAGTCTGTTCTTCCGATGGAACCATGGAAAAGTGTGTCGCCCGTGAAGGCAACCTTCTCCTCGGCACAATAGAAGGTGACAGAGCCACGTGAGTGTCCTGGGGTCAGGATGATCTCAAACTGGTGATTTCCAAAACGGATGATTTCATCGTCCTCGAAGAATTTGCCGATAGGAGGGAAGTCGTAGTCGAGCTGCATCTGATAGAAGGTCTCGGCTTGCGTCTTTAAGTTCTTCATCAAACTTTCGTCGGATGCAGAGACCTCTGGCTTCAGACCGAATGCCTCATAAATGGTGTTGTTGCCAAAGTTGTGGTCGAGATGGCCATGGGTCACCAAGAGGTGAACAGGCTTCAACTCATTCTCTTTGATGTAGTTGACAATGGCTGTGCGCTCCTCAGGATAGAAGGCGCCACAGTCTATGATGACACATTCCTTGGTTTCATCGCTCACAACGTAGCAATTCTCCTGGAGCATGTTGACTTGAAATCTTTCTATATGTAACATTGTTTTCTTGATTTTATGCTGGTACATAGACCAATTGTTTGTCTTGTTGAAACCATTCTTCCTCGAAGAAGGTGCTCAGTGGGGTAACCTCAGCCACGTTCTTGTAGGCTTTCAACTCCTCTTGTAGGTTGCCGCCTTTCAGGCAGAGCAGTCCGTTAGGCAATGCGTTCTGCTGCGCCTTCTTGAAGTTTTTCTTGATAATCTTCATCAAGTCGGGCAGTTGCATCACGGCACGGCTCACCACGAAGTCGTACTTGCCTTTCTCGTCCTCGCCACGCAGGTGCTCAGCCACCAAGTTCTCCAGTCCGATGGCAGAAGCCACCTCGTTGCAGACACGGATTTTCTTGCCAGTGCCGTCAATCAACTTGAACTTGCAATCAGGGAAGAGGATAGCGAGAGGAATGCCAGGGAAGCCGCCACCACAACCGAAATCGAGGATTTCTGTTCCTGGACGGAAATGTATGGCCTTCGCGATAGCCATGGAGTGAAGCACGTGGTGCTCATACAAGTTGTCGATATCCTTGCGGCTGATCACGTTGATTTTGGCGTTCCAGTCACGATAGAGAGCGTCCAACTGTGCTATCTGTTCTTTCTGCTTGTCGCTGAGATTCGGAAAATATTTCTCTATGATATTCATGCTTATTGCTTTAATATTTGGGTGCAAAAATATAAAAAAAATACGAGATAGCTCCATCTTAGTAGCATATTTTACTTTCTTTTTCTGTTTTTCGAGGAAAATGATGTAACTTTGCACCCGTATTTAGAATTATTGAACAATAAGTACTATATAATATTAAGGTAAAAATGATAAAAGCAGCTTTATTTGATTTGGACGGCGTGGTCTTTGAGACTGAATCACAATATACCATTTTCTGGGGAATGATAGGTCGTGAGTATCATCCTGAGATGCCAGACTTCGCTCACCGTATCAAGGGACAGACCTTGGTGCAAATCTATGATAAGTATTTCTCCGACGCTCAGACCTTCGCTCATATCGAAGGATTTACAAGCGTGGCAGAAGAGCAAGCTAAGATTACGGTTCGCCTTGATGAGTACGAGCGCAATATGGCATACAACTATGTCGCAGGTTTCGAGGACTTTGTGAAAGACTTGAAGAAAAATGGCGTAAAGTGCGCTGTTGTAACCAGTAGCAATGCCAATAAAATGAGTATTGTCTATGAGTGTCACCCTGAGTTCAAGACTTACTTCGACAAGGTGCTCACCAGTGAGGACTTTGCCAAGAGCAAACCCGACCCTGACTGCTATCTGAAGGGTGCAGCTTACTTTGATGCGAAGCCTGAAGAGTGTGTTGGATTGGAGGATAGCTTCAATGGTCTGAAGGCTGTGAGGGCGGCTGGCGAGTTTACGCTCGGCTTGGCAACCACCAACTCCAAGGAAAGCATTGAGGAATACTCAGATTACGTGATTTCCAACTATATTGGCTTCTCTTTTGCAGATTTAGCTCGAATTTTTAGCGTATCTCGCAAATAATGTGTAACTTTTAATAAGGTACACTACACTCAACAATAAAAATAAATTAATTTATTTTGTATTGTCTTCGATTTGTAGTACCTTTGCACCCGATTTTAAAAACAAACAAAATGGGTTATTTATCTACTGATAAAAAGAAGATTACCGCCAAGACGTTTGCTGAGATGAAGCAAGCTGGCGAGAAGGTGACTATGCTCACCGCCTACGATTTCACCACAGCAGGTATCATTGATGCCGCTGGAATAGATAGTATTTTGATTGGAGACTCTGCTTCCAACGTGATGGCTGGCAATGCTGACACATTGCCTATCACCGTGGATCAGATGATTTATCACGCTCGCAGCGTGGCTCGTGCGGTCAACCATGCCATGGTGGTTTGCGACATGCCTTTTGGCAGTTACCAAATCTCTCGTGAGGAGGCACTTCGCAACGCTTGCCGTATGATGAAGGAAACGGGCGTCGATGCCCTCAAACTCGAAGGCGGCGTGGAAATCATCGACACCGTCAAGGCTTTGATAGATGCAGGAATCCCTGTTCACGGCCATCTCGGCTTGACTCCACAGAGCGTCAATAAGTTTGGTGGTTATGGCATTCGTGCCAAGGAAGAGGCTGAGGCTGAGAAACTCATCCAGGATGCCATTGCCCTCGATAAGGCAGGTTGTTTTGCGATTGTCTTAGAGAAGGTTCCTGCGAAATTGGCAGCTGAAGTAACACGTCAGGTAAAAGCCGTAACTATCGGAATTGGAGCAGGTGACGGCTGTGACGGTCAAGTTTTAGTTTATGCCGATGCATTGGGCATGACCCAAGGTTTCAAACCTAAGTTCTTGCGCCACTTCGCTCAGGTAGGTGCTGAGATGACCAAGGGCGTGGAGTCATACGTGGAGGCTGTCAAGACGGGCGGCTATCCTAGTGTGGAAGAGAGTTACTAAGGCGACTCTAGGAGAAGTTAAACGAATGATTGGATAAATGGATACACAAAATACGCCCGTTCACATCAAGTTATGGCATCGAGAGTTTTGGATGATGGCATTTGCCAACTTGCTTTTGATGATGAGTGCTTACATGCTGATACCGGCTTTGCCTCCTTACTTGCTTCAGCAAGGTTATTCTTGCCTTCAGGTGGGATGCGTGATGGGAGCTTACGGCATTGGAGTGTTTGTGTTAGGTACCTTCTGTTCCTATTTGATTCAGCGTTATCGCCGCAATCATGTCTGCCAATATTCCATTCTGGCTGTGGCTCTTTGCGTGGCTGCCCAGTACTACCTCGACTTTATCGTAAATGTGAAGATGGAGTTTTGGACGTTGGTACTGAGCAGATTCGCACAAGGAGCTTTCCTCGGTTTGGCAGAGATGACGCTCGCAAGTACATTAATTATAGATACGTGTGAGTCTTTCCAACGAACGGAGGCGAATTACACGGCATCTTGGTTTGCGAGATTCGCCCTTTCATTGGGTCCCGTGGCATCCATCTTGGTGTTCCAGGTTTTCGATTACCAAGGGGTACTGATTGCATCCGTGGCTTCGGCTTTGGTTTCGTTCTTGCTGATTACCTTGGTGAAGTTTCCTTTCAAGGCACCTTCCGACACGATGTCGAAGTTCAGCCTCGATCGTTTCTTCTTGCCACAAGGTATCTTGCTCTTTGTCAACTTGGCAATGATTACGTGTGTTGTCGGTATGTTGTTCTCCCTACATGAGACGGAGACGTTCTATGCGATGTTGATGGCTGGTTTCCTTATCGCCTTATGGGCTGAGAAATATGTTTTTCCAGATGCCGACTTGAAGAGTGAGGTACTTACGGGCTTGTTACTCTTGATTGCAGCCATCCTGATACAGTTTACCGACCAGCGTCCAGCCATGGAGATGATTTCGCCAGCCATGATTGGTTTTGGAATCGGCATCATCGGCAGTCGTTTCTTGCTTTTCTATATCAAGTTGGCAAAGCATTGCCAGCGTGGTACGAGCCAGAGTTCCTTCTTCCTCTCATGGGAGTTTGGACTGAGTCTCGGTTTGTTCTTGGGTATCGGCTTCCTCGGCAACCATGCAGTGGGCGATATGCAGGGGTTATTCCCGCAGATACATGCAGAACACAAATACATCTTGCTTACTTCGCTTGCCATCTTGGCAGTGAGCTTGGCTTTTTACAATTTCTGTGTCCACCCTTGGTACATGAAGCATCGCAATCGTTAATATAGGTTAATGGCACTGAATAATTTCACCATTTAGAAATATTTCATTACCTTTGCATTCGCTAAAAGGAAATTGCCATGATGGCTCAGTTGGTAGAGCAACGCATTCGTAATGCGTGGGTCGCGGG
>ERZ791902.149-NODE-149-length-58917-cov-4.177670_pt1 | contig 58917 bp, 102 predicted proteins | sample MGYA00510149_ERZ791902 | MGnify/ENA primary metagenome ERZ791902 (study PRJEB30046, sample SAMN00792060) | human gut metagenome | study: EMG produced TPA metagenomics assembly of the A metagenome-wide association study of gut microbiota in type 2...
CTGTTACTACTTTCATCTTCTCTGCCTCTCAATTCTTTCAGTTTTGCTTCTGCTTCGGATTTGTTCAAAAATACCGACTTGCCGATTTCACTTTCTGCAAAACTTCCTGTGATACTTCCGCTCGAGTTTGTATAATAGAATACGACTTCTTTTGTTGTAACAGGTTCACAAATGTATTCTTCACATTCTCCAAATGAAAAGGCTGTTATTGTATATGCACAAGGGCTACCAAAATCATTGTCCCAAATAACATCTCCAACCTTACAAAGCGGTTTTAAAAGTCTGCCCTGTTCTTCTAAATCTTCATATTTTTTCAGTGTTTCTCTTAAATTTGCCATAGCCCACAAATTGCGATAAAACAAGGCTAACAGTCCTATCTGACTATCCACTTCAACCAACAGCATTTCAGCCATATATTCGTCAAATTCTTCATCTGACATATCCGATAAATCTTCATCGCACATATCTTTTGCAAGATTTTTGACAAGCTCTCGGCTATCAATATCAAGTTCATAATTCCTGTATCTTGCCTTACATTTTTCATCTGCATAGCAGCTGTTATATGCCAATTCAATCATATTCATATCAGATGTTGGTTTGTTACTTGTTAATCTCTCCATTTCTACTCCTTTCTGCCTTTAATTATCTCTCTTGTTTCTCATATTCTTCCGTAGTTGGTCTTTTTCCATCTAAATCATTCCATTTGTAAAGTTTGTGATTTTCGTCCTGCCATTGACTTTTGTAGCAATTTCTACAACTGCACCTGCCACTTAGCCAACGCATTTCTCCGTAATACTCTGGCTTTCCACAATGCTTGCAAATTACAATTTTATCCACATTCTTCTCCTTTCTAAAACGGACACTCACTAGGATTTAATCCCAACCCTTATAAAGACTTTCAGATACTTCAATCTCTCTGCTATTTAACTCATTTAAAGCTCTAATCAGCTTTAATTTTGTTTCTCTGCAAGGGAAATATCCGTACTTTGCATATCTCAACATTCTTTCAAATGTACTCATAGGAAATGAAATTTTATCATCAATGACAAGCCTTTTAAGATGTAAATGCTCAAAAAACTTATCATCATATATAACCCTGTATTCAATATGAGTTTCAGCCTTGCTATCGTTTTCAAATGGCTTTTCTTCTACTTCTGCCCCTGTTTCATCTTCAACCTCTGCTTTGTAGTAGGCAAATTTAGTAATAGAAAAATCAAATTGGCTTATAATTTGCTCTGCTGTTCCATAGATTTTACTGATTAACTCAAGCCTTATCCCTGTTTCTTTGTGAACATAAGCCTTTACATTATCGTTTTCATACAAAAACCTATATTCGGCTTCATCTTCCGATACAGTATCTTCCATTGTTCCGTCAGTATATCCAGCTGTCATGCTATCAAAGTAATCAACTGCTTCCTCTCTATCTCCCTCATTTTGAAAAAATATATCAAGGTCTTTCACTTTCTCTTGATTAAAAATATTTTTGAAGCAACCGCCACAGATAAATCCTTTATGTCCTTCCATAAATTTATCAAGCCAATTTAACATCCAGTAGTTATCTCTGCTTTCTCTAATCAAAACGGACATTCATCTCCTTTCCTTAAAATCCAACTCTTACCCTGTTCTGCAACGTCCACATTCGCCCCATTTACGGCATTTCCCATTTTCTCGATAAAACTATCCTTATCGGCATTTTCGCTTGATAAATGGCACATTATGACATTTTGCAAGCTGTCTGAATCGTTAGCCTTAACAAAATCGCAAGCTGTATCAATGCTTAAATGACCTCTGAAAACGTGATTAGCTTTTGGATTGTCCATATTAACTAAATCTTTGTCATAATTAACACCTAACAGAATGTGGTTTATGTCTTTAAACTTCCACTTGACAACCTCACAATCGGTTATGTAAAGCATTCTTCCCATTTCCTTGTGAGTAATCAGAAAGCCAAATATCGGACAAGGTTCGCCATCTGCATTGGTGTGTGTCCAATTTCCGTCTATTGTTGTCAAATCAAAAGGTTTTACTGTAAATCCGCCCATATTCATTGACATATAATCAATCTTCAAATATGGTGCATAAATCGGTATTCCCATTGATTTAAAATCCTCAACTGATAGAGAATGGTCTTTGTGCCCGTGAGAAATTACAGCTCCAACAACATTTGATATTTTCCAATCAATGCCCTTTTTGATAGTCTTTTCTGACACACCCAAATCAAGTAATAGGATTTCTCCTGTGTTACTAATTAAGGCATATGCATTCCCTGTACTTCCTGTTGCAATACATTTAAGCTTCATCATTTCACACCTACTGTCATAATTGCCGGATTTACAGCTCCGTCTCCGTCATAGTCATACTTTTTGTTATGCCACTTTCTCAAATACTCTCCGTATTCCCAACATTGTGAAAGAATGCTAACTGCACATCCGTACATAAATCCTGTTATGCCCTCTGTGTCTGCCTCACGGCTCAATCTGTCTGCATTATCAACAAAACACTTCATAATGTCATTACTCTTGTCAATTTCTGCTTCTAACAGTTCAGCCCACCTTTCAGCATAAGTGAAGCAAGCCCTGCTGTATCCGTCACTATTCTTGTCGTACCAATCCTTGTATTCTTTCTCTTTACCTTTAATAATCTTCATACTCACACCTCGATTTCGTCATCCTGCGGGAACTGAAAGACAGCATTGTTGATAAAATCTACTTTTGACGGCTGATTTTCTGTTTGCACCATAACGCCACATTTCTTTAATCTTTCAAATTCCTTTGCCACATCTTCTGAAATATCAACATTCTGCATTACGATAGGCATACCGACATATGTTTCTCTCAACATTCTCATAGCCTTAATCGCCTTTGCTTTGGTAGAATACTCAGCCAACTTTGTGCCATTCGGCGATGATAAATTGTGACAATAGATATATGCCACTTCTACATCTTCATATTTCCCACTAGACATAGATAATGAAAAATATTCATATGGAACATCTATTGTTCCGTCCTGTGAAATTACTCTCATATTAATTCTCCTCGCTCTGCATGAATGGTGGTAATGTGCTGTCTTCTGTCTGTTCTTCGGTTGCTTCTGTTGCAGTTGTATCAACATCTTCCTTGAACTCAACTGAATTGGCATTATCGGATATTTCTCTCGTTACCTCTGCCTGCATATTCTCAACCGAATAACTCTTGTCCGTGAAATCTCCGTCAATAATTTCATCAGATGTATATAATCCCATTGAAATTTCCGGGCAGTATCTCCTTGAAAAGAATGAGGCGGCACGATATGCAAGCATTACCTGTGGCATTGTTTTCCACTTGCTACCATTCTTGCCGACCCAACCCTCGGCAACTGCCATATCCATATCAACTACTGGTCCGTCAATTCTTTCTCCATTCTCAAATGCGTAGCACATACAGCTAAAAGGTTTTCCGTTTTTATCTGCTTTTTCCTCAAAATGTAAACTACCGTCATACTTGTGGCTAGTGTTTATCATTCCGATAAGTGCTTTTGCGTTCCACCCAGGTTTACCCTGTATTACATCAAGGTTCTGCATTACTAAAAATGGACTTGTTTTCATTCTGATTGCAAGGTCAATCGCTATCATACAATTAGCCTCGCTTTTCTGATACTCTCTTGGAACTAATGTTGACTGCGATAATGCCTTTGCCATTTGATATGCCATTGTAAAATTATCGGATGTACCGAAAATTCCAAGACTAAAGTCCGTTACCTTGTTAATGTGCTGTACTGCTGTTTCTTCTTTCTTTTCCGCAACTGCTGTATTCTCTACCATAATTAATCCTCCTAAATCTCATTAAATACCTGAACTGCAAACAGTTCATTAGGTGTCTGCTTGAATAAAACTCCGTCAGATATAACTGTATACATATATCCGTCATACTTAAGTTCTACAGTGTGTTTTTTGCCACCCATGTAATAGTTTCTCTTCTTAATACTCATTTCTATTCCTCGCTTTCTTCAAACTCTTTTAACTGCTCTGCCAACTTCTTACACCCTTCCGCAACATATTCCTCTGTGCGGACTGTCAACCCATCAATATGAAATCTATCTTCGCACTCAATCTGCATAGCAAGGCTCTCTCTGTAATTAGGAAATCTCTCGTAAGCAAGTCTAAGTTCTTTTGCGTCGTTACAATGTGCACAGTTAAAACCAAACCACCATAAATCGCTTTCGATTGGATAGCTTGAATTTTCTCCGCCATCCGCAAAAGTAATGCCACCATGCACTGAAAAATATGCATCAATGCGGATTCTCTCATCTTTATCAAGGCAAGCAAGCAACAAAGGAAAAATACCGCTTATTTTTCGGTCTCCGACATCCGCTTTCTTAATTTCAAGATAGTCTGAATACTCTTTGCCATATAAAGGGTGGTTTTTAGGAATGCCTACATATCCGCATCTGTGTCCCATGCATGTAAATACCACAACACATTTATATCCTGCGTGTTCAAACTCTTTTTCTACAATATATCTATCATTCTTCATATCACACCGCCTCAATCACAAGCTCTTTGTCCTGTGTATGCTTTAACAAGATTAACTGGTTATCAATCTGTGGTATTCTCCAATCGTCAACGCTCTCTGTATCATCAATAATAATTGGAAAATTAACGTTCGCCACTTTCTGAAAAGCTCGGCATATGTCAACCTCCGTCAGCATCCTTGCACCATGGTTAAGATTTCTTGCGTATGCTTCGCCGTTGTAAACAAAGTCGCAGCACTCCTCGGTATCACCATTTAAGAGTGGTCTAAACAGCTTTGCTGTGGCAAAATTCAGATACTTATTTACATCAGCCTGTAAAAGCTCGTTCTTTTTACGAGTAAACTCTTTCAGCAAGTCAAGTTTTCTCTCCCAATCAGCAATCTCCTGGTTGAGGTCTTTTCTCTTATCCTCAAGGTCGGCTATGCTATCGTCTATACGTTTGTTATTTGCCACACCAAGCTCAATCTTTGTGTCAACCGATGAAACTTGTCTTAACAGTTCATTTCGCTCGTTTTTGAGCTTTCTGATAAGCTCCGATGTATCGTTTTCATCTGCAAGGGCTTTCTCTTTTTCCTCGATTTTAGCTTTAAGTGCCTGATACTCACTGTTGCCTGTCATATCAATATCAGTAGGTACTTTTTCGAGCTCTTTAGTAACAGTATCACGCTTTTCCGTCAGCTCCTTAAGCTCTGCCCTCTTATCCTCGACAGCCTGTTTAAGTTCCTTTTCAAGGTCGGCTATCTCTTTGCTATCGTTTGACAGTGCATTGCCCCTATCTTCAAGTTCTTTAAGGTTCTTTGCTTTTCGCTCGTCAAAATCAGCTCTCATGCTCTCTATCTTATCTTCCGGCAACTTCTGACCGCACATCGGACAATTAACACTACTTTCATCAAAGACAAGCTCCTTTGTCTTTTTCCAATCGGCGCGCACCTTTTCTAAGTTTTCTGCGCAAAATCCGATTTTTCTTTCAGTACTTTCAATGCTAGTCTTTCCAGCTCTTATCATTGACTCTGTTTTGTGGATTGAAGCATCGAAATCATCAAGCTGTGCCTGTAGCTCCATGCGCTTTTTCTGATTGTCAGCATTGGCTTCTCTTTCCATGTCTGAAAGCTCAAATTTAAGGTTCATAATGTCCTCTGTGGCTTTCTGCTTATCCTCTAAAATCTTATTGTAGTCGGACAGCTTATCTTCAATTTCCTTAAGCTGTGGCTCGTATGTTTTCTTCTGCAATTCAAGCTCCGCAAGGTCTGTATACTCATTGGTGGAATGGATTGTATCAATCCTTGTTGAGATTTCGTCTCTTTCCTTAACAAGTCCTTTTGAGCCATTCCTACCGCCTGTGCCGTTCAGCTTGCCACGGCATACTTTCTTAAGCTGGTCTACATCCCCATCGTCAAACATCGGCTTAAGTTCAGCAAACTGTGGAAACATATCGCAGATTTCTTCATCAGTACGTGTTCCAAAATAGCTTGCAAGTGCTAATCTCTGCTCTGCCTGCGACTTGTTGAGCAATGTCATGGCATTTAAGCAAAATGGTAATACTCCAAGCTCTGCCATGTTGTCATTGATGTACTGATTGTAGTCAGCCATTTTGTAAGGTACATCGTTGATTGAGTAATCAGTAACACTGCCTGTAATCTCGCCCTTTTTGTTGCGTTTCTGCCTTGTAACCTTTTTCAGAGTCTTTGATTTTCCGTCAATCTCAAAGGTAACAGCTCTTACGATATCAACATCGTCAATCTCGGCTCCGCTTTCATCATGTGGTCTTATGCCTGTAATCTCTCTGTCGTTCTCGTCATGGCAATTCAGCACATCAAGGATAATTCTCTTAACTGTCGATTTGCCGACTTCGTTCTGACCAGACAACACAGTTTTCATTGAAAAATCTGTGTCTAATGTGTTTTTGCCGTAGAATTTACAAAAATTCTGTGCAAAAATATGTGTAATTTTCATTGTGTTTCCTCTCTTTCTATTTGTTTATGGTTTTTAAAATCAAATTTCCGTGTAGGCTTGATTTCTTCACTACTCTTAAGTATGAGTCTGATTCCGATACGAAAAGCCACTCGCTCGCCACGTAATGAGCCTTGTTGAGCAATAACTTCTGCTCTCTTGTTAATGGCTTCAATCTGTATCTCGTATCGCCTAGCCTAATTCGTCTTACACCGCTCATTCAGCTTCTCCATTTCTTTATCTAGTAACGCTTGAAAGTCAAATGATTTGTCCTCGTGCCGTTTAGCTCGATATAGTTCTTGTAGGTAATCGTTAGCACTCTGACGTTTCAATTGGCTACCAATCGCAGTAGATGTCAAGATTTCCATTTCCGCTCCCTTCGTCATATACAATCCCTTGTATGCCAACAGGAGTATCAACTACAGTTCCGCGTGGTAAATCATCACTCGCAATTACTATGTACTCGTTTTCATCTACAACAAGTCCATATTCGTTTAGATGTCTGCCTGGAATATTTAAACCGCCTCCAGGTAACACTCTCTGCGAGTACCACGTATAAGTGTAATCGCCGTATCGGACTCGCCCTAGCTTCTTAAATCGGCTACAACTGTATTTCTTACGGCAAGTCGGAACTGTTGGCTCTACATAGGTCTGCTCAACTATAACCGGCTCATTCTGAACTACTGTCGGCTCAATCTTTCCTAGCATTACGCTATTTAAATAGGAAGCAACACCGGCTGTCAGCTCAATTTTGCTATCTGCTTTCGTTGCTATTGGCTTTAAGGTCATAATTCCAATCGTTGAAATTAATAACATCAACATCAGCTTTCTTTTTCTCATGCGGTTCGCCCTCCTCTATGAGACATATTGCAATCAGTATCAGCCAAAATACTGTTACGATTGCTCCAACGATAATACTCGCTGTCTTAATTCCGTATGCCACCGATAATCCAAAGAAAAATGCAAATGCTAATGCTCCGAAAATCGAATAGCCACAGCCTGTATAGAATTTCTCTTTTAAAGTTCTTTTTCTCACACAATCACCTCACTATGCAAAACTCTGTTGAGCGTTTGCGTCTGTTATTTGTTCCTGTAAATAAGTTGGCGCTGCATAACAATCAACAAATTCGTGAGCGTCAGCAAGATACTTACGCTTAAGACTCTTGTACGATGAAGCATAGCCGTATTCACGCTTCAACTGTTTGTAAATATCTTTGTATACAGTGCCTCTGATACTTGCGTCTTTATATGCTTCACTATTCTTACCATCAAGAATGCTGATTGCTCTGCGACTTATGTGATTTTTCAATTCCTCGATTTCACAACCATATAACGGCATATCATTTTCAAGGCTATCTAACTTGTCCTCAACTTTTTCAACACGCTCATTAAGTTCTTCATTGCCCTGTGCAAGCAACTTAATTTTCTCTGCGGTCGACATTGGCTTGTTGTAACTGCCTGTTTTTCTGATTGTTGGTAGCACTTCGCTTGTCACCCATTTACGAAACTTCTTAGCATTGGGCTTATCGCTTCTTAAGATAACCGCATACAAACCACTTTCTGTTATGAAATTTGTCTCTCCTTGACGCCCTAACTCTAACTTAGTGCGTTCATCTTCATCTAACCTCTGTGCCACTTTTGATGGATTGCTAATGTCTAATGCTCTGCAAATATCCACCAAGCAAAACATTGGTTCATTATCTACGAGTACTGTTCTGACTTCCCCGAACTCTTCATTATTGAAAATTTGTAAATCGTTCATGCTTTCTCCTTTCTTTCTAATCCGCGAAACTTTCAACCGGCTCATCAAGATAGCTTGCAATTTTAATCATTGTGTCTAACTTAGGCTTGCTTTTATCTCTCTTCCAATCTGAAAGTAACATAGGTGAAAAGTTCAAGTCTGTTGCTACTCGGTATGATGTGATACCCTTTTTCTTCAAAATTTGCTCAAATCTCGAATATGATTGAGCATATTTCTTAGAATTATTCATTTTTTGCGCTCCTTTCCTTAAAATTATATTGATTTTATTAAGGAAATCCGTTATAATGAAACTTACCAAGATAACAAAATAACAAAATTAAAACCTAGGTTTTAAGGATTCCCTTAATCTAGGTCTAGTATATTATGGTTTTCTTTAATTGTCAAGCATTATTTTAAAGTTTTCCATAATAATTTATGAGGGTTTTTATGTATGAATATTATCAGAAATTACTAGACGAAAAAGGCTTAAAAAATGCCGATGTTTCAAGAGCTACAGGCATTTCAAACATGACTCTATCCGACTGGAAAAGAGGAAAAAGCGAGCCAAAAACTAAGAATATGCAGAAAATTGCCGATTTTTTAGGAACTACCTTGTCATATCTAGTTACAGGTGAAGAAAGTAATCCTATATTTGAACAAGCAAATATAGATTATGAACTTTCAAATATAGACAGCAAGCTCAAAGATTATGTATTTAAGTTATCTAAATTGTCGGATAAAGAGCAAGAAAATATTATGAATTTAATAGATATGATGTATGAAAAATACTCAAAATAAATTAAATTAATAAGAAAGGTGGTATTTTATTATGAGTAAAACTGTTAAATGTCCTAAATGGGGTTGTGATGGTGTTGGCATACCTGTTGATACCAAGAAAAAATTTTCATTCGGCAAAGCACTTGTTGGCAACACAGTAGGTGGTCTCTTCGGGCCTGTCGGTGCCGTTGTCGGTACTGCTACCGGAATTAAAGGCAAGAACGGCAAAACAAAGTTTGTGTGTTCAAAGTGCGGTAACGTTTGGGAAAAGAAAATATAACCACAAGGCAGAGCTTTTACTCTGCCTCTATTTTTCCTTTAATAAATATGTACAAGTACAATAACAGGTCTTTATCTTCCACGTTCTCAATCATTTTAATTATTTCGTCCTTATATTCCATACAATGCCACCTCCGATACATCAATTATAGAACATTTGTTCTTAAACATCAATATTAGGACGGCAGAAAAACCCACCGTCCTACCGAAACTTGAAGAGTTCTCGTATTTGAGAACATCATTACTGTAGCACTTTAAAGTGTTTTATTATGTCGAATATTGACAATAGGGATTGTTTTGTAACCCTATTCCTATAAAATAATCGAGAGGGCTTATGCCCTCTCTTTTTATGTGTAAAATGCTATTTTACAAAAATATAATTCTATCTACCATAAACTCTATAAACGCACTGACAAGTTGTATCTTTGCCAGTGTGTTTACAGGGTTTATGGTAGATAAAATTAAAGTTTAAGTGGTTTAAAAACTAATGTTGATAATTTAGGTATTGATTATTATATTGCGACTACACCAGGTAATTATGTAAGTTTTTCTGGTTCAATTGCTTTACAAAATAATGGGTTTTACATGGAAGTTTATAAGATAGGAAAACTTGTTTATTTTGTAATGCGAGTTACAATAACAAATTCTAATGATGGAGCATGGAAAGTTAAAATTGATAAATATCCTATGAAACAAACAACTTGTCATGCTTTTTCGGCATTTAAAGGCACTGGTAGTTATGTCCCGTGCTATAGCGATTCAAATGGTTATATTGTAAATCAAGGTGGAACAGGTAAATATACAATTGTTATGAGTGGTGAATACGTTACTACATAATTATTTCCCCCAATAAAATATTACATATTGAACTCTACAATTCATATTAATTTTTAGTATATCTTTAAAAACTACATACCAATTATTATTTACTACAGTTACAGATTCTAAGTGAAAAGGAAAAGCATTTCCGTCACCATTACATATTGATATAGCAATATGATCAGTAGTGACATTTTGTGAATTAAATATTTTTTTGATTTCTTCCAAGGTGAATAACACAAATGAATTTTGACCTGATTTTGCTTCTTTTACTATGCTGCCAGCATTGATTTTTATGCTATTTAATTTATTAAAATCTGTCTTTAAATTACCTAAACTCTGGTTTAATTCATCATATTTGTCATTCAAAATCTTGCCTTGACTCGCGTCTAATGCGCTTCCAGTGGTAGAAGTCGTGAGGTTATTCACCAAATTTTTAAAGGCAAAGCTTTTCAAATCAGCGAACCACTTCTTAATTTTTCCGAAGCCGACTGACACTTTTTCGCCAGAAACAAGGTTTGCTCTAGTTGTTGTATCGGCAAAAGTAACTGTTGTATCGCTTATATTTCCACCTTCTGCAACCGCTCCGATATTGGCAGGAGTTATGTTTACATTTCCTCTGCGATAATATACTTCTTTTGCGCCTTTTACTCCTGTTACCGGTGTGCCGGCAAGCACATCCCAATATCTGTCGATTGTCAGATATACATTACTGCCAGCAGGGATTATATTACCAGCCCCCTCTTTAAAATCAGTGGTCGTAGTAAATTGGTCAGTTATATTGTACATATCACCAGAATTAGCATCCGCTGTGTTCGGTAAGTCGGCAAAGTTGATTGTTCCAAGAGGTCTTAATGCTCCGCTGAAGCTCTCAGATATTTCTTTAACTTGTTCTGCGTACTTTTGCGCTTCCGACTCGCTCTTTGCAGAGTTAGTCTCACTTGTCTTAGCATTGGTTTCAGAAGCCTTGGCTTTTGTTTCACTTGTCTTAGCATTACTTGCAAAAGTTGACGCGCTAGTAGCAGAAGCCTTGGCATTAGTTTCACTGTTTTTTGCGTTAGCTGCGCTTGTAGATGCATTAGTCTCTGATTTCTTAGCATTAGTTTCACTGGTCTTAGAATTTGTTTCACTCGCTTTAGCATTACTTGCAGAGGTGGACGCACTGGTCTCACTTGCTTTAGCTTTTGTTTCACTCGCTTTAGCATTGGTTTCACTATTCCTTGCTTTTGTGGCTGAGTTTGACGCGTTGGTTTCACTGGTCTTTGCGTTGGTCTCACTAGTTTTAGCATTACTTGCAGAGGTGGATGATTCTTGAGCTTTGCTTGTGGCAAGTTCTGCTGATTTTTGAGCTTGTGATACAGATTGAGCCATGCCGTCAAGATAGCTCTGAATAAGTCTTTGAATTTCAGTGTCAAAATCCTCAACAGTTCCCATCCGCTTAACTATTCCGGGTGCGAAACACATCCATATCTGCTGTTTTTTCGTGTCGGAGTCGGTCGATACCGCCCATTCTCCAGCTTTCATTTTTAAGGGGTCAAACTCCGCGTATGCCCCTCGTCTCATTTGAATTGCCATAAGCTATACCTCACTTTCGTCAATGCCTAATTTCTGACACAATCTTGAAAACTTATCTTCCAATTCATCTATGCGTTTTTGCATTTTATCAATCTTCTGCTCGTCTCCAGCAAGTCTTAGAATTATGAATTGCTCATAGTTCATGCCATAGTACAGTGTATCATCATCCGATGTGACTTTATTCTTGAAAATCATATTAAGGTTTTCATCGGCATGTCCTTTATCTTTAAGGTCCTCGATTATATCCTGTGCCATTGCACCGAAATATAATGGCTTATCCGAATATCCTTGTCTATTAAGGTTATACTGAAATAAATCAACCGAACCTACTGCGTCAATATAATCTTGATTAATTGCTTTAATATTCTTTTTTAAGCGTTTATCTGAGGAATTCCATACCCAAGTATTGTCAACTTGGAAACTCAAGGCACTGCCATTCCAACCGCAGTGGTATGTATGCCCTGTTGCATCACCACACATCGCGTATCCTCTATCGGTTTCTCTAAATTTATCAGAGCCTATCTCTTGAGCATACATTGTCTGTGCACCTATAGAGCCTGTGGCTCCATAAAGTGTAATCAAATTCTCACCATTTTTAACAATTCGCAAGACCGCACCATTCATCCAAAGCTCATAATTGTTTCCTGAATTGTCAGTAGCTGTTAAATCAATCGTTGAATTACTTAAATTTCCGTTCAGTGCAATACTTCCACCGGACATATTAAGATTTGAAGCGGTTACTTTTCCATCGCTATCAACTGCAAACACTCCACTGCCAATATTAATTGTTCCGCCCACAATATTCTTGCCAGTAATTGTTGTTCCTGTGATGTCCTCTGCGTCAACTGAACCAGCCTTAACACTAAGTGCATTTACATAGCTTGTAGTCACTGTGTCTTTGGTTATTTGAGTGACTTTAGCAGTAGCTTCAGCCACATTATCCCAAGCAATTTTCACACTGCTATCAAGTGTCAAGCCTTTATTGTCAAGGATGACCAGTGTTTTACCTTTTGCATCCTTAACATACTGCACACCACTTACATTGTTTTCCCCGCCTAAAGTAAGTGTTCCGCCATGCGCCCAGTCAAAATTAATGCCAATAGCTGACATAATATTGAAAACAGCGTTTCCATCTTTATCAACTCCGGCATTCCACGTTTTACCATAGTCACTTGATACAGCCATGCCATTAGCCGTCATTTTCCACTGTATGTTGCTCGAATTAAGGTTGGCTTTATTATGCATAATGTAAATAATTGAGCCATCCTCTTGCACCTGTTCAGTCTTAAAAAGTCCGAGTGATTGGGACATTAGCTGTGTCAGCAATTGCATTTGCTTATCATATACACTTAGTTGTGCCTGCGCAACTTTCCTAGCCTGTACGATAGCCTTTGTCTCATTACTGAATTTATCAGCACTATTTCTTGAAGCATTTTCAGCGTCACAAGAAATTTTTGTGTCACTTCCAACTGTAAATGTTCGGTTAGAAATAAAACAGCTATAGGTATTCTGCTTGCGGTCTGTCACAAGTGCTACATCTCCGCTCTCAATCAGTGGGTTTGACAAGAGTGTAGCATCAAGAGGTCTGAACCTCATGCCACCGATTTTTTTGAAAATATAATTTGCAACTGCCTGTGCCTTGTCTGCCGGAATAAACGGATTATCAGTGATTGAGATTACATACCCCTCTTTTCCGGCAAGAGCGTTAACATCTTTTGCCTTGTCCTCTTTTGAGGTTACAGTTACCTTTACCCCGGTGATAACAACATCATCGGTTGCAACATTCAAGTCTTTTTGTGTGTAAATATTGTGGTAATTTCTCGCCTCCGTGAATGTTCCACCATCAGCGATATCTCCGCTTGAATAGTCGGTGAAATTTCCACCATTCAGTGTATCTCCGTCAGAGTATGGTGTAGTTTTTGTGCTAAAAGTTCCGCCATTGTAATTTTGGCTCCCAAACTGGCTCATATCATACCAACCGATAAGCAATTCGCCATCGTGACCGCACTTGCCCCATAATCCACTTAACTGCAAGATGTAAGCTATCACCTGTCCATATGTAAGTTTTTGATTATCACTCGGTATTTCGTTAATCACGTAATCAGAGTTATCAAATCTCGCCATAGTAAAAGGTACATTGCACTTAATACAAGCGTCTCTGACTACCTCATATGCTGTCGTAGGGTAGCTTAAATTGCTATCGTACTCGCGATTGAAATTGTTAATATTGTCAAGGCAAGTAAGCGTTATGAGTGAGCCATCATAACTTGTTTCGCTGACTCTATACTCACCGATTTTTAGTTTTTCACTTGTGCCATCAGAAAAGCTTTTTGAAACATATGCTGTTACGCTTGCCTTATCAAAATCATACTTGCTGTAATCTTCATAAATATTATTCAGCTTAATTTTCAGTTTTCCGGCAATCAAAGCCCCGATTGTGAAAGTACCATTGCTTGATGTTGAGTCATTAACTTCGAAGCCATTCGCCCACAGCTCACTATCACTAATAGGGATTTTCTCGCCACTTGCCGTAACTATGTCAGCAAAACAATTTACGTTTATGTCATTATCGAGCATTACTGCCCTTTGCCATTTAGCTGATACGTTTAGCATTTAATCACCGCCTTATTCTTCTATGAGAGGAAAGCTTAATACCTCATACCTCTTATTGCCAACAGTCCATATCTTGATAGGTGCGGTTCTGTCACCCACATAGAATGTACGTGTTTCATCAGTTCCGCTCATAGCGTCAGGATATGTCACTCTGATATATTCGGGGTTCACCATTTGAAGTATCTTTGCTGTCCTGGCCTTGTCTGTACCATTCCACGACAATTTAAGTTGCCGTTTCTGCGCTATTCTATTCTTGTGCATTTTGCCGTCCTGTGTACGTCCACTATCGCTTGCAGACACATCAATCAAGCCCCATTCAAAGCTTGACGGAGTAGGTAATTCCACTCCGTCTACTAACATCATCGCCATATGTACATCACCTCACATAAAAAGACACCCACGCAAGGGTGAGTGTCTTAGCCAAATTCATTTGCTACAATATATCGTTGTCCGTGCTTTGCTTTGCCTACCTGTGTCATGCGATAGAGGGTTTCGCTGTCGCATTTAAACACGTTTTCAATGATGGGCGCAGAGCTTCCACCGGCATTAGAGTTCATCATTACTTGTGCCATGCCTTCCATGACAGCCTGTTTAATTCCCTCTGTAATTTGTTGGTTATTTGCAACTACGTTTTTGCCGTTTGAGAATTTACCGACCAGCTCGTTGTGATTAATAAAAGCCATGCCGTCCTCTCCCCTTGGGAAAATTCCGCCACTAGCAAGCCTTGGAATATGTACTTTCGGGACTAACGATACTCCGTTCCAATTTGCACCAGCCACCTTAGCAGCCATAGAAACAACTTTGTTAAATCCTCTTAATAAAGAGTTAATTCCACTGACAACAAAATTAACGCCGTTTTCTATTTTAGAAATAACGTAGTTCATAGCCCCTGTGACACCGCCTCTTATTGAACTCCACACATAATTAAACGCGTTTGTAATTCCGTTTTTCATAATATTAAAGCAGTTTGTGATAGGTGAAATAACATTGCCATTAAACCAACTCGCTACTCCTTGCCACGTAGATATAACAAAGTTCTTTGCTACGTTAAGTGCCGATGTTATGCCAGCTTTCAACATATTAAAAAAGTTTGAAATCGGTTGTATTACTGTACCGCTAAACCAACTTGCCACCCCTTGCCACGTTGAAAAGACAAAATCTTTTGCTGTCTGTATCGTTGTCTGTATAAACGTTTTTAAAAAGTTAAACAGATTTGAAATTGGAGTAATCACGTTATTATTAAACCAGCTTGAAGCTACTATCCAAATTGCTTGAATTATTATCCAAACACCTTGAAAAATCTGTTGTGCTCGTGTAGCAAAGCCTTTAAAAAAGCCAACTATCGGCTCAATTACTGTGGAACTAAACCATTTCGAAGCTCCTTGCCACACAGTTACTATGTCTTTCCATAGAGAGCCGAAAAAGCCACTTATGGTTTTCCACATATCTTTAAAAAACGAAACTACAGGCTCAATGACATTTCCATTGAACCATTCGCCAGCCGTTGAAAATAGTTCACAAATTGTGTTCCAATTATCTTTTACTAAAACAACGATTGTTGATACTGCTGCCACTATTGCTCCAACAATTACCGCCGGCAATGCTGCCACACCAGCTAATATTGCTCCGATCGTGGCTAATGCAACACCTATTACCATTAAAAGCTCATTCACCCAGCTAAATCCGTCTTTTAGCATTTTGACAAAATTTACAATAGATAAAATTGTTCCGGCTATTGCCGAAAAAGCAGAACCAATTGTTGCTAATAGGTCTACTGCCCCTGTTCCGAATGCGGCTGTTATTGCATCACCCAAGCTTAAGCCACTAAATAATCCCTCTATGAGCAATCCAAGATTAGTTGACAATGAGGCGAAAATCGTTTTAAATGCTTGCATTATTGCCGTTCCAATGCCAGCTCCTTTTACAAGCTCAAATCCAATTTTTGAAGCTATTGCCTGTGCTATCGCTTTTGATAATGATTTTCCAATAAAAGCGAGTGCCACTGAACCTAATTTTAGCGAAATTATCTTTTTTATCAGCAATGTGCCAACTATTATCTCAACAGTTTTAATGTCCAAATTGCTTAAAAAGTCCGTAATTCCTTTGAGTACGTCTTTCCACGACACATTTTTAATTGCCGTGGTTAGCATGGTGTATATTCCTTGTACCCATGCATTAATAGTTTTTGCTAGTAACGCAAAATCAAAATTCTTAAAAAATCCATTAATGCCATTAGCAATCGACAAGCCAAAATTAGTCCAGTCGAATGTTGTACCGAATGAATTGAGAAAATGCAAAGCTGTGTTCAGTGAACCGGCTATTGTTGCGCCTAGGTCATAAAAGAGCCTTGGGCTGATTAAACCATTGAGGAAGTCTGCAAGTCCTTTTCCGAAATTATCAGCTTTCTGATAAATCTTCTTCCAATCAATACTCTCCATAGCACTCGCAAGAGCGTCACCGATGTACTTTCCGAGTGAGTAAAGGTCTTTGATTGATGATTTGTATTTTTCGAGCAATCCATCGGTCTTTTTCAGCGAGCTATCAGCGCCACCGCCAGCTCCACCACCACCGGAACCGCCACTGCCCGAACCGCTACCACTATCGCTGTTATCATCAAGTGCGTGTATCTCATCTATGCTAAGTAGTGTCTTTTTTAGCTTTTGAGCTTTCTTATTGGAACTATCAGCGTTATCGCCAATATCGCCCACTCCGTCGGCTATGTCCTCCATGCCGTCAACTGTACTTCCACGACCACTTATTTCAATCGTCCAGCCGAAGATTGCGCCAAGTGCGTCAGCTACAGTCCTTGTAAAGCTGATAACCTTGAGCATTACTTTACTTAGGGCTTGAACAAACGGCTTTAAAGCATTGATTATTACGCTACCTATGATACTGCCCCATGCTTGGAACTCTTGCTTAAGGACTCTTACACTGTTGGCCCAAGTGTTAGCGGTCCGAGAGAAGTCCTGCTGTGCGGCTTGCGTATTTGCCATGACATAATTGTATCTTAGCAATACCTTTTCAGCTTGCGTCATTGACTTGATATTTGCGTCAAGTCCGTTTTTCATAGCCCACTCAGAAAGCGTGGCCTGTGTTAAATCAAGTCCGTATCTCCTTAATGGTGCGATTGTTCCTGTGAAAATGGATTGTAAGCTCTTTGCAACATCAGCTTGGTCTACATCGTAGAACGAAGCCATATCACCAGCTAATCTTGTAAGATTAAGTGACATATCAGCCATACTGTCTGTAGTCTTGTATAGCGTGTTATTTTGGCTCATAAGGGCTTTATTTGCCACTGCCGTACCATTTGCCACTTGCTCCGATGAAATACCTATAGAGGTACCTAACGCTTGGAAACGGCTTGATATTTGCTTAACTGTCAGCTCTGACATTCCGAAGTCTTGAATTGATGTTTTTGTAAAATCATCAACCTTGCTTGCCATATCGCCAAACGTGGTATCTACTACGTTTTGAACCTCTGTCAATTGGCTCGCTAAATCAACTGCACCGCCTATTTTTCCGACAGCTCGCATAACTAACCAATAAGTTGCGTAAAACTTACCGATAGTCGAAGCTAAGCCCTTAAATCCGCTTCTTGTACTCTTAATTGACTTAGTTGTGTTTGAAAAGCCTGTTACAAGTGACCTGCTAGCCGAACCGACTTTTGAGCCTTGTTGTGACAGATTAGCAAGTGCATTAGTCATTTGAATAATGTTGTTGCTGACTCTCGGTGCGCTAGATAATGTTGTCATTACCTCTTTCAAGGCACTGCCAAGGTTCCTTATGTTGTCCGCAGCATAACCGGCTGATTTTGAGCCGAGCTTTGAGATTGAAGCTGTTAGCTGTGTAATCTCTGCTGATTGCTTTGATATGCTCGCAAAGCCTGACAATTCTGTTGCCATGCTCTTCAAAGCACTTGCCGAGCTGACAAGTCTTGCAGTATCAAGGTTGCCGAGCTTTTCCATGTTGGTTGCAATCTTGCTAAAAGTACGAGTGTCAATACTACTCACGCTTCTAAGTGATGTTGCAAGTTGTGACATTCCGCTCGCAAAATTGCTTATGCTTGCACCATTGAGGGAATTGAGAGTATCTCCAAGTCCTTGCAACTTGCTTTGTAAATTACCTATGGCTTTAATCGCTTGTTGCGCGTCCGACTTGATCTGAAGCTCAATGCTCTCTGCCATTTTCTCACCTCCCTGTATGTAATAAAAAAGAGAGCTACCCTAAAGTAGCTCTCATGTATTTAATCCTTGAGCAGATAATATGTTGTAATCAATCCAACATATCCATCTTGCTTAAGACCCCTATTTTTTTGAAATACTTTGACACATTTAGTGAGGTAATCGCTCCACTCCTTATAATCGGTATCAAGTTTGTAAAAATGAAACTTGTCATGCAGAGTTTTTCTCAGCCACTTAATTGCAGTTGGACAGTTGTGTTTCTGACCACTCCACAGATTGTGACTTTTAGCAAATCTCTGTGAATTAGCTCCGAACTTGCCATCTTCCTTAAGCTCGTCTGTGTCAAATCCGATGTTCATTGCATGTTGCCATTTCCTTACATCTTCATTATTGAGGTAATATTCCTCGTTGCCTTTCCAAGCGTTATTTTTTACCGGAGTTGCCGTTGGTGTCGGAGTTGCTATTGGTGCCGGATTATTCTCTATTCCATCGCCCTTATCAAGCTCGATATAGAGTAAGTTAGCGTCAGTACTGTTATTCAGACCGCTACAAGTAAATGCACTTGAATACTGCCAGCCATACAGAGAATGTTGAATAACAGGCTTCTTTGCGCTATTAGGCTCATCACCAATAGACATTCCCTTAGTTGACGGATAGCGTGCAATCCAAAACGGACAATTAATCTGATTTGCGTATGGTGCAATATACTGATTGTAAAAGCTAAGCCCTGTGTATACACCAAAGTTAAGCCCGGCGCTCTTGATAACACTCTGATATGTGTTGATAATATCAATAAGCGTCTGTCCGAGTCCTTGCTGGCATCTGTCCTCTACATCAAGCCATACAAATGTCTTTCTTCCGGCAAGTACCTCAATCACTTTCTGTGCATCCGTCTTTGCCTTATCTACTGTTGTAGCGTATGAGTAGTTGTAAACACCTTGTATTGGCATTCCTACATTAGTACAGCCTTTCCAATTCGCTTCAAAGGTTTTATCCGGATTAAGGTCTCTGCGGATTATTTTAAGGATTGCAAATTGCACTCCGGCCCACTTAACCTTGCTCCAATCAATATTTCCTTGATATGACGATACGTCAATTCCTTTATATGCCATATTTTCACCTCATTAATCAGGACTTTCAGGTAGTCCCGACTGCCTTAATGCGTTAATTCGTTGTTTCATTTCATAAACGGCAATTTCCTCGTTGGACTCCTTGTATTTAGGCTCGTTATCTTCTGAGTATTGCTCATTTAACGATTTCTCGATGTATTTTGCTCTTGCTTTGTTGCCATTTAAGGCTCTGTCAATAGCTGTAAGAGTTGCACTTAGCCCATATGTGCCCCACCAAGCCCACATGTTGGAGTCGGCTTCTTTTTGCTCGAGCATATAAGCCTTTGAATAAGGCTCTAAATCAGCCGGACAAGACATATCTATGTCCTCAACGCTAAATCCATAACCTTTAGTTGCCAACAGCCAATATGGGCGGATTTCGTTGCAATACACATCCCATGTAAGCTCTTTTACTTCTTGATTGGCTTCTTCTTGGCTGTCTGCTCCTCTTTCGCCAACAGCTTCGATAAAAAACTGTTCTTCTCCAGCTCTGCCGTCAAATCATCGTAGAGTGACATTATATCTTTGCCCTCTTCATTCTCAGGGTCAAGGTAATCGTCAAGTAAATCATACATCTTTACCAATTGCTTCTCTTTTGCTTCTTTGTCATCAAATTCAAAGCCAAATTCGTCGGCATGAAATTTCTGCAAGCCTACAAGTAAAAATTCCGGTAAAAAGCCGAGCATGTTGTCAATCGCTTCAAGCTCATCTCCCTGCTGTCCCATTCCTACAACTCTTGGGATAATTCTATTTTGATATACCGGTGCGTATCCGAATTTAACTGTGTATTCTTTTCCGTTTAATTTAATTTTCATTTTATCTTTCCCTTTCTCCCTAATTTATATAGGGAAAGAGGCAGTATTAAAACTGCCTCAATTACCTTACTATATTGTATCTTCAAGTTCGCTGTCAGCCGTGCTATCATCATAGCCAACCGCTACGGCTTTTTCCGATTGGCTCATGATTTTTTTGTGAGTGTGATTGCTGTTGGATAGCCTTGGTCATCCTCTGTTACCGCAACATCGTAGTTATCCTCAATCCACTTAGGTACTGTCTGAACTGATACAGTCGCAGTTCCTGTTAAGTGGTCATCAGAAGCTTCACCCGGGGCGAATGACTCCTGACCGATAAAAGCACAGATACCCTCTGAACCTTTTCCGTCTGTACCATAAAGAATAATGAAGTCGAGCTTCTTGCCCTCGTTAGTTACCATTTCATCTTTGTACTTCTTCTCAAAAGCTCCCTCAACTTCCATAGAACCGGCTGAACGTCTGCCCATTTCCTGTGTCTCTACTAAATCTTCAAGAGTTGAAGTATCTACCATGTTCTGTGAACCGAATGGTGAGGGAATTGATTTTGCTCTAAGTAAGAGCTTGTAAGTTCCAGCCCAGTAATCGCCACTTGTGGCGGATGCGGTTGGTGTCTTGTAAGCAATTCTACTTTTTAATCCTGTTGCCATTTTTATTACCTCCTAATTTTTCATAAAAAAATAAGAGCTAAAAGGCTCTTATAATCTATCGTTCCAGTCGAATGACCGCCTAGCACGTAATGTTGCTGTCCATAATTTGCCGTTCTTTCTAGCAAATGGGGCTGTTGTCAGCTTGAATGACATAGCTTTGTATTCATTAGCCACTGTCTGCGCCACATTCAAGGCTTCCGAACGGCTTTTATTCGTTGTAACAGTCACTTGTGCTGTAAATAACACTGTATTTATTCTTTCACACTCTAAATCCGTATTCTGTTCAATAGGTTCGAGTGCTTGAATCAGCACGGTTGGGAAACTAGCCGTTGCGCTGTCTGACTGTTCCTCCTGTGTGAATTTTAGCTTGGGATATTTAGTTTTCAATTTTTTCTCGCATCGGGTTTTTACAATCGCATATGTGAGATTTTCAAGGTCATAAACCCATTGATTTTGACTCGCCACTTTATCACCTCAACTAAAAATTTTCCGTGCCGTTTTCATAATGTCATTTTCCATTTTTAAAAATGCTCGATACATCGGCATTGTAGGTGTAATGCCGTATGAATGGTGTAATTCTCCGCTTTCATCTCTCCAATACCAGCCTTCACTATCGAATGCGTGTGTCTGCCCTGGGAAAGTACCTTGACCGCCTCTTGCATCATTGAAGTGTGGTTTAGCTTTCCAACCTGAGCCGTATTCAGCCATGAGCAAAGGCGATACATCAACTGTCTTAAGTCCGTCAGCCGTCTGCCATGTGCTTTGTATCTGTCCTGTTTCAGTGGCAAGCACAATAGCTGTACAGCCGTCTGTTGTATCTTTAATTTCGTAACTAAATGTAATGTAGTGTCCGAAATTACCTGTATTTGCTCGTGCTACAGCAATGCCATTACTGGCAAGCTCTCCAACAAATGCTATGCACTTGTCCTGTAAGCGGTCTTTGTATTTTTCAAGCTTATCTATCGCATCTTGTATAGATTTTTCTGTCAGAGAAATATCAATCTTCATAATTACACTTCTTTCACGACTGCTTTGAGCATGTATTTAACTGAATAGAGAGAGGGTTTTACTCCCACTATCGTAAAGTCTGCGGAAGTTGAATCAACTAATCCGTTTTCGTTCTTTGTAGGCTCGCTATCAAGCCAAATAACGTCACCTTTTTTAAAAGGGTATTCTCCTCTGTCTGTCAGTAAAACAGCGTCAAAATCAGCTGTATTAAAGCCATATTCCTTGTTCTGTGCTTCTCCTCCGTCAAATGATATATTCGCCCGAAAATCAACCGGCTCCGAAAAGCCTGTTTCCTCGTGTGTGTAATATATCTTCTCTCCGTCCTCCGTCTCATAAAACTTTAGATTTCCGTCCTCGTCTTTTTCATAGACTGTGACTGTTTGACCTTGAAGCGCATATTTCATGGCTTGTTTATTAATGTCAAGCATTTTTCTTTATCTGCTTGTAAATCTGATTAACACCGGTACTTGCCATGCCCGACACAATGCCAACTGCTATTGCATCAAGAATGTTGTCTGCCGGATAACCGGGAATTACAAACATTCCAACAATACCGAGTACTCCACCGGCTACACCTACGATAATAGGAATAATATTATCCTTAACCTGTGGTATCTGCTTTGAAGCATATCCGATTAAATAAGTAATTACCATAATAGCAACTACTGTAGGTACTTGTGTAAAGTCCATCAGTTTTTACCTCCTTTGCCTAAATGGATTTCCTCAATCTCATTTTTCATTTTTGTTACCATGCCATTACCACCAAGTGCGTGGTATGCGTCATACATCTCGCAAAAATTCTGATACGCATATGAGGGTATTTCGCCAAGCTTCATGTACTTATCATGGTATTCGATAAGCTGTACTCGTAAAAGTAACATTGTACCTTTTCCGTTTGCTTGTCGTAGCTTCTTTTCCTCTTCAATGCGCTCGTTTCTTTCTTTTGTGTCTATCGCTTTTTGCTTTTTCTGCTCTTGTAAAAGCCAAACAATATAGCCCAAAAGTGCTGTCAGAACAATTGGCAAGGCAATAATATATGTCTGATAGATTAAATTATTCATCTTACAGCCTTTCGTCTTTGGCAATTGGCACACCGCCCACCACCGCTTAATGTGTACCGCCTGCTACCACTTTACCGACATCAGTAAAATGGTAACGCACAATCTTCTTTTGCTTATAGCACTTTGACAAAAGGAAAAACTCCGACAAACAGCTTGTCTCTGTCTTTCCATGTACGGCTCACTCCGCCCTCACTTAATGCGCTCATGTAGTTCTCACCGGCCTGTGAATGGTCGTAGACGGCAAGATTGATAACAACGTTTTCAAACTGCTTTAAGTCGGCAGTTATATCATCATCGGTGAAAGTGTCCGGATAACACCTTTTTGCCTTTACATCTTCTGTAGCTTGCTTAATAAGTTGCTCGATAAGTGGATTATCTTCTTTGTTGTCGAACACTACCACATCAGATGTTGTTTCATCATCATTTGTGACTGTATCAATATGAAATTGTTTAAGTCTGATTTTGACTTGTTCTAATGTGGTGTATTCCATGCCAGGCTCCTTATAATCCAAACTTTTCAATTAACATTTTCTTCAAGTCACCGCCGTTTATTTCTGTGGCATTTTCAATACCATTTTCGCTCGCAAGCTTTTTTAGGTCGGCTGTTGACATTCTGTTAATTTCTGTCTTTGTGTATGGTGTTTCAGGTGGGTTCATAAAATCAGATGGTACCGAATTGCTATTGCTTTCCGGTACCTCATCTCCGACTTTATACCACACTCCATCATGCTTTATAGAGTGCGTTGCTATCATAAGCCTTAATCCTCCTTAACTTTAAGAACCATAACGCTATCCATACCCTCGAATGTAGGTAATCCAATCATAGATACGATACAGTGAGTATTGATAGGATGATTTGTAGCATATGTGTATACAGATACACCGGTCTCAACAAGTGAGAGGTTTCCGTCTGTGATACTTCCGCTTCTTTCCTCAGGTGTCTTACCAAATGTGTAATCGCCAAGGAATACTCCGGCAGACTGCGCAGATACAATACCTGTTGGCACAAAGTACTGTGTCTGTCCTGTCTCGTCAACATAGAGCTTATCGTATACTTCAATCTCGATACCATATCCTCTAAGGTATTCAGTAACCTGTCCTTGCTGTAATCTGATACCGCCATTGTAAGCAGTGATACCGAGTACCTGTTTCTTTGTATCCTCTGCCCCGAGAACCATTTCCCAAGTCTCTGTATTCATGGTGAAACGTGTAAGTGAGTAGCCTGTAGCCTTTGAGAAATCTCTCTTGGTCTTAATAAGGTCGTCAAGTGGTGTGGCTGTAGCCGACTTGTCCCATGCGCTTGTGCCTGTAAAAGTCTTGTAATGGCTTGCTGTATGCTCTGTTTTCTCGTTATCCGAAAGGTAATCAATGTAATATGGTTTTTTGTCAATGGTTACTTTTACTCTTGGTACACCATCTGTAGGTGCAAGTAACTGCCAAATCTGTCTCTCCGGCACAACTAATGCGCCCTCGATAAGGTTCATTGGTTTCTTTGAGATTTCACGTAATACGTTATTGGCAAGGCTAGACTTTTCAGAAGTTCTGTAATTGTCATACTCCTGTTCCTCTTTCTCCGTTACCATATAAGACTCGCGATAAAATGGCATTGAGTTCTGAATGTCAGAGAAACCTCCAACGTCTCTTAACTCTGCCTGTGCATCAAAGTTTGAAGCTTTGAGTGATACCGGCAGTCCGTTCTTACCCTTGATAAATCTAAGGTCGAGTGAGTCCTGTTTACGTGTTCCGAATTTTTGTCTGCCAAGATAAGGGGCAGTTCCTAATGTTTTCTGATAATTGTTCCACATTACACCGAGGCTTCTCGCTGTAAATGCTTCTGCTAATGGTAATGCCATGTTCTTCTACCTCCTTTTAAACCTGACTTGCTACAATCTTTGGTGCACCATAGAAAGTAACTCTAGGTGTTGCAGTTCTAGCTTCATCTGCGATTGAAAGTGACTTAACTTTCTCCCAATCAATAGTTCCCTGATATACATATGTTCCAGGCGCGTCACCCATTGTTACATCTACATCGTGTAACAGATAACCCTTGCACTCTACGTCATTGCTTGGGAATGGTGTACCGGCTGGCACAATCTTCATTCCGTTTCCATCTGCGCTTGTTACCATAGTCTGTGGTACAAGGCACGCTGCACCCTCATAAGGGAAAAATTTTAAAATTCCTTTACCCTGTGTAAAGTCTCTTACGATTGGCTTTCCCATCGTTCTACCTCCTGTTTAAATTACATAGCTGTTTTGACTTTCAGCACTTGCAACTGTACCGAATGAGATTTGTTCTGCATTGGCTACATCTGCTGGCTTTGAGTCGGGTTCATTATTGTTACCGCCATTGTTTGGATTAGGAGTATCTTTGAGTGCGTTTTTCTCATACTCCGCTATCGCATTGGCTTTCATGTCGGAAATAATTTTGCCAAGTGATGCCGTGTCAAAAGAGCCATCCTCTTTTACTACTGTCTTTGCTTGTTCTGCAGTAATGCTAAAATCAGACATTGCACTCTCTCGTAAATCTCTGACAGCATTATCTTTCTGTAGCTTAGCAATCTGCTGATTGGCTGTCTCTAAGGCTTTATTTGCCTTTTCAAGCTCCGTCATGTTGCCAGCCTGTAGTTCGTCAAGCTGTGTCTGTAGCTCGTCGGCCTTGTCGGCTTTAGCCTTATACTGATTGGCTTTCTCTTTCTCTCTTGCCATTTCCTCACCGCTCTTGTTAAGCAGATTTGTTATCTGCTCATCCGTTGCATCCGGGAAAAGCTTCAAAACATCATTTCTTGTCATTTCAATTACCTCCGTAACTCACGCTTTTGTTATCGCTGGTTGCACCAGCCGAGTTTTTCTGTTGTTTAACGCACAACTGCAAATTTTGTATAATAAAAAGCGACTGCCGTAATTGACAATCGCTGATTATTTAAAGTATCTAAGAGTACATCTGCACCCTGCTATTTCTTTTGTCGTTGCTCCTAAAGAGTGGTCTTTTGGAAACATCATTTCTGAATTTCCGACTTTAAATGTGTCGAAAATGCTTATTTTCTTGTTGTCAACGGCCATGTGTGTTTTTCTTACGTGGCTGTCTTTCATTGTTACCCACATCTTTGTTTTATATCCCAGCTTGAGCATTTTTATCTGTTCTCGATAATTCCCAATCACATTCGCTTCATTTGCGGATATATTTTTTGCCCGAAGCTCTGACGTGAAATATTCTTCATCAGAATTTTTAACCGTGGCATTAACAATTTCTTTTGAGATATATTCAGAGTAGGTTACTATGTAACTAGGTGCCTGCTTGGCTTTCATAAACTGCGTAGCAAGACTTTCATATCTGATTTTGATTTCTCTAGTCCAAGTTTCTACTTCTGTCTGTTTGCTTGCTGATATTGTGGCAAAAAGCATGAGGAAAATGTTTTCAAACTTCTTGGCAAGTTCTATTCTGTCCTGCTTTTCCTCGTCCGTTAAATCCATTTCGCCAAAATATGTTTCGTAGTCAATATCTTTGATTTCGTCTTTATTCAGCGCGTGGATTTCATCTGCCATCTTTTATTACCTCAAATCAAAAAGACAGCCAGTTATTCACCGGCTGTCGTGATGTTATTATTATCGTCATTGCTATCTTCGACTTTATCTGGATATAAATTCTCCATTCTGGCCTTGCTTTCAAGTGCAACCTGTTCTGGGTCGCTAAACATATCAATGGTCTTAATTGCTCTTTTGTAGTGAACACCGCATCTAAGCAGTATTTCAAGTACTTCTGCCTTAACAAGCATATTGTCAAGCTTGTTGTGATTGATATGTATTTCAATATCGCTAGGCATAAGAGTGTAGCCTTTATTTATCCTAAGCCTATTAAGAATAATCTTAAGTGACATTCTCTCCGACTTCTTAAGGATAGGCTCATTAATGGCAGTTCTAAGTTCTGCGTCATAATGTCCGTTTCTAAGTTCTACAGCTCCTTGAGTATCTCCGCCAGTATTGCCTTGTCGGTTTGCAAGTCCTTGTATACTTAAGAATTTTTCAAACAAATCATTGAAAACCACTTGCCCCTCGGTCTGATTAAGCTCGCTTGACATAATATCAACATCAGCTTTATTGTCAGTGCCGTTGTTGGACTTAACAACTAACGCTCCCTCTTGGCGCATTTTTCTGAATTGCTCTAAGTCAATCTCGCAGTTGACAAACTTAATCCATGCCGATACGAACTGTTCTATGCCATTTACCCTGTCGGACTGCAAAGTGTTTATTGCGTCCGTAATAGGTATTGTGATTTCTATATCCGACAACCGCCTGGCATTGTTTGGATATTCAATAACCGGGATTGCTCTGTTACCATTTACTCCACTATCGACTATCTTTCCGTTTCTAATGTCAAACCACTCATTATTAGTAAAGCAAAAATAAACATCAGCTCCGTTTTCATCTTCTCCTATCTGGCAGGAAAAAGCTGGTCTGTTGTTTGAATAGTACACAACAAAGGTGTACATAGGATTTTCTGATGATAAGTAAAAATCACTCTCGTCAAGTAGCTCTCCCTTACCCTCATCATTTCCGATAAAGCGATAAGCGGTACCGCATATACTTCTCCAACGGCAAATATCTATGTCAACCTCTTGCTTGCTTTCAGAGTCCATTGTTACGTTAAGATTTGTAATTTCCTCTGATTTTTTATCATCTGTGCCACGTAACACATATTGGATAGGCTCAGCGCATATATCCGCTGTTTTTCTCTCAACAAGCTCATACGCAAGGTTAACAGGTATCTTGTTGTTTATTTCTGGTCTGTTTACCTTTTGACGATACAAAATCGGTTGGTCACCGCGATAGTACCTGTCAAGATACTCAATCTCAATAGCGTTTTGCTCGTGAATCACAAGTGCTTTATTCAGTTCTTCGATTATGTTGTTTTTTGTGATTTGCCTTTTACGTGTGAAAATAACTTGTCTGCCGTAATTATTGTGGCAGACAGCTGAAAAAGGTCTTACGTTTTTATGTGCGTACCTATACATCAATAAAACCTCATGCCACTTGCAGAAGTTCTCTGTGGAACCTCTTTTATCTGAAATTCTTGTGTGCCAGCCCAAAACCATATCCACTTACGGCAGTGCGTACACATTACTTTGTGGTGCTTCTTATCGCTTTTATTTACCCACGTTAATAGCTTTCCGCAACGAGGGCACATTACACTTCGTTTTCCTGTTGGTACAATATTCTGATTATTCATGTTGTCCTCGTTTCACTAAAAATGGCGCCCACAATCTGTGAGTGCCATTTCTAAAAGAGATTTTACGCAATGAACGAATTACATTTTTTTCATCTTACACATTATCACATTCTAAGCGAACCGAACGAACAAACTTACATTTTCTTAAAAAATCTTTCAAATTCCATTCTTACGCTATCTGCCGTGGCTTTACCGCCAAGCGCATATGCTGTCTGCAACCATGATTTATTTTCCAAAAATCTAAAATTAATTATTCTCCTCATTCTGCTGTCATTAAGGCTTGCTATAAATTCCTCTACATCGTTTGTCTTTTCAAGTAAATCATCTTGTAAAAGCTGTAATGTAGTCATTCTTGAGTACAATAACGTGCGCTTGCGTCCGTATTCAGGGTATGGCACGCCCTCGATTTTGAAGTGCTGTGTGCCACCCATACCGCCCGATACAGTGTCAATCACACTTTCTCCGTTTTCTATCTTTTCAAGGTCATCTTGCAATTTAGCAATTTTCTTTCTAACCTCTTTGATTTCCTCTTGTAAGTCTGAATACTGTGATAAAACTTCCTTTGTCATTAATAAAGTCCTCCTCTGAACGGATTGTGTGTTGCTTCTACTCTTGCTACAGTTCCAGTTCTCATTTCATTTTCAAACAATGCAATGCTGTCTGGTGCATCGTCATGCTTTACTTTTCCGCTTCTTGTCATGGTTGTAAGTTCTTTCATAAACTTGTAATATTGGCTCTGCCTGTCCATTTTCTTAAAATCACGGAAATAATAATCTCGAATGATATTGTCTCTTGCGTTTTCCATTCGGGTTATTTTGTTTGAACAATTAAATTTAAACCTTGCGCTGCACCTACCGCCCTGTGACTTTACAATGTCCATTACATCACGCCCGAAATATTCTCCTGCGCTGTTGCTCTCAAATGTAACTGTCTTGACATTATGTTTAATAAGCATATTTGCACATTCTGGTTTGGTGAACTGTGTTCCTGCATTATCAAATACTACATCAACTATGTACACCTCATTGCCGTAAACATAGCCAATCGGCATTGAGCAGCTATCCTCTCCTTTATCTGCGCTATCGCAAGCTGCCATAATAGCGTCTGGCTCTCTGTCAACTGGTAGTTCTTCAAAGTAATTAAGTTCTTTTTCAGCAAACATACGCCCTTTTGCTTCAAATGGTTCTTGTTGGAACTCTGCCGCCCAGGTTTCTTCCGATACAAGTTTGCGCTCTTTGCGGTAGTAGTCTGTTGTAAATATCTTTCGCAAGCCCTTTTTATCCTTGCGGTATATCTCCCAGTTGCTTTCATCGGTTATCGGGTCTAGCGCCGGAATAGCAACTTCTCGCCACCGCCACCCTAACTCGTCTGCCTTGTTTTGTAATGCTGTAATAGGGTCATATAGGCTGTATTTAGTTCCTTGTATAATAATGGGTGTTCCCTCTAATCTACGTCCTAATACGTCATCCGTTACCTTTTCACATAGGAACTCTAATCTATCTCTGTTTCTAGCCTCTTCATGGTTTTTTACGCAGTCATCAATGTATACAAGCACATTTGCTTCGGTACATCCTACGATTGCACCATCAATAGGTCTACAGGTAAACGTTGGGAAGATATTTTTGCTTTTTAAGTCAATAGACAAGTTCTCTGCACTCTTGTAATCTTTTTCGCCTATTTTTGTAGCTTCTGGAAAAACGCTCAAAAACCTCTTATATGTGCTTTCTGTCTCAAATCCTTGTAATAAACCACCATAAAATCGCTTAACAAGTCCTTCGCCTTTTCCGACACCAAATATACTTCCGTCTGGGTCTCTTCCGCCCATCATCTGCGCCAATTTTAAGCCGCCTGTGGTTTTTCCTGTTCTTTTCGGTTGTGATACGGACAGAAAATCTAATTTTCCGTCATAAATTTCTTGGTAGGCTTTAACTACAGGCTGTAAAACTTTATATCTTGGGAAATAAAACCTCTTATATGGGTCTTTTTCATCAATTTCAATGTAATAAAAAAAGCTGTCCACAAGATAGGCTGACTCGTACATTAAAACATCGTAGAATTGTTGAAGCACTTTGTATGTCGTATCGTGCTCCCCGGCATACACCTCTAGGTCTGCAACTCTACCGCCTGTATGTTGTTTGACATAAATTGCTATAAGTTGCTTTGCCCTAGCTGATATTTTTAATCCATAATCAACATCATGTTCTGTCCTTAAGGCAACCGCTACGGCTTGTATGTATGCATCTATTGCCTGTTCATCTATTCCATTTCTTTCTATGTAATTTTCGTAACTATCAACTGTGGAAATAAGGCTCTGACTAGCCATAAAGAAAAGCACCTCCACTTTTCAGCAAAGGTGCTTATAGACCTCTGCCTATAATTTTTCTAGGGTAGCGACTACAATCAATCTGTAGCCGGTAATTGTTTTTATTCGTTTGCTTTGAAATTGTAAATCGGTTTTATAATGTCAACTATTTCAACAGTATCTTTTATATTTTCAATTATTTCATCCATTGTTTTATATGCCATAGGGCTTTCATCAATCGTAGATGTATTTACGGATGTTGTAAATATTCCATCCATTGCTTTTTGATACTCTTCTAGCAAAATGCTTTCTTTTGCTTTTGACCTGCTCATTGTTCGCCCTGCTCCATGCGGTGCTGAATAATTCCAATCTTCATTTCCTTTGCCAATTCCCAAAATGCAACCGTCACGCATGTTTATCGGTATTAGTACCTTTTCGCCTGTTTTTGCAGAAATAGCACCTTTACGAACAATATTTGTATCGTGTTCAATGTAGTTGTGAATTGTTTGAAATCGTTCTGTTTCTTTTGTAACTTTCCAACCCATATAGTAACAAATAATGCTCTGAATGGCTCTTCTGTTAATTTCCGCAAACTCTTGACATAATTTCATATCGTGCAAATACATTTCTCTATGTTTTCCAACAAGATATGATAACTCTCTAGGGATTTTAGTTGTATTTGCTTCGTAGGACTGCTTTAATTCTTTGATAGCCTTGCTGATTTCTCTTTCTCTTTTACATTTTTTGTATTCAGCAATCAATTTCTCACTATCTTGTTTAAAATTCGATTTTCCCGATATATCATCAATCGCCATTTGCTGATATATTTCTGCAACTTGCTTTCCGACATTTCTACTTCCCGAATGAATAACAAGATATTTATTATTCTTGCTATCGTTATCAACTTCGATAAAATGATTGCCGCCTCCCAGCGTGCCACAACTTCTTTTCAGCCAATTTATATTTTTCAATTGTTCCTTGCAATGCAATTTTTCAATAATATCACTTGCAACAGATAAGTTTTCTTCTTCATGAACTTTTCTACCACTTGGAACATATTTTCTAATGACGTTATCTAATCTCTCAAAATCAATATCAATATTCCCCAAGTTTGTAGTAAGTATCCCACAGCCTATGTCAACTCCAACAATGTTCGGTATTACTTTTTCTCCTAAATCAGCAGTAAACCCGATAACACACCCTGCTCCTGCATGAACATCTGGCATAATTCTTATCTTACAATCCAAAAATGCTGGCTGTTTTACAAGCGTATATATCTGATTTAATGCTTCCTGTTCTATATTTTCTGTAAATATTTTCAAATCAGCCATGATATATTCCTTTCCGCTGATAATCAGCAATCATTGTTCTAATTCATCAATTCTGCTTCAAGTACATTTATGTACTCTCTCATCTTTTGTCCGTCCTTTTCTGAAAGATACTCGACACCAGCAGTTCCTACTTCCCACGATATGTTCTTTAAGTATTGGATTGCGTCTTCAACTTTGTTATCGTCACGATTAAGTTCTCCGCACAAGCACTTGGCAATATCTTTAAATGGCTGCGGATGTTCTACTCTCTCTAATGCCTTTTCAAAGGTGTAGTCTTTCTTGTAATCCATAATAATTCCGACAGCTTCATATTTTCCAAGATTAACTCCTAAAAATTGGTCTGTAACTGTGTTCCATATAGCATACAGATTGTCTACATCATCTTGTAATGCGACTATTAACATTTTCATCCTCCACAATCCCATCAATTATTGCTCTTTCGAGAAATTCTTCGATATTTTCTCTTCCTCCACCAACAGGCATTTTATTATACAATTCAATAAATTGTTGCCTTGTTAATGGTTTCCAATGTGGGTTGTCTCTTTTACATTTAAAATTCATAACTCCCGGACCGCATACATATTGTTCATTTCCATATGTATCAACACTCGGACCGATACATAAATCACATTTCATTATATGTTTACAAGGTTTAAGTTCGTGGCTATATCCACTACAAAGCATTGTGTTCTGATATTCCATAATCTCGCTCCTTAAATCCTTGCAACTATGTGTTCTTTTGCAAAATCTTTTTTAGCTTCATTGTAGATAACTGAACCATTTTTATCAGTTTTCAGTCTATCAAATTCGCAAGTAACCTTTATACCACCTTTGTTACTACATTCTGCGTGATAGTCAATGACACATACTTTCTTCTGCCATTTCCCATTGGTATAAATCTTTGTGTAACCGCCTTTTCTTGTTTTAATGATTATTTTACTTCTTGTTTTCTTCATTTATGCACAACACCTTTCTTGACACTTCGACACATTCTTCTCTTTTTTTTTGATTGGTACATTTACCATCTGCATTGTATCGGCAAGAAGCTAGATTGCATGTTTTATTTGTATAAGCATTATTCACATTATCAATCCATTCACGAAACGGAATATTGTTGATTGTAACATTGTCTAATGCTTCATCAGCTATCTCCTGTACCATTTTTCTGTACTGAAATTCCATCAATTATCGCCCCTTAAAGCAATCTCTCAATTTCTTTTCGACATTTTTTCTAAGTCATTCTGGAATTGAATCATCTTTGCTTATACATGGTCTCTTTGTTAAATAGCCACCGGATATATCACCGCAAAATTTCTGCGATAGCGCTACTCTAAATGCTTGTCTGTCTGCCTCGTTATCTGCCTCAATAACAGGTTCATCCTCTAAAGCGGAGCAATCTATAGGCTCACCATTTCTATCACCTATTTCGCGTGATTGTGCTTCTCTAAGTGCTTCATGCTCTATTGATTTAATTACTTCTGCCATGCTCATTGTAATACACCTTAAATCCTTTCATTGCATAATCAGAAACAGCCTTTTTCAGCTCCTCGTGGGTGGAATAGGTCTCCTTCAAAAGAATAGCCATGCCTTTTTTGCTGACCGCATAAATCCCAAACGGAACCTGTTTACTTGCAATATGTAAAACAGCTTTTAATTGTTCTGTCTTCATTTCATATACGCTATTTCCGACTGTCAGTTTCATTTCTCATAAACTCCTCAAATTCTTCCATGCACTCATTACATAAGTCGTATGTTATATTTAATATGCCGTTTCTCGTGATTGAGCTTGTAGCCAACAGCCCTACTTTTATCTCTTTTCCGCATCTATCACAAGTGCACCATTTTCTTTCATGCTCCACTTCTCATAAACCTCTTAAAATCTCTCCTACACTTAGGGCATAAATCGTATTGCATATCATCTCTCCATATAGTCATTGGAAACACTTCCTTTGCTAAATCTTCGGCTGTACATATGCTTTTTTCGTAAAGAGGTTTTATCTCTCTCGTTTTGATATATGCATATTTTTCATCGTATCGTATTATCTCTTTTCCGCACCTGTCGCAAGTGTGCCATTCTTTTTGATGCTTCATTCTTCCACCGCCTTTTAAGTCAACCCTAGCATACATAAAATATCAAGCCCCGATATTCTCTCCGCACCCTCTCTTGTGTGCATAAGAATTTCTTTAAGCTTTTCATTTTCTGCATTGCTGTATTTATTTCTATCATAAGCTTCTGAAAAACAATAATATTTGCAATATCCATAGCCTACACCAAGCATGTTCCCATGAATACTCTTTCCGACAATATCGTAATATTTTGGCACTATTAAAATATTGTGTTCTCCATCTAGGGCACATTCCTTATGCTCTGCTTTTAGCTTTGATTGAAGATATTTCAGAAAACTTCGTATATCCTGTTCTGATTTTGAAATGTACAAAATAGTTTCTTTCATTTCTCCACCTCTGACAAATCAATAACAATTAGCGTAGTGCCATAACATTTCCATAAATCATATCTTTCTTCTTCGGCTGTTTTTCTATCAACATAAAGTGAATGCGGTTTGTTGCTTTTAACATTAACAAGTGCATATTTGTATGTTGGATAATATTTTTCCTTTGCTTCTGCAAGATTCACCGCTTCACCAGCTTTCTAAGCGCCATACATAAACATATTTCCAAAATGGAAATCATTTAGTGCTTTTTCCAATTCGTCTTTGTATCTAAATGGACTTAAAGGGCTTTTTATTTCTTCCCTCAAAGCTGGCATTGCCGCATCTATCAAAATGCCTTGTGTAGCACTTGAAAGATTTTGCGGTGGCAAATCCGCCAAAGCGCATAACTCCATTCTTTTATGGTCGCATTTTTCAGATTTGGGGCAACTTTTACATTTTTCTGCTAATTTACTTAAAGGTTCCGCCATTACTACACCAACTTTCTACCGCAGATAGGGCAAAACTTTATATCTTCAATTCCAATTCCAGACATAAAGGGGTCGCTACATCCTACGAATAAATGAAACGCATTTTCAAATTCGACAATTTGTGTTTCATTTTTTTCTGGATAATATCCGCCTTTAAAAGCTCCTTGCTTGATTTTTTCCAATTTTCCTATTTTGCAACAAAATTCACACATACTCCTCATTTCTCCTTTGCCTTAAACAGTGTGTCAGGAAATGGAATGCCTAAAAAATGCATATTTGCGTACTTCCTAAATGTCAGTCTGCTCATGCCAGCCATTTTTGCAGCTTTCGATTGTGAACATCTGCCGTATGCGTATTCCGTCAGTGCTTCTTGGAATAGTTTGGCATTTCGTGTCTTAACTCCCTTTGCCATAGAGACATCTCCTTATTTTTTGATAATCGGATAGACAGGGCTCGAACCTGTGACTCCCTCAATTACTGCTATTGCAGTGGTTGTTCTTCCAACTGAACTACTATCCGAAAAGGCAAGATACACTCCATCAAAAGGCAGCCAAAACACATTACAGAATTTTGAAGTGTCTCACCCCATTGCTTTCAGTCGCGCGTACCTACTAGCAACTTGTTTTTGTGTGTTTTCTTTTATTTTCCGAAACTGTACCGTGCCAACACGTACAGACCGCCCTGCTCTAACTTTTTAAGTAAAGCATGTCAGCATTACGCAACCGCTATTCAAGATATAACAGCTCGCACTAAACCGACATATGATTGATGTGGTGTGGATTTGAACCACACATGAACAAGCACTCCTGTCCTTTCAAGCCCCTAGCAATCAGGTATTCCCCTGTGGTTATGCTATGGTGGATTCGAACCACTAGCTCATTCTATCTGCTATTAGCGTTTACCCATTCCGCCACACATCAACAGTCAGTATGCACCGACTAGCGCAGATACAAGGGCTCGAACCTTGATAACGATTTTACTCGTTAGAGAGATTAGCAATCTCCTGTGATACCATTACACCATATCTGCAATTTTATTCGCCATACCCATGATTCTTTAAGTTTTGTGGTTTCTGGATCATCAAATATTGTTCTCATAGATATGGCTTAATCGAGACTTCATGCCTAGCTGATATTGCACAGTATGGAAACCTTAGCATACTTCCGCAATACTTTCTTTTCACCGCTTCACTGGATTTCGCGAATACAATAATACACTCAGCAAGTTGAAAAACAATTATTCTTTTAATCCCCATAAGGGCATCCCATACAACAATCATCAAAACTCCCTCGCTTTGCGTAATTATTTGTTCTAGGTTTTAACCTATAGCTGGCAAGGTGGGAATCGAACCCACGACAAATCAGCTATTAGCTGATTGCTCTACCACTGAGCTACATGCCAATAATGAGGGTGAAGTCTAAGGAGTGGCAACACCCTCCGGAGATATAATTTGTATGTGCTGTAGGAAAAGAACTAACGAAACCTACAGCAAAGGACATGTGAGGGATTGCACCTCACCTAAGACTCATATGATTTGAGTTGCCCTAGTTTAACAATTAAAAGGGGGTATATATGTCTGCTCTGCCTATTACAGATGTCTTTACGACAGGTTGGTTTTCACGCTCGTGTATTGTGGGATTATACACGATTAAACCCTCACGAGCCTTGTGGCGGCTCTTAACAGCTTTCCACTATGAGGGCGAAAGGAACTACTAAGTCCAATGTCGGGGAACCAAGTAAACCCCGAGCAGGGCATGTTGGATTTGAACCAACGAATACAGGAATCAAAATCCTGTGCCTTACCGCTTGGCGAATGCCCTATATTTACTGCCACATGAAAGCTATGGCAAGTATTTGACCGAACATTACAGCAATGCCAAGGAGTCTTGTACTAACTGTCACTTTTTTGTTTAATGCCGTGTTTACCATTCCAAAAGCGATTAATGTCAGCCATACTGTTGTTGCAATTTTTAGTACAAACATATTTACACCTCGTTTTCTTTCAATATTGACTCGGTTATGCACGCAAGAGCCAAAAACACTATCGAAACAATCATTGAACATGAGTCGGAAAAGAGTATCGCATGAAACATGCAGAACAACATCAGCCATGTAAAAATGCCTTTAATGAACATTGGCAAGTATCTGTCAGCAATCTTACTGAAAATCTTCCATCTGCGCTTAGACTTAAACTCGCGAGCCTTAATTATGTACCATGCAGCCTTGCTCATATCCTCTGCTACAGAACCTTTATGCCCGGCACGATATTCATACTTGTACGCAGTAATCTCACACCATTTAGCCACATCCTTAAGTCCGTAAATGTCAATCATTTCATCAATGCACTCTTTACGATCAGGCAGATTATAGTGGCTAGGGTGGTTTACCATATCGGAATTAATTTTGCTTGACTCAAATCCTGTTAATTTCATCGCTCTTAGCTCCTTTACTGTTATATATTATATATAACTGATATTTTATCGTAATTGTATGTATATATATTATTATTGTGTATGTTGTTTAATTAATATATAGATTATGTTATAATAATAAATACCGCTTGGTATGATTGAGGTATGGGTAAAGGCCTTTTTGTTTTTGCGGATATTTTGGGGACTAAGTGGGGCGGTTTGTCGCTTTTCCTGTAGACCCCCAGGGCCTCCAATACGTGCGCTGCTCAAGTCTCGAACATCAAGCATTTTAAATTGTATCTATTGCATATACAATTCATCTCTACGCTTTCAACTCTTCGCTAAACAACTGTTTTGTGAATAGTTATAATAATTCAATAGTCCTCAAAGCCTTGTAAATAAAGGATTTAGAATTGTATCTGTTGTATATACAATTACTTAGCATTATCAACCATGCTATCGCTCGATAATGCTTTAATATTCTGACTATTTGCACCGCCTAATTGTGGCAATTCATTGGCGGTTAGTGCTCTCGCTTGCGTAGCCTCGTAGCCAACACCCGGTTGATTCATGGCAAATTCATTGTTGCCAACGAACATGGCGCCAACTGGACTATTAGCATCATATGCTTTGTCCGTGATGCAATCTCTGCGCGTTCCTTGCAGCTTTTTCCAAACATTAAAACTCGTAGAGCTTGGCGAATGTCCAGACCATAGGCTTATGGTAGTATCTGGTATATTAATAATATAACTAAATGCTAATATACTACACAGCTTATTATATATATTACTAAAATAAATATATTCATCGCATATACTATTAATTAACTCATAATCATATCTATTGTTATTTGTCTCAGGAATAACAGAATTATTATTATTATATAATTTTCTGTCTTTCAATACGCTAGTATCTGGAAATAGTATTTCCCCAACTCTTTTGCAGACAGCTTTCCAAGGTCTTTGACCCTCGGTTTTTAAATCATCAATCTTTAATTCTTCGCAGGCTCTGGAAATGGCATCCACAAAGTCAGATCTATACACTTGATAGCTGCCACAGTCAACAACTAAGTGTTCTGCTATATTTCCGCTGACTCTTTCTAATTCTGCCATTCTTTACACCTCCAATTCTTAAAAATAAAAAGCCTGCACAACCTAGAATTTAAAAACTCTAAACTGTACAGGCTAACCGGCATCTGCATATACACCCGTGCTTGGTAATAACACGTTCTGTGCTTAAATTGTTGCTATTAAAATACACCTTTTAATATATTTTGTCAAATAGATTTTAAAATAACTATTGATTGTATATATTAAACTAAATATATTTAATCAAGTATTATATATAATATATTTTCTTGTTTAATATTAAATAAATAAAAATAAAGGGGTTTAATAATAATACACTCTTCTATAAAGCCGTAAGGCTTTATTAATATATATACTATACTTACCTTACCTAACCTATACTACGGATACACTTTGGATACAAGTCGTATACATGATGTATACATTTTGGATACAATTATCAATTTTCTTGTTTATTTTTCCGCTCTATAAGTTTTAAAGTTGCAAAAAATAAGCCTTGAGTGGCTCAAAAAAGAAATGCCTGGCATAGTTGTTGCGTGGTTTGTATTTCCCAAAATTTGCAATAAAAAAAAGAGTCGTTTTTTAAACGACTCTTAAAAACAATATATAATTTTTCATGCATCCAATTCAATACTAAATTCATCTTTAAGTATCTTTTCAAACTCTGGTACTAATTCGCAGTACCTTTTTAAAAAACTCTCGTTCGAGCAGGGTGCAAGTTCAAAGTGCACACGCTCTCTTGTTTCGTCGTCCATGAGCGCAACAATTGCACTCATTGTGTTATCATTAATTCTTTCACTCATTGTATATCTCCTTTTAAACTTCCGCCTTAATCCTCTTTGCAATCCTCTATTCTCCAATTAGGACTCATTCCTTGAGCTTCCCAAATAAGATACTCTCTCATATCGTCAATATCTTCGATTTCAGCCCATTTGCTGTGCTCCTCTTCAAGCTCTGTATTCGGTTCAAACCACGCTTTGACCTCTTCAAAGGTCTTTTGCTTACTATATTCGGCTCTATTGTCTGCGTCGACTATTCTGTATTTCATACTCTTTATACCTCCAATAAACAGAACTTGCGTTCTAACTCGTCAATTTCTGCCTCGTATTCCTTGCCGTCAAACTCTAAATGCTTAATATAGCTATAACGCGGGGTTCTGAATTGTAGCCCTGATACCATGCTACCGACATATAAGGCATTTTCCGGATTATTCAAAATCTCTTTGAGCTTATCCGTAAACTCAATATTACATTTTTTCGAGCGGTCAACCAGTTCCTCATTCTCGTTTATTTCTGTTTCAATGTTTTTCATAAAAGCTCTAAATTTTGGAGTATCGGGATTGCTTCCAATTTCTCCGTATATCTTAAATTCTCTCATAGTTACACCCCCTATAATACTTTGATGTGGCATTTTTCAGGCACTTCTAAAACGTCCACGTATTCAAAGCCGAATAGCTTTTTTGCGGTCTCTTTATCGTATGCCGGAAAATAATCGCCCTGAACCATTCCCAGGATTTCAAATCCAGCCAGCTTGTCACAATTATATGTTTTCTTAGTTATCAAAAAGTTTCTCATACTCTTTATACCTCCAATAAAATAAATTATTTAATTGCTACGACATAACTATAACAGTTAGTGCCTAATATGTCAATACTTTTTTAATATTTTAGTGCCTAATCAATTAAGCCAGGGATTTTAAAATTTAGATTAAAGCACTCAATTATAATGATTGCATGATTCAAAGAAACATCTTTAACGAGCCTTTTACGATATTTATAAAAAATCGCGTCCGGTATTCCGGTTATTTGCTCAAAATCTGCGTATTTGTAGCCCTTTGAAAATAAAATTGCAATTTCATCAAGGAAACTATTAATTGTCTTGCTTGCTGCTTTTTCCGCATCGCGCCTCGTCAAATTATCCGCAAACATTGCATATATTATGATATAATTACGCAAGCGCGGTATTCTCGAGCCGTTGGCGTATGCGTTAATCGATTTGTAGTTTAATTTTTTTCGCGCTGCAAGTTCTTTGCAGGTTATGCCCTCTTTATTAATATTATAATTAATGAGCTGTGATATTTTCGCGGTTATTTCTTGATTCGTCATTTTACGCCCTTACCACTATATATTAGTGTCTTACATATAACCTAGTTATTTTTTCATTCTGTCCATTTTGTCAAGCTCTGCCAATATCAGCTCACGAGCAAAAGCACTTGTTTTTAATCCGTACGAATTAATGCGGTCAATAGTTCCCAAAGGTAGAATAATATTTATTCTGTCTTTATTTTTCATGCATTTTTTCACGGCTTCGCGGTTTTTCTGCGCTTGCATTTCCCTTATATCGTTCATTTAATACACCTCTTTTCTATATTTATTTATATTATTATATTACAAAACGTGCTTAATATCAATACATTTTTAGTGCTTAATCATAATGCACAAAAGCAATATAAACATTAGTGCCTAATTTTGTATATTATGCCAATTGTTATTAGTGCTTAATTAGTGTATTATAATATCAACAAATAAATCAGTAGCAAAGAAAAGAGGGACAAAATGAAAACATTAAAAGAAAGATTGAGCGAGCTCGAAAAAGAGCTTACCCCAGTATGCAAAGCACATGAGGACGATTGCGACAAATGTCCTTACAAGTGTACAAAATGCCGTGAGTATGCAGAAATTGCAGCAGAGTTAGAGAGATAGAAAGAGAGGTTTTAAATATGAAAACAAACGATACAATCAAAGTACATTTATACGATTTACACAATAAGGAAATACAAACCAGAAACTACGGCAAGACTTTTTGTGTGTACGAAAAAGCCGGAAAACTTGGAATTGATTGGAACACTTGCAAGGGTGATGCGTTTGCACCTTTTGAAACCTTTGCGCCATCTGTAATTTTTGAAAATGTTGAAACTGGGGAACTTTTCCACTTCTCAAATATTAAAAATGCAGTTGTTAGAATCGCATAGCCGAAACGCTCCAACTTTGGAGCGTCAGCCGTGGGCTGTTCTCCCGGCTGTAAAAAGAGCATTTGAAAGAGTTCTTGCAATGCGACAGGCGGAAAGACAAGAAGCATATAACATTTATTATAACAATTTAAATACCATGTGTTATAACTGTAAAAAATGCGGTATAAGTTGTAACGGTACAATTTGTAAAACTTGGACGGGTTGTGCAATGAAAAATTAAGTCGAAACGGTGGAAGTTTCCGCCGTCTGCAGGAACTGCCCCACCTGCACCGATGAGACAGGGCACACAATGAAAGGATGGTTGATTTTATGGAATTTATGGAGAAATTGCAGAAACAGAAAGACGATGCGAAAGCCGCTTATATTAAAGCCCGGGACGAATGGACAGACACCAGAACTGCAGAAAATATCAAGGGCAACTTTGAAAAATGGAAAATTGTTTGTGACAGAAAGCGTGATTGTATGCGCTTGGGTGTACTTATTTAGGCAAGCGGCGGCGGTTCCCGGGGTTCGATTCCCCGGCTTACTTTTACCCCGAAAAGGAGCAAATAAAAGAATATGGAGGCAGAAAGATGGAATTGACAAATCAAGAAATAAAGGCAATTAAGGCAGCACTGGAGCTGTTAGGCTATTATGACGTAGCAGAGAGCAAGGACGCTATGCAAGAATGGTTAGTGGATGATACTATTAGTATCTGCACTTGCAGAAGCGGGCGCACTGCTGCATGTATTATAACAGACTGCAAAGAGGCCTGTGTATACGTTGATACCTTGGAGCAGTTGACCGATGTACAGATTAAGCGCGAGTTATTATAATAGCTAATATCAAGAGATTTCGAGCCGGTGCGAGTCCGGCTATTAGCTTTATATGGGTGATTTGCGTTATTTTACACCTAATAAAACAGAAAAGAGGGTTAATAAATGGATAACGAACTAAAAAGCCTTGACGCTGTAGAAATGGAAATTAGAGCGCGTTACAATGGTAAATATACGGATGTATTAGGCTATCAGGCAAGCGAGCGAGAGACACGAAAAGCGATAACAGATATATTCAGAGCTACCGCGGAGCTTGGCACGTGTGACGATGTTACCACGCTTATTAGTGGCAAGGAATACCGCCGGACGGCTTTTGATAACTACCTAAACCACAAAAACTATATAAGCCCAATAATTAAGGCTTGTTATAGTTAGGGGGGTGTATTATGTCAAAATATGAATACCTGGGGAAAAAGGAAATATTTAAGCGTGTTCAGGCGCTGGGCTATGAGGTGTCAAAAATAAGTGACTTTGATTATATCAAATATGATTGCATAGAATGGATGGAATCGCACGAGTTAAAAATAACAGTTCAAAGGTGCGGCGAATGGCTGCAAGTTGTCGAAAAACATGCGCATGTTCACCCGGTTACATTATTTTGTGACTATGTAGCCGGGAAATATGTCACGCGCTACCACTAGGGATATTTTTATATCCCTTTTTAGCGTGCTTTTTGTTCTGCACTGCTGCACATTGACAAATAAACAAAAATATTCTATGATTTTATGATATACACATTTAAAGCCGTGTATTTGACGTTTTAAGGGCTTTTATACGTGTTAGCGTGGATTTTATCAAGAGTGCTATAATAAGCCGTAAAACAAGCCGTTTACAACGCTTTGCGATATAGTTGTAGAGCTTCAAGCCGTCAAGCCGTGCCGGGTGTGAGTTGTTACAAGTCAGGCGCACCAACTCATGTAAAATGTTTGAATTTTCAGAAAACTTCACTCAATTAAAGTGTGGTGAGAGTTCTTTGCAAGTTCTCGGCAAGTTTTTGTAAAATTTTGCAAACGGATTTTTGAAATCGAAAAAACCAAAGGTACGGGGGTGCTTTTTTCATCCTAAAATTTTTAGGAATTTGAATTTTGAATCGCCAAAAAATAAATGCTCTTGGCACTATAGTCACTCTCCCCTAGTCTTTCAATTAATTTCTGCCGTGTCATTTCCGGATTAGTCCGGTGTATATATTCTAATAATCTGTCTATTTTATCCATAGTATCTATCACTCCTAACTGCTCCAAGTATCATGTCAACAATATCAAATACTTCATCCCCATATGTTGCTACAAAGTCACACAATATCTCTTCCTGTTCGATAGGCAAATACACATCATAGGACATACAGATTGCGTGACATACTTCGTGTATCAGCACTTTGCGTTGCATAAACCCACGCAAGGGATTTGACAGATAAATTGTGTGCGTATTTCTATCTGTTACGCCTAGCACAGAAACATTGTCTGACCGCTTTAATTCGCCCGAATTTGAATTTTTATATTGTACTTGCCACATTGTACCATTAATGCTAAAAATCATCTGTATGCTCCTTTCCGAATGAAATAGGCTATGAATATTGCTATCCATAGCCTTTAAATTTACAACTTAGAAACAAGTGTACTAAGTTTGGTACGCATAAGATTACGTTCTTCTGCTGTCATATCGCCAATAAGCTGTGTAATATCGCCACCAAGCTCTTTGATGTAGCCGTCAAGGGCTTTCATCTTATGTTCCTTATCCTCTGGCGTGTTGTTTTTATGCATTTCCTTAGTCTCTGTATAGTTTCTCTTTGCTCTGTCATAGCCGCTTTCAATCGTATGTGATGAGTTATTGTCTGATACAACAGGCTCGGTATAATACATTCGCCCCATGCCTTTGTCCATGTCGCGCATATACTCCATGTCGTTGTAATTTAGCGGCATGTGATAGTACGGTGGTTCAGTATATCCTCTGCGGATCCCCCTGCCTTTTGGCGCAAATCTGCCGTTTGCATAACGGTATTCGTCATAGTATCTTCTGCCGCCCTCTTCGCCATATTCAGCTTTAAGAGCTTTAAGCAATTCTTTGTCGTGCTCCTTTTCTTCTTCGTCAGCCTCTTTCATAGCCTTGGAAATTATTGAGCGATACTCAGCTTCTGCAAGGTCTTTAATCATATCCACGACCTCACCCATTTCGGAAGTGTCAACATTCTCAATACCCTTTTCAAACTCATTTACAGCTTTTTCTGTAAGGCACTCCTGCATTTTGTGCATTCTTTCAATGTGCATACTCACACCTCCTTACGCTTCACGGACAGCAATTAAGTTACTATTCTGTACTTCAATAGCCTGTGCTGATGTATTCTGCACCGCTACAGTACTGCAACAGCCACAAGGTACATCAACGTATGCCTGAGCCGATACATTAAATAAATTCTCGACTGCCGCCGGAGTAACTATCATCTTTGTAGACTGTAAAGGCTCTCCGTCTACTGCAATGGCAAGTGAAATGGCTTCTACTGTGCCACCTGTAGGTATCTGAATGTTGCCGGAATACGATACTAAAAATCTAGCCTTGCACTGATTAGTAATACCTCTTAGCTTGATAATTCCACTTCCGGTCCTGTGTACGATACATTTTGTTCCGTTTACGGCTGTCTCTGTAAATGCCACATCTTCTCCGGCTGAAACAGTCTGTAATGCGATTCCTGTTATTTCCATTATTTTTACCTCTCTTTCACAAAATAAGGGCAAACATTATAGTCTGCCCTTTATCTTCCCGACATTTGTGTCGGTAACATCAAGTAATACTGTTTAGCAGACATAATCTCGACTAACTCTCGACTAAACTTGGACTAATCCTCGACTAAAAATGGTTTTTAATCGGTTTAGATTGAGTTAAACTCAATTAAGATACTCAATTATTTATTTTTGCGTAGCTGCTATTTTTAGCTACTACTTTTAGCAGCCACATCCGGTATTGCATCCACATCCGTAAGCATATCCGTAAAGGTTGCTTGCTGGGAATGATGGAACCGGTGTAGGTCTTACTGCATCAATAATCTGATTTGTTTGCGCTGCCATTGTGGTAGTCAAAAGTGCGTTCTGTCTATCCTGTGAAGCAGCTCTGCGTAAATCATTGTTCTCTGCCTGTAATGTAGCTATCTTGTCATTAGTCAGGAAATCAAGAATAGCTCTCGTTCCTGCCTGCTGGCTGTCAATAATATCTCTTGTATTATTGCTCATTGTGTTCTGCAAAGCGCAGGTGTTGGTTGCCATATTGTAGTTTACGCCCTGAATGGCTTCTCTTGTCTCACAGCAACAGTTAGCAAGCTGTGACTGTAAAGCGTTGGTATTCTGCATATTAGCAACTGTATCAGCGTTAATAGCCTGCTGGATGCCGTAGCCTGTCTGCATGATATTTGTGTTAATACCGTTAAAGCCTGTGAGCATACTGTTGTTCATGGCATAAAAGCCATCGCATAAGCCATTTGAGATACCATCAAGTTTTGAGATAACTGCCTGGTTGTCAAAACCTCTCTGAATTTCACTGCCGACACCGCCATTCATTCCGTTTCCTCCGAATCCGTTACCGAATCCACCCCATCCGAAGATAGCAAAGATAACGATAATAAACCATAACCATGAGCCTTCTGCGCCCCATCCGTTGTTATTTCCGTTTCCGTCAATGTTCGCAACAAGCGGAACGGATGCACAATTACCTGTGTTAAACATAGAATTTACCTCCATAATTCATTTTTATATACATAATCTTGCAAGAATTAGTATCACATTCCTAATTGACTTTTAAATGAGTCAAAAGCCTTATCTGCGTCAATTCCCTTTTCTTTGCACAAATTCCTAGCCATCTGTTCGATGCCCTTGGAATCCCCTTTTTGAGCCATCTGCATAGCATTTCTGGCCATTGGATTGCTCATTACACTGTTATTCCCCACTATTTGTTGTAAAAGTTGCTGTGGGTTTCTCATGCCTTGTAACATCTGCATAAGATTCATTAAGACTCACTCTCCTTTTGCGTTCTTGAAGCTTTTCTTTGCGTTCCTAAAGATTTATCAAATCTATCCTCTAACTGCCCTATCTTCTCTGATAACTCTTCAAACTTATTCAGAAATAGCTCTGTGCTTTCGTCTGATAGGGTAAATTTAGCATTTTCTGTATTAACCATAGAATTTACTGTCTGATTATCTTTAGGGGCTGTATAAGGCTTATACACAATCGTGTTGATAGTTCCGTCAGCATTCCAACCCTTAACATATATCTCCGACATATCCTGCTTCGGGAAAAATGCCATTGAGCCATCCATAGGAACCTCGTTAGCGTTGATATTTTCAACTGCCTGTACTATTCTTCCGTTAATGCCTGCTATCTGCTGTGGTATAGGCTGTTGATTCATCTGCATAGGCTGCTGTTGTAAGCTCTGTTGATAATTTTGTAAGAAGTTCATTCTATCCATATATGGATTTTGAGATTGTATATAAGGATTATTCATCATAGGTGCCTGATAAGGATTGTTCATTGTCTGCCTCCTCTAAAACTTCCTCGATTGCTTTAATGACAAGAGATAATGTCATCAGGTCGATTTTTTGTAACTCACTTTTAGCAAATATTTGTTCTCTTACATTATCGTCAAACATAACATCATCTCCTTATGCCTAAATTGTGGCATAAAAAAAGAGAAGAGCATTTCCATGTTCTTCTCATATTTGTGTCATATAATGGCTTTTCTATATACAATTTTTACTACACACTTTTTAGGGTGGTTACTACACAGTTACTACACACTTTTTGTATTAAAATACATTAAAATACATAGAATTTTATATTTTTTACGATTTTACGAAAACCTCGCAGTCCCTTTATTTTCCTAGGATTGCGCCATTATTTACGAAATCGTATGGCACTCCTTGGTACACATAATAATTAAGCCAGTTTTGGTACAAAAATGCCCTACAAGCGCTGATTTTTCAGCACTCTTCAAATTGAGAGTGTGTACTACTACACACTTGCTACACACATTTTCTTCTATATTCTATGATTTTGTTGTCGGTGCTAACGATTTTTTCAATGTCAGCAAATGACTTTTTGGGTGTAACATGTGTATACAAGTCCATTGTCATTTTCAGTGATGCATGACCCAAATATGATTGAACGACTTTCGGCTCTATTCCCGACTCAAAACATCTTGTCGCAAACGTATGTCTAAATGTGTGACCGCTAAAAAATGGAAATTCATTGTCACTGCTTCTTGTGTCATTTATCCGTCTTACAATCGAACGTATAGAGTCGCTATATATAACCGAATTAATCGGTGTGTTAAACCTCGTAACAAACAAATATTCGTTTTGTTCCTTAGGCCTACGTGCTGAAACTATCTTTTTAAGCTCAAATTGTTTCGTCAGGCATTCCTTGCATACACTGTTAATTGGTACGTGTCTGTAACTCTGCTTGGTTTTTGGTGGCTCAACATGAAATGTCTTGCCTTTATCTTCAAGGTATTTCTGATACACAAGTGTCTTATTAACATCAATATATCCCTCGTCCATATGTATATCTGCAATCGTGAGCGCAAACAGTTCTCCTGGGCGCAAGCCTGTATTAAGTGCTACATTGTACAAATTATCGTAAAACGTTCCTTTGCACGCTTCAAAAAACTCACTCTGTTGCTCTGCCGTCAATGCAAAAGCATTAACTTCCTTGTCTGCTCTCAGCTTTACACCTTTTGCCGGATTCTTAATCATCAGGTCATCTTCCATAGCTCTGCTAAACATATCGCTTAAGATAGCCTTGATTTTGCTCTGCCTCTCATATTTATAGTTATCGTCAGAAGCCTTGTCGATAAGTAACTGTACATCCGACTTGCAAATAGATTTTATTTCGTGGTTTCCCAGGTATGGTGAAATGTTCTTCTTATATATGTGTGTGTACTCCCTAATGGTATTGGGGCGCACGCTCTTTTTCTTGTATACACTCATCCACCTGTCAAACCACACATCAAGAGTAACATTGTCCCTAACACTTGTAAATTGTTGATTGTCGGTCACTGCTTTGCTAAGCTCCTTTCGCAGTTCCGACAACTTGCTATTGTAGATTGTCTTGTTCTTGCCGAACCTATCTTTGTATCTGCCCTGATAAAGTCCGTCCTTGCGCTGGGTTATTCCGACTCCCAGCTCTTTTCCTCTCAAATCCTTTCCCATACTGATTTATGGCTCCTTTCAAAATCAAAAGCCATTATATGATAATTTCTATATTACTACATAATGGCTTATAATTCAATATATCTATATACTATCTGTCTTTTCGAGATATTTCTCAAACTCCTTGCGCTTGACTAATCGCTTGCCTCTTCCAACAAAAAGCACAAAAGGGCATGAGGGATTGTTAAGCATATCATTGATTCTGTTAATTCCGATATTGCTATATTCCGCAGCTTCATCAATCGTCAGCGTTACTTTTTCCCATATTGGTACTTTATTAATCATCGCCTGACTCCTTTCTATCTTTTCTTTAATGTCTGCCACTCTCCGGGAAGTGGTCGTTTTTGAAATTAATAGTCTCTGCGATACCTCTTCAAGACTTTTATCAGCAACTAGCAATTTAAAAACTTCCGCTTCCTCATCGGTGAAATTGGCATTTTTCAAAATCTCTTCAAGTTCCGGCTTAGTAAGTTTTGAAAACTTCATAAGCCTATCTCCTATTCTTCGGTTTTGCTCGCACTGTGTATACAAGTATTTGAGTATCGGCATGAACTGTTACACGGATTGTTGTCCTCGTATGCACATTGCCTTTCAATTGGCTCTATATCACTTATAGTTCTGCTGTTCATCTTATCATCACTTCCTTTTTATATTGCTCTGCCATATATTGTCCGTAGCTCATACCCTTACTTTTAGCAATCTCGCAGATTTCCGCAAGTTTGTTTTTCTTAACAGGCTTTCTTTTAAGCCTTTTCTTTTCTCTGATTTTTCTCAATTCCGTAGCTCTCTGCTCTCTATGTGCTTCACAACACGTATTTTGGTTAGCTGCGGTCGGCGTAAATGTCTTGCTACAGACTATACATTTAATTGGCTTATAGTGCTTCATTGTTTTACCTCTACATAAAATCGTCTATCGTCATTTGACAATAATCTTTAGTCTTTCCGTTCATTTCTTGACAAAACTTTCTGTATTGCCTTGTGTACTCGTAACTGTCCTTAAATACATTACATACTGCTTTGTATAAGTTCGGCTCGTGTTCTTTCAATACTTCAAGTTCAAAATCAAGATTTCTTCCATATGGACAACCACAACAGCCTGTACGCTTCAATCCGTACTCTGTATAGCATTTACTGTGTTCAACTCCGTAATGTTGCTCGTAACAGCTCTTATCTTCATTTGTGTACCAAAACAAAGGTCTGTATTCGTCATAATCGCTTAGTTTCTCACTAAAGCAATTCTTATATGCCGTTGCTCTAACTCCGCCCTCGGCTTTCCGAACTCCAAGTATCATCAAATCGCATTTTATTTTGTGGGATAAGTCTTTTTTGGATTTCTGACAACACATGCTAGATATGGCAAACGTAGGTGGATTAGCAATTAGAAATTCCTTAAGCCATTTATTCCAACCGACATTATTCCTCTTGCTTGGTTTCTTATTGCACCACCACATTAATGCTGATTTGCAACGTGGATATTCCGCATACAGTTCTTCAAAAGGCTTATCTTCCCACTTAAAGTTGTGTATTTGTAGCCTGTGGATATTGTCACTTGCTTGTTTATTGCAAAACGGCTGTCCGTATACCATACAGCTTTTCGGTATTGTCATGCCATGTTGCCATGACTCAAAAATCTCAATCTCAATTCCGTATTTTTTCTTCAAGTATTTAATGTGCTCTTTTGTTGCTCTGTATTCAAACCCTGTATTGAAACATACATATCTGATTTTGTGGTGAATATCTACTCTCACGCATATATCAATCATAATGTCACTGTCTGAACCGCCTGATACCGAGCAAACAATTGTTTCATATTTTCTGTTATTAATAATGTTCCATGCCCTAATCAAGTTATCCCCGATTGTTTGGTTCTTAGGAACATTGTTAAGTAATTCATCAAGAGAATGTGCTGTATATTGGCTTCGAGTATTCTCAGAAACCAAACAGGATTATGCACAAGCATAATTCTCGACCTCTCGACTACGATTAAAACATTATTTGTTTCCCAAGTGCTTCGGTCTTAACATTCGCAAACTCTCTATCATGTAAAAAATTATGTAAGTGCAAGCTCCATTCTATTTTTTAACATTCTCTTGATATTTCGCTTTTCTGCTTTCAGATGTTGGATTTCAGCTCTTAGATTTGAAATTTCCCACTTATCTCCTACATCAATGGCATATTGCAACATATATTCATATTCGCTAATTGCTTCGTTGCAATCGGCTATATCCTGTTGCGTGCAGTCTGTTTTAGTTGGCACGCATTTTGAGTCGAGAAATTCAAGTAGAAAATTGTCTCGCTTATATGCCCTGTCTGTACTATTCATCAGCACTACTCCTTTCTTTTACATCTACAATTTGTTTCACTACACCACTGCTCTTGTATCTCATCATCAGCCTTATCTCGTGCACGGATGTCGTACCACGCAAACACTACCTCTGTCAGACCGATTATGCCGAATACTATGAGGGCAGTGTATACTACTGTTGTTATGTCGGTCATTTTTCATCACTCCTTAGCCTTAATATTCAAAGTGTTTTCAATCTCCCTCAAACTTTCCTGTACATCTGCAATCTGCAAATAACTAAACGGACTGTCGCAACCACTGACATAGTGATTGATTTCAACACATTTTTGATGGACTAATTGCTTTAGTTCGATTGCGAATTTTCTTTTTTCTCTTATTGCGTCACTCTCTGCCATGTTATCCCTCGATTCCCGCAGTTTTGTTGTAAAGTCCTAGCTTTTTCATTTTTTTAAGAAAAAGCTTCATTTCATATCCAGTAAGTCCAACACAAGTATTCCCAATCTTCTTTTCGTCCATCAAGTCTCTGTCATACGACTGTAAAATATGACGGCCTGAAGCTTTATGCCAAATGTCAACGCGCTGCCAATAATTGTACTTTGTATTGTAGCGTTCATATTGAGCGCCATGCTTATCTTCACAGATTTTGTTGAATCCAATCTCTTTTAATTTTTCGTCTACGTTTTTAAATATTCTCATGCTCTCTCCTATTCCGCTTCTGATTGAAGCCATTTCCTAACTTTCACATTACAATTTGTGCAAGTTTTATGTGCGCTACAATCGCATTCCCCAATACCAGCAAGACAATGTTTGCTAAGTCCTGTAATAAGCTCAACTAACTCTTTATCCGACATATTTCTTATTCTGTCGGCATTAGTTGTTGTGAATTTAGATGAAGTAATTTCCATCGTCACATCCGCAATAAGTCCATCCCCATAACCATCTAGCTTTACAGATTCAATACTGCCAGCAAAATTGCCATTTAGAGATAAATTCAACATTCTTGGTTTTCCTGTAGCGCCATATCTATTTTCTTTTGTATCAAGAATTTTTATCAAATCACTAACTGTTACTACTTTCATCTTCTCTGCCTCTCAATTCTTTCAGTTTTGCTTCTGCTTTTTTCTCTGTAGAAAAATACTTGCAATTTTCCTTGTCAATATCCTCAATCTCGTATATCGCAAGTTCTTTTATAGGTCTTTTCATAACCATTGCATACTTAGGATTGTTTATATCAACAATGTAATACACATATTTGCAAGGCAACTTAACAAGTCTGCGCTGTTCCTCTAAGTCCTCATAATCGGCAAGTTTTTTAAGTGCATCACTAATATACTTACATTTTCTTGGTGGAATATCACAATCCCAACATATGCTACAAGTAGGACAATCTTCGTTTTTGTCTATACTGACTCCTAGTTCTGTTTTATATGTTAATCTCTTCATTACTGCTCCTTATCCGGAAGTTTGGCTAGTTTCCACGCTGTTGTATACCCCTTACTACTCCACGATGTTGCTCCATCACTCCAAGTAAAAACGCTTCCATTCTCATATTTCGCAAAATACCTTTTAGTCCACTCTAAGCTGGCACTGTCTCTTACCAGTATTGGTGTATCAACTGCAACTTTCGTCCAGTCAATAGGTGGTTCAACATATTCACTATTCGCCCATTTTATCCTTTTGCCTCCGCAAGACATAACATCAGAAACATTGAATAAACAATCTTTACACTCTGATCTGCCACACGCTATCGGCTCTAATGTTACTTTGTCAACTGCTATTGTGTCATTGCTACAAGCAATATCCAAAATCTTTTCTGCAAATTTCTCTCTATTTGTCATAGTTTTTGTACTCCTTTCCCATAATCCGGCATATGTTTAAATCTTTCATATGCCTTATTGTCTCTGCGTCTTTCCATGTAGGCTTTTTGCCTATCGTCTCTCATCTGCTTTATGTGAGCATTTTGAGTACTGTCGTTATCCTATGCGTAAGTCATTAATCAATCACCTTTATGTACCTTTCATCAACGTAATTAACTTCATCAGCAAGGCATTGCGCCACCTTTGGCAATGTCAGACCGAATTGATTAAATTTATACAACGTGTCGATTAAGTCCCTAAATTCTGCGATAAACTCTTTAATTTCCCTAACCGACAATTTAAACATTAGTTTAAGTGCCGTACATGCTAAAACCATGTAGCTGTATGCCGTGTCATTTAAAAGCTGTCGTGTGTCATTTATCGTTAATGGATTGTTTCTCTGATAAATCCTAATCAACTGTTGCATTGGAATTAAATTAATCTCTTTCTGCACATCAATGCCGTATCTCACTTTCAAAAGTTCGGCAAGCGTTTTAGTTTTCATTTCATTTTCGGTCTGTGCCCTTTCAAGGTACTCATTTATGGTTCTTTCAAGCCTTACAATACGTTTATTGCCAAATCCATGATGTAAATACAGTACATAGTAGCCCAAATCCATGAAGTCTGTGAAAGACCGCCTTACGAGCTTTCTACGGCTATTGCTGTTTTTCAACGTAATTTTTTCTGATTTTGTCCATGTAAAATCCGGCTCTTTGTGCTTTTTCTTTGGTTTCAGTTTGTTGCTCATATTCCTTCATTCTTTCTTCAAGTTCTCGTTTTGCCCTGATAAAACAGGCTTCGGTAGTTTCTTCTGTGACTTTTACAATCTCTTTACCGCGCCACCGGATAGTTATTTTTGCTTCCTTGCTATTTGTTTTATAAAACATTCGCAAGTCATATCTCCTTTGCAGTGGTCGGTAAAAATCGTAAAAATCTTTCAAGGCGTCCATTGCGGACTCCTTTCTTTTATCTTCTGTCGTGCCATGTTTGCCTTTTCACAAGTTGCATTCTTGACATTCTTCTGATAGTGCATTTCGCAGACCTTATATCCGGGTTTTACCGGATTATCGCAGAAAAAACATAGCCCTTGTTCGTATCTGCCGGTTCTTTCGGGCATTTTAACTCGTGCTCTTCTCATTGTTTCTCTGCAAAATGTACAAGTGGTATGTCCTGGGTCTGCTTTCCTTTTACGACAGCGTGTGCATATGCCGCTCTCCTTGTCTTTTTCGTATCGTGCTTTTCGCCACACTTTTTGTCGTTCATTGTATTTTTCAACATCAGCAGCACGTTTCTTTGACATGGCTTCAGCCGATTTTGCTCTGCACTCGATACAGCTTTTTTCGTCGCCATACAGCAAGTTTTTGCCACATCTAGGACAAACACCAACCGACTGTAATTTCTTATAAAGTTCTCTGCCATATGCTGTACGTTTGCTGTTGCATGCCGTACAAACCACACCTTCTCTGTCAAGCGATTTCCCACAAAGCACGCAAAGGTTACTGGCTTTTCGTTCTTCATACCTTTGCCTTGAATACTTGTCTTTTATCATTTTTTGTTAGGAGTAAAGCCAGCTTTAATTGTGCGCACAAACCTCTTTACCTCCTATCTTTTCATCTGCTCGATACGTTCCTTAATTTCTTTTGGCATTGGAATACCTTTAATTGGCTTATTTTGACTTTTATTATCTTCCAACGATAATTTTATCGCCTCGCGATTTTTAGTGCCGATTTGAGCTAAATATGAGTCTTTATTAGTATTCTCAATCAATGCTTGTACGTCTACAGGCATTTTCTTGATTTCTTCTTCTCTTTTCACGACTGTTCGGTACGACCGCATGAAGTTTGATTGAATAACGTTTTCAACACTCTCCGTGTTTGTTTGCGACCAATTTCGTAAATTATCGGGAGTACCTACTGCTTTCTGTACCAGTGGTGGCAAATTGTCAAATTCTTCAACAGCACCATAATAGCCATTTCGTAGTGCTTTGCTGACAAGCGCCCATGCTTCCATCTCGTTTAGTTCTTGTGGATTCTGAGTGAGGTATATTGTGTTTATCAACTGCCCTATGCTTGGTGCAAAACCACTTGTATCGGATGTTATATAGGCTCTCAAACCCATTTGCACAACGTTATAATCCATATCCCTAAGCATCGTGTACCACGTATCAACTGCTACTGTTTTATCCGGTGGTTTAAAATTCGGATATGCCGACTGGATAACCATTAAGAGTTTAATTGTTTCATCTCTTGTCATTAAGCATTTCTCCATTCATCAAACACATTTTCTTTATTTTCCTGTTTTCGACTTCTTTCCCAAGTCCGGACTGCTGCTTTCCAGTCTTTCATTTTGTTTTTGCCAATCATCCAGCCTTTGGATTCATAAAAATCAATAAATGATTGAGCATCAATGTTATTGCTTCTCTCAAGGCAATACTGCTCGACTTCTTCAACACTTGGGGGGATAAAACGTTTTGCTTTTTCCCCTCTCACACTCTTCCCTTTACTATCCTTATCTTTACTATCCTTATCTATACTTATCTTACCTATACTATCCTTACCTACGGATACATCTTGTATACACTTTGTATACATTTTGCTTTCATCAAGGGTATATGCTTTATTTTTCTTTAATCCCAACATTGATTTTTCTTCAACATAATCAGTAGGTCTGTATCTGTCAGCCTGTATGTAATTGTGCATTTTCCAATGCTTAATCACAATTACACCGCTTTCAAATAAAAGCACAAACGATTTTGCAATCAACAGTTTAAAATCATCATCACTCGCACCGCACATTCGCTGTATTTTCTTAGGATTATTAACAAATCCATCATCGTCAGCATTCATTGATAAATGAAAGTAAAGCATTTGAGTACTGCTCGGCATATCGAGAAAAGCGTCACTTTCAGTTATTTTCTTAGCAAACATTCTACGTTCTGCCATTTAATTAATCTCCTATTTTCTTCAAGTTTCGATTGATGTATTTTAATCTTTTTTCTCAAACTTCTCACAAGATACATCAAGCAAGCAACCGCATTTTTCGATTTCTGTCACTCCCCAATATGTCTTGTATCTGTAAGAGTTTTTACATTTAAAGCAGAAATCCTTTCCACTATTCATTTTGCAACTCGTCTTTTTATCTTCCAACTCTTTCTCGAGACTCTCGTTTATCCTTTTGAGTTCCTTGACCTTTTCCTGTAATTCCTCAAAATCTTCAATGAGTTTATTGTATTTCTTCTTACTTAAAATCTTCATTCTGTTTCGCTCCTTTCAACTGTTCTGCTATTTCATCAATCTTTTCTTCTTCTAAGATTGTGAAAGCATATTCCTCCTTGATAGCTTTTATAGTGTCATCAACGGCTTTGTTATAATTATCAAGCCTAGCATTTCTGTATTTCAATATCTCATTATTCAAAGTTTCTTTGCCCCAATCTCCGCTATCAAACCATTCAACAGCCTTAAATACAGGACTAAGTGTTTCAAAAAGTGTTTCTATTCGTATGCTTGCCGACTTGATATACTCAACTAGTCTCTGTGTATCTTTAGCCACATCTTTAAAACCCGCACTATTCAATCTATCAACCATATCTTGCAGTAATTCTGTTGACGAACCATTCATAAGCTCGTCAATCTCTTTGCAATACAAATAATTCCAACTTCCACCGCTCATTCACTTTCACCCGCTTTCAACAAATCCATAAATTTCTCATACTGCTTCTGCGATACCTTGTTGTGCTCTTTTTCTGGCTTTAAGCTGATTATAAGGTGTTTTTCTGCTATATTGGATAATTCCCTCGCTAACACCTTTTTGCCTTGCTGTATGCCTTGCATATAGCCTTTAGGCGCTTTTCTCTCACCTATTGAACCGCTAGCACGATTTTCTCCTTGTCCGCCTAAACTGACATTCCTAAGCTGATAACCATTATCTGCATACAGCTTGATGTAATACTTCTCTTTCTCATCAAGTTGGCTTTCGGGAAAATTCAGAAATTCAACTCTCCAGCCATACGGATTATCCTCTGAATATAGCTTATGTTTGCGTAAGCTAAGGTCTATATGCTGTTCGTAGCCTACAAGGTGGCTTGCCAATCTGCTAAGTGTATGTACTGCCTGTCCGACATACGCATACTTAAATCCGTTTTCATCTTCTCGGAGCAAGAAGTATATTCCGCTTTTGTCATTTAACTTTGGATTCAGCTTCAATAATCGCTTTTTATTTTCCTGTTCAATCGCCTTGGCTCTCGCTATGTTCTGATAGTTCAATTGTTATCACTCCAATCAATTTTTTGACCACACTCATTACAGCAATTACATTTCCTTTGGTCGTGTGGATGGTTTTGAGACCGATTATATCTCTGTCCTACAAACCAACCGCAAATAGGGCATACCCAATCTTGCCATTTTGTTACTTTGTATTCTCCGTGCCCATCCTCATAATCAACAAAACTCCCACTTTCTCCATTTTTTAAAATAGGTTTCATTGGTATCTGCTTTTCACTAGCTTCAATCACGCTCTTAAATGTAAAACCTTTCTTGACACATTCATCTTCAAACTGCATATAGTTTTCAAGGACTTCTGTTGTCATTTTGCGGTCAGATAGCTTCTTGATTGTTTCAAGTGCCTGTATTGCAAGGTCAAGCGCTTCCGCAAAAACTGAACACTCTGGGTGATGTACTATTTCTGCTTTCAAAATTGTAATTGCTTCATTCTCTTTCATATGCTCACCTCATTCGATTGATAAAAAAGCACCCATCACTAATCTTATTGTTGATTGTAATAATATTTGTTCCCCATAATCCAACACGAAAATTTTTAGCCGTATTGCTATTACAAATAACACAGCGGACTTTATCGTACTTGCTCAATATTTCTTGAAAGTCCTTATCGGTGCTTGTACTTGTAAAAATATAACCATTTTCGTAATTGCCATGTTTACAAATCATCAAATCACCGCCTTAGTTGAATGGCAACTCTTCATCAATGCCATCAGGAATTGACATAAAGCCATCATCGGGTTTTGGCTGTGGCTCTGCACTGCTGCCACTTGAATTTTTACTTTCGCCAAATTCGGTATTCTCAACCACTACATCAGTTGTGTATACTTTCTGTCCGTCTTTGTTCGTATAACTGCCAGTCTGAATTCTGCCCTCGATAAAGAATTTTGCACCTTTGCGCCCAAACCTCTCGAAAAATTCAGCTGTTTTTCCAAAAGCGATACATCTGATAAAATCTGCTGTTGGCTGTCCTTCCTGTTTGAATCTTCTGTCTACTGCAAGAGTAAATCTCGCTACCGCCATGTTGTTTCCCTGTGTATAAGTTATTTCTGCGTCTTTAGTTAGGCGACCACTTTCTATTACTTTATTCATTGTTATTCCTCGCTTTCTTCTGACCAATCTAATTTCTGACCGCAATCTTTGCAAAAAGTTCCACTCTTAACAACGTGTTTACAGTTAGGACACCAATACGCACCTTTGAGAAACTTTGCATTATCTATCACATCAGTGTATTTTTCATAATCAATGGGTGCTGGTTTCTTTGGCACCTGTTTTTCAAGTGCATTAATAGCCATATCAATAGATTCTTGTAACATCAGATAGCCACTTGTCGGCTTATTGCTTTTCAGACAATCAATGGCTTCCGCCTCATTTTCTATAAGCTTTTCACTCTCCGTCATATTATTCCTCACTTTCTAATAACTCTGGATTGTCAAATATATTACCGATAACTTCTACACATTTTCTTTCTTCCGTATAAAATCCTAAGTTACAGTAATTAGCCCCACTTTTCTTATTGCTTACATAACTGTAATCCAATGTCCAGTCCCCATTGCAATATTTTACAATCTCTGGATATTGTTCTTTTCTATCGCAAATATCATTCTCCCAAATCAGCTTGCCATTCTTGTCTTTCAAGCCTGTGCATTGGCAGATTGTGTTCGGGTCTATCTCCATAGCATATAAATCAGACGCATAATCAGGGACAATGTAATATTTTTCTTTACCTGTAAAACCATATCTCACTAATCCGCCTACAATCCATTCTCCGTTGTCAACTCTCTTTGCCTTGAATAAATATCTATCTTCCATACTCTCTCCTATTCCGCTTCTGATTGAAGCCATTTCAGTAAATCTCCGTAACTATCATAGATTTCTTCTTCCTGCTCTGTGTCAAGATTGTAAATTGACTTATAAGGCTCTTCGTTCTTTTCAAAATCACACATATTGTGAATCCAATCTGCTAATTCTTCATCCGACATATTCCTTATTCTGTCGGCATTGGTTGTTGTGAATTTGGATGCGGTAATCTCCATCGTCACGTCTGCAATAAGCCCATCCCCATAACCATCTAGCTTTACAGATTCGATACTGCCAGCAAAATTACCATTTAAAGATAAATTCAACATTCTTGGTTTTCCTGTAGCACC